>OFFK01001133.1_pt1 | contig 20230 bp, 14 predicted proteins | sample 1521361 | NCBI WGS metagenome assembly OFFK01 (sample SAMEA3504096, study PRJEB24116) | mouse gut metagenome | biome: mouse gut; feature: mouse-associated habitat; material: faeces | place: Denmark | collected 2011
TGGCGCGGCCTTTATGGGGCCGCGCCCCTTTACTGCTAAGACGATTCAACACTTGAAAGAAAGCGGAGCACACATTACTGCTTTGAGAGCCGGCTTACAAAGGCAAGGTGTCAAGTTTAGATAACTTCAAAAATAAAGGGTGGTGAGAAAATATGGACGAAGATCTGAAGATTGTACTAACAACCGAATTGGAAGCGGATGAGCAGGCTTCCGCACAACGAATTTCTGCGCAACTTCCTAATATCACAAAGCTGATCAATTCAAAGAGTAGCATTAAAATCGGTGTGTCTCTTGATAGCTCAAATATTCAGTCTGAAGCTCAAAAGGTCAGCCGTCAGATTTCTCAGGTTACAAAGACACAGGGGATTGGTGTTACACTAAATCTTGATAAAGGCTCTGTGAATAAGATTCAGCAGGAGCTTAACAATCTGAAAGTCAGTCCTGATGTTTCTCGCGCAATGACAGAGCAGTTGGATAAGATGGGTATTCAGATTGACCGCATTTCCGGTCGGTGGGAAGCGGTTAATGGTGAAGAGGAGCGGATGCTGAGTCTGACCATTCAGGGAACAGACCAAATGCAACGTGCCGTGACCTATCTCCAGACATATGATACTGAAACCGGAGAGATCAACACCCATTTGACCAATGTAACGGCAAATCTGAAACAGCAGCGTCAGGAAGCGGATCGACTGGCTGCAAAGGCTAAGGCTGATAACGAATCAAGAGTGGCATATTTGCAACGTCAAAAGTCTATTCTCGCAGATATCCAGGCTTCTTATGCTGGTGACACCTCTGCGAAGCCAGTACATGATGACGCCCATTTACAGCAACTGAACAGTGCGTATCAGGTACTAAATGATAAAATTTCTGAGCTAATCAGTAAAAATGGACAGTTGGATAAGGTTCAACGTGCATCACTTGAGTCTCAGATTGCCGATTTACAAAGGCTTGTTAAAGAATACCAAAACGCTGAGTATGTTGCAACAAAGCTACGGACAAAGGATATAGGGACGATTAAGAAAGATCAACTGTCTGGGATTGAAGCGTTGGAAAAGCGGTTGGAAGCCGCTGATACACTGACAGAGGATTTTCGCAAGAGAATCAATGCGCTGAAAACCGATCTCAGTAATGTGACCAACAAGGATCAACTGGTATCGTTTCTTAACAGCTTTGACCAACTGAATAACGATGTTTCTGTTTTCCAAGAGCGACTTCGTGGAGTAAACAGTATTTATCAACAGATTATTGCGGTTGAAAAGAAAATCACTTCTGTGCAATCGTCTATTACTGGTATGAACCCGCAAACCGACACAAATAAAATTGCGGCTTTGCGTGGTGAGTTGGCAGTTTTGGAAAGTCAGCGAGCATCCCTTGAAGGTCAGCTCGCTCCATATGCTGATATTGTGCAGTATGCAAAACAGGCCACAGCTTTAGAACAAAGCAGATTGTTGAACGGCACACAGCTGGTATACTCTCATATGGAGTTGGCGGATAAGGCAAAACAATATGATGCTGCTATGCGTCAGGTGCCAGCGACAATCGCTGATCTGGAAACTAAATTCACTCGCCTGACAAACCCGACAACCTCTTTAGTAGAGAATATGCGGCTGCTTCGAGAAACGGCAGCGCAATATAGCTCGGATATGGGCGCACAAGAAAAGGTTCAAACCTATGAGCGTTTGAAAGTGCTGATTGGCTCATGTAGCAAGGAAATGTCTCAACTTTTGCGTGTGCAAAATGGAGACTTAGGCAACTTCAAATTCACTCAAAATCTTGAAAAGGCCAAGGCTGACCTTGAGACTGTTGGCCGAACATGGAGTGCATTAAAACACGATCCTGGTCTTAACGCACAATTTCGGTATCTCCAAGAGAGCTTAAAACAGGTCAATAACCAGATGGATCTGACCAAGTGGACAGCGCAATTCAGTACGTTTAAGTCAGAGGTCAAAGCCGCTGGTAAAAATATGCAGTCTTTGGGCGATGTCTTAAAAAACAATGTTGGTAAGGTTTTGCAGTGGGTGTCTGCTACTACATTGTTGTTCAGGGCGTTTCGTCTTTTAAGGTCTGCAATCAGTACGATTGTTGACCTTGATACTGCAATGGTTGATTTACGAAAGGTAACGATTGCTACTGAAACGGAGTATCAAAAGTTTTACTTGACAGCTAATGAAACCGCTAAAAGACTTGGAGTGACAACGGAGGAAATTATTTCCCAAACTGCTGAGTGGGCACGACTTGGGTTTGCTATGCAAGATGCCGCAAAACTGGCAGAAAACTCCGCAATTTTTGAAGCGATTTCTCCTGACATGGATATTACCCAGGCGACGGATGGCTTGGTAAGTATTATCAAGGCATTTGATATTGAGGTAGAAGATTCCATGGATGGCATTATCTCAAAGGTCAATGATGTTGGTAACAAATTTGCCGTTTCTAATGGTGATGTTGTTGAGGCTTTGACAAGAAGTTCATCCGCTATGGCGTCTGCCAACAATACATTTGAGGAGACTGTTGCCCTGGCTACTGCGGCTATCGAAATCACGAGAGACGCCGCCAGTGTCGGTAATGGACTGAAAACCCTATCAATGCGGATTCGCGGGTACGACGAGGAGACAGAAGAGTTTTCTGAAGATGTGGCTATACTGACTGGTGAAATTGCTGATCTAACCAAGACTGCAAGTAAGCCAGGCGGTATCAGCCTCTTTGAAGTAGGAGATCCTGACACTTACCGTTCTACTTATGATATCTTGGCCGATATCGCAGATATTTGGGATGAACTTACCGATAAAAACCGTGCTAAGTTGTTGGAAGCTCTTTTCGGAAAGCGTCAAGCACAGATTGGTTCTGCCATTCTTTCTAATTTTGATCAAGCGAGAAGCGCTATTGATAAGATGGAAAAGAGTGCCGGCAGTGCTGATCGTGAGATGGAGAAGATCACTAATTCGCTGGAATACAAATTGAACGCATTGCAGGAAACATGGGTTGGTGTAGCTCAAAATTTGTTCCAGACTGACGATCTGAAAGTGGTTGTCGATGGCTTGACTGCAATTTCCGAAGTGATTGGTGCGCTTACTGGGCAACTTGGCCTATTTGGTACGGTTGGCCTTGTTGTTGCCGTTGCGGGTTTAATTCGTTTTTCTAATACGTTAAAATCTGTCAATACGACGGTTGCCCCAGTGTTGCAAACATTGTCTGGTGTCAGTTATGACAATACGACAGCAAGTGCCTTGCGGTATGCGGCAGCTTTGAGCAGCCTCGATCCGATTCAGCAAAAGTTGGCTATGAGTATGCTTGGTTTGAATGCCGAGCAAAAAGAACAAATCAGTACCATGATGACTGCTATTGCGATTGCAAGGCAATACAATGTTGCACAGCTTGAACAAGCTCTCGGTATGCAAGCTGGCACCATTGCAAATAATTTGAATATCGCATCAACTACTATGGTCACAGAAGAAGTTCTGAAAGCTGCAATGGCAAACGGCGTGTTGAGAGCTGAACAGCTGAAAGAGATTGTTACAACTAATGCTCAAACAGCCGCTAATGCAGCTGGTGCGAAAGGCTTTTTAACTTTGGGAGCAAGTGCAAAGGCTGCTGGTGCCGTTATGATGGCAACACCTATGGGATGGATTTCTTTGCTTGTTGGTGTCTTGCCACTCGCTATTACAGGCATTTCAAAATTGTATGATTGGCTTGTTGTGACAGCGGAAGAAGCGTATTCAACTGCTGAGGAATACAAGAAGTCCTATGATGAGGCGACCGCAGAGGTTGAGGATCTGAACTCTGAGCTGGAAACAAACAAAAAGCGTCTTGAAGAGCTTTATCGTTTGAGCGATAATGGTACAATTACTCTTATTGAGCAAGAGGAATTGGAACGATTAGAGCGCACAAATGCTGCACTGGAAACTACCATTGCCCGCAAGAAAGAAATTGCGGAAATGGATGCGAAAGAAGCCAATAAGGGTTATGTAAGTAGTTATAACAAAACAAATTTCACCTCTAACCGGCAGGATGTGCTTCTTGCAGAGCAATCCGCTATTTATGACAATCCATTGTATCAGAAGTATCTTAAATGGACTGACATATACACACAAGATGAGGTGGAATGGGTTTCCGATGAAGAGCTTGAAAAGGCTGGCGAGTTATATAACCGGCTATATGAAATCAATAATATGCTTTCTAATGGCTGGGATGATGATAATGGCACATGGCTAAATGAAAGTGTTGATTACGCCACTCATGTTGAAGAACTGGTTGACACCTATAATGATCTAAATACATTGCAGGAGTCTGGTGTTGCACTTTCTGAGACGCAAAAAGGTCTATTGGAAAGCACGCGGGCTGAACTTGTGGAACTCGCTGATAGTCTTGACGAAGATTATCTTTCTCAATATGTCGGTGAGGATACGAACACTGATGAATGGAATCGTCTTCTTGACCTAATCAATAAGACAATTTATGCGGCGCAGTATTTTCAAGAAAAACTGACTGATCTTCCAGATGATTGTTATAATCAGATGGAGGAGCTTGGTGGCGAGGCCGAATTAACCGCTGACAAGGTTATGGCGCTTGCTAATGAGTTCCCAGAACTGAACGCATGGATGAGTGAATCCGGTTATACAGCAGAGGATGTTGCAAACCATTTTAATGCTATGGCTGCTGCGGAGGATAATGCTGGTGACTCAACATCCAAATATGAGGCAAAGCTGAGTTCCCTCACCGATGTTTTGTCAGATTTGCAGGAATCGTATGATGCCTTGGAATCTGCTCAAAATGATATGGCAACTGGTGATGGTTTATCTCCAGATACGATTGAGGCTCTTGCAGATGCGGAGGAAAATTATCTCAATTATATCTATGAAGAGAATGGTGTTGTCAAGCTAAATACTGAGGCGTGGAAAGAAAATGCCAATGCTAAAATGCAGAGCGAGATAGCGGAGATTCAAAAAGAGATTGATTCTTTGGAAAAAGAAAACGCTGTTTTGCAGGAAACCATTGATCTGTATAATGAAAAAGCGTATGATACAGACAATATGGCGGAGATGGACTCCTATTTCCGTATTGTAAACGAAGCGACTGATGCTCTTAAAGAAAATAATGCCGCTATTGAAGAAAATCAAGCAAAGCTCGCCCTTTATGGGAGTCTGTATGGTAGTATTACTGGTGATTTAGACGCATATACCTCAGCGTTGAACAACTTCTCCAATATAGCGAATACTATCGACTCTGTATCCGATTCTTTCCAGACTCTTGCTGATTTGCAGGCTACTGTTGCAAATGGTTTTACTATGTCATTGGACAAGGCTATGGAGTTTGCAAAGGTTTATCCTGAAATTCTCAACAGTGCCACGGTGAGTTCAAACGGTCAAATTGCGCTAAACGAAAATGTTGTCAATTCGTTTATTCAAGGCAAAAAAGCCGAACTGGATGCGCAAATCGACGTAGAAATTGCGCAGTTAGAAGCGGATAAGGCTGTGCTGGAAGCAAAGATGCAGGCGGCTCAGGCGCAGCTTGATCTTGCCAAAAATGTTGGCGAGGGCGAGGGACAAATTGCCAAAGAACTTGCTGAGTATCGTATCAATGCTGGTAACGCAGTTGCGGAAGCCATGATTGATGCAGGAGTTGATGAAGCGACTGCTTTCAAGTTGGCTGCATTGGCTATGGCCCAAAATGCGGAAGAGTTTGACCGTGTTGCGATGGAGGTTTGCACAGATATAAACGGCAACTTTAATCAGGCCGCTTATGATTTGGCGCAGACGATGTATAACAACCTTACCAATGTCAAGACAGACCTTGCATCTGTTGCAACACAGGCTCACGAAACGGCCAAGGCCATTGCAGGCATTGCAGACGGTTCTGTGTCTGGTTCTTCTGCTATGCAAGGTGGATCAGGTGGTGGCACAGGCTCTGGTGGAATCACTCTCAATTTGACGAAAGGGAGTTTCGAGGGTACTGAGTACACCTATACCGCAAAGGAATCCGGTTTAGAGGACTATATCTCACAGATTGAGCTGGACATCTCGAACTACCAAGACGCTATTGCTCAGATTGACGGTCAAATTGCTACGCTGAAAGCTCTGAAAAACATTCCACTAAAGGATTTCCGTAGTAGTTCTGGTAGTGGTAGCAGCAGTGGATCAACGAAAGAGGTTGAGGAATATATTGCTTCTATCGAAGATTATCGTGAGGCTATTGAGCGTTTGCGTAAAGCACAAGAGTATCGTGCTGAAACAGAGCAAAGGATCGACAATACCGACGATCTGAAGCAGAAGATTTTGCTGGAACGCCAGCTTATTGGCGCTTATGCCGAAGAACAGAGTGCTTTACACAATCTGAATAATCAGCGGGACAGCACTATCAGTGCTGGTGCAAAGGCTCTTCGTGAACTTGGTTTTGCAGTGCAATATAACGCTGACACCAATGAACTTTGGATCGAGAATATGGAGCACCTAAACGAGTTGACCGCTGACAGCAAGGGTGAATATGACACACTGCAAGAGGCTACAAATGCTCTGCGTGAGGAAACGGAAGACCTCATCAATTCACTGGAAGACCTGAATGACGCAAATCGTGAGGGTTCTGATAGCTGGTGGGAGTTGAAGTATAGCACGGAGGCTGCACACAAAGAAATCTTGCAGTTGCTTGATGATATTGTGTCGGAGGCTTCTGATGCGGTTGACTCTATTCAAGATGTCTATGACACACTCCATGATGCTGCGGATGAGTATGCGGCAAGTGGTTTTATCACTATTGATACTCTTCAGAGCATTATTGACCTTGGCATGAAGTATGTAACGTACCTCATTGATGAAAATGGTCAGTTGGTTATCAACGAAGAGCGCATTCGTGATGTGATTGCGGCGAAGACACAACAGCTTGCCATTGAAAGTTCTCTGTCTTATGTTGAGGCTCTGCGGATTGCAAAGCGTGATGATGATATCGCAACGCTGAATGATTTGCTTTACGCTACACAGGAAACCACAGATGCCACATGGGGTCTTGTATATGCGAACCTGGCTATGGCGGGTCTTGACCAAGATCAGTACCAAGCGGCCTTGGACAATATCAATGCAATCCGTGCCTTGGCTGATAGTGCGATACACAGCATCGGACAAACGGCTGACAGTGTAACGGATGAACTCAACGCTATGAAAGACGGTGTTGATGACATCTTAAAATATGTCATGGATATGCTGAAACAGCGAATCAATGACCAGATTGACGCACTGGAAGATATGAAAGATGCTTACTCTGAAATCATCGACAAAAAGAAAGAGTCGTTGGAGGCCAGTAAGGACGAAGCCGACTATTCTAAGACGATGGCAAAGAAACTCAGAGAAATCGCCAAACTGCAAGCAGAAATTGACGCTCTTAGCCTGGATGATAGCCGTGAGGCACAGGCTGAAAAGGCGAAACTGCTGGAGGAAATGGCGGAGATTCAAGAGGATCTTGCGGAGGATCAAGCTGATAAGAGCCTGGACGCTGCTCAGGACGCATTGGACGATATGGAAACTGCTTACCATGCAGAAAAGGATAAGGAAATTGCCATTTTGGAGGACAGTATTTCTTCCTATCAGAAACTCTATGATATGGCGATCGACTATATCTCTAACCATTGGGATACGCTGTACTCTGAATTGATTGTTTGGAATACTCAGTATGGTGATGTTCTGAACAGTGAGATTACAACGGCGTGGGAAAACTGTCTTGCAGCCGCCCAGCGGTATGGAAGTTATGTTTCTGCTTTGAATAGTATTGGAGCAGATGTTGAGGCTTCCAAAGGCAGTAGTAGCAGCGGAAACTCTGGCGGAAATCTCCAAGTCGGTAAAACCAATTATGACAATTCTTCCTCAAATGAAGAGATGATTCACGCTATCATCAAGGAAATGTACGCTAACAGTCAGGCACACCACGCCGCAGATCAGGCTGGAAAAGCCAGATTGAGCAATCGCAATTTGCAGCTTGGCGCTATGTTGGCGCAGTACGGAGTTTATACGCACCGTGACAATGGTACATGGTATATGGATGGCTCTAATCAGTTGCTCTATGATAAGTACAAGAAGTACCTCTATCATAAAGGCGGTATTGCTGGTGATGTTGGTACGCTCAAGGATAACGAAATCCTTGCAACGCTGGAAAAAGGAGAACCTGTACTCACCAATCGGATGTGGGACACTGTGACTACAATGGTGGAACGTATGGGTCGCATGGCGGAGACATTCACTAATACGCCTATTACCGCTATGTTGCCCTCTTTGCCCGAATTTGCCAAGGTGGGTGATACGGTCAATAATGTGACTACAAGTAATCAGCCAGTGCAAATCAGTATTGGCGATACCATTATTCAAGGCGACGCCAGTCCAGAGACGGTACAACAACACGTTAAGGTGACGCGGGATATAATGAACCAAATCGCCAGACGAATGGGGTTAAAACTTTAACACAGCTGTAGGCGGGGAGAAAACTCCCCGCCTTTTCCTATATATGAAAAATCAAAAGTGAGGAGGTGTAGTGAATTGTACCGAACCTATGAGTTTACTTTTGCTGACACGCCAGCGTCGTTGTATGGAATGTTTGTATGTGATTTCGGTAGCAAAAAGCATAGCGATAACGCTTTTGGCAATCGTGCTAATATTGTAGAGACACGGCTTCCACAGCGAGTTACCCCGTTGCACTATGGAGTACGTTACCATGATAGCCCGTTAGAGTTTACTCTGATTTTTGGAGCAGAAGAAGAGATGGATCGCTACCAACTCCAAGAGGTATCAAACTGGCTGACTGGATACCAGGACTATCAATGGTTGTCTATTGATCAACCTGATATGGAGCATATTCAGTTTCATTGTTTGATTCAATCTTTAACGCCAGTCAGTGTTAAATGGCTTCCATTTGCGTTTGAGGCAAAGATTATTTGTGATTGTCCATATGGATACAGCTATCCTTTTGAAGAGAAGATTGAATTTGCTGGAACGACAAGTGTTCGTTTTTACAATGACAGCACTATTCGAGAACATCTTCGCCCAGAACTCCGTATAAAGCTCACAGCTGGATGCAAGAGTTTTTCAGTGACAAATAAGACCACGGGATCTGTTATGCAATTCACAAACCTTCCTGGAGGCGGTATTACGATTCTTGTGGATAACGAGAATGAGATACTTCAAGATGCGGATAACCGATACGACTTGTATGAGTATTTCAACTTTGAATTTTTTGATTTGGCTTCTGGCGATAACGAACTTGTGTTTAACGGCACAGGAGTCGTGACAATTAGTGGTAGGTATCTATACAACGTCGGAGCATAACGAGGGAAAGGAGGTCGGAGATGTATCTGAACTACGCAAAAATTAAAAACGGTCAGAAAAAGCAGCCACAGCTTAGGCTTCGCACTCTGGCCGGAAAAGAGTTGGGTGTTATCCCATATGTCCACAATCTCACATTTTCTATCAATTATTCTGATTTAAGTACGATTGAGTTTACGGTTCCGTACTATGTCAATGGAATGATTAACCCTCTTTATAGTGCATTAACCAGTTATAAGGTTATCTACACAGAGGAGCTTGGAATCTATATTCTCGTGTCGCCTCAGAAATCAGGAGACGGAGTACAGGAGACAAAAACAGTACGAGGATATTCTTTGGAGCAACAGTTTCAAGGGAAAATGCTGTTTTTGGAAGAGGGTACTTATAATTTTTGGAACCCTGTCAATAGTGCAGACACCGTTCTTGGACGTATTGTTGAGCTTGATCCAAGTTGGCACATTGGGTATGTATCGCCTCGCTTGATTGGGTGCTATCGGACATTTGACGAATATGACAGTGATGCCTTAAGTTTCTGTTATGGCGATGCTATGGAGAAATATAGCTGTGTGTTTGTTTTCGATGTGTATGAAAAGAGTATCAGCGTGTATGATGCTACAATGGAGGCAGACACTCTTCCAATCTATTTGAGCTATGAAAATCTGGTCAAAGCTGTTGATATTGAAGAGATCACCGATGACCTCACAACAAAACTACATCTGTACGGATCGGATAATCTAAGCATTCGGAGTGTGAATCCCACTGGCACAGACTATATTGTAAATCTCGACTTCTTTCTTTCTAATGGTGATTTAGATGTCAGGGTTGGCAATAGTAATGTTACTCTTGCGGATAGGGTGCGCAGTTGGCAGGTTCAGATTGCGGCGAAGCAGACTTATTACTCTGGGTTGGTTGCCGCTCGTTCATCTTTAACGGCACAGAAGCTGGTTATGGATGCAGAATTAACAGAACTTAATGGTGAGCTTGACAGTTTGACAGCCCAACAAAGTGTAACGATCCAGGCTATTGCTCTTGAGAAGACATCACAAGGTAAGAATACACAGCAGGCAAAATTGAACGAAATCAACAGCCAAATTACTGCAAAGAACAATGAAATTGCGAATCAGGAATCAAGGATCAAAACGCTTGAAAAAGATATTGCGAGCTACAATACCAGCATTTCAGCTGTGAATAAAGAACTTGGGTATAACTATTACTTTACTGATGCAGAGAGGAAGATTCTTAACCAGTATCTAATTGAAGGTGATATGGAAGATGAAACCTTCGTTGCGACTGATATTGACACGTCCGCATCTGCCGCAGTTTCAAAAGTGTCTGGCAACATTGCGGTCAGCGGCTCTTCGCTGTATAGAGTTTCACTGACCGATTTTAACAAAATGATGTATATGATTACTGGGGGCAAATTGACGCTTGCGAACGCCGGCATTACAGCGGAGATTGTGAGGGGAACACTTGAGGTAAACAGTGGGAACGCCTATGTGTTGACCTGCTATCTTGGAACTACCTCTTATAATGGACGCAATTTTTCAAGAGGGTTAATTACGATCTCTGGATGGCTTTCACAGTTTTCCAGCGATATTTCGCTCAATTCCGACCATGAAGTTTCAGAGTATAAAGGTACAAGGTTTTCTTTCCAGACGACGAACGCCGATACCTATTTCACAGTAAATACCAGTGATTTTCAGAAATATTCTGTTGAGATGGAACTGTATGACTTCGGTATGGATGTGCTGGACGATTATGCGTGGCCTGTATATGAGTTTAGTGTGGACAGTGCGAATTTTCTCTACCACGATAAATTTGAACCGTTCAAAAATAAATTGGAACTTGGCAAAGCGGTTCATCTTCAAATGGGGAGTGATGGACTGCTCAGCGCCAAAATCATTGGCGTAGAACTGAATTTTGATGATATAAGCAGTTTCAATCTTTTGTTCTCCAATCGGTATCAGTTGAAAGATGGGGAGCATTCTGTGAAAGAACTGACCAACACCGTGAGTAGATCCAGCCGAAGCATCAATGCCAGCAAGTATACCTATAATCGCTCTGCTGAGAGGCTGACAGAAGTTGAAGAAATCATGCAGCAACAGTTGGTAGCGGCTGTCCAAAACATCGTTAATAAAGAAGATCAAACAGTTCTTATTAACGGCTCTGGTATCAACATCGGAGGAAAGTCCAACTACCAGATGCGTTTGGTTGACAATATGATCGCTATGACTGACGATGGTTGGAAAACGGCAAAGTTGGCGATTGGTCTGTTTGCTACTGAGGCTGTTGGAACTCAATGGGGTGTCAACGCTGAAATGCTGGCCGGCAATGTGATGATTGGCAATAAGTTGATTTTGCAGAACGTCAATGATGACGGCTATATGATGTTCCAGGTGGATTCAACTGGAGCATGGCTTTATAACGCCCAATTTGTCCTTCAAGACGAAAAGACGGGCGGGCTGATTATCGCTGATCCGAAGTATGGCATTGTAGGTGGAACAAAATTACTGTTTGATACAAACGGTACACGGGTAACTCCTGAGTTCATGGATAACACAGGAGAAATTACCTACGACAGTGATGGTATGCCTAAGAATGCGAACTTCTATCTGGACATCAAAAATGGAAACGCATACTTTCGTGGAAAGCTGATTGCTCAGAGTGGAAAAATTGGTGGGTATACCATTGAAAATGGGTATTTACACTCAGGAAGTAGTTCTAACTATGTTGCACTAAACGGTGGTACTGATGTATATTCTCTATTTGCAATTTGGGCAGGTAATGCAAACCCAAATAATGCTCCATTCTGGGTGAAGAAAAATGGTGACTTTCATGCAAAAAATGGTGATTTCAGTGGAACGCTAAGTGCTGCAAAACTTAGTGGAGCTTTGACAGCTCTTGACGGCGCAGAGATTATTGGGCCTGCTATTTATGTGCCAAATAAGTCTAACCCAAAATTCAAAGTTGATTCTGCTGGCAATGTGAGTATGACTGGCAATCTGACTTTAAGTAGTGGCGCAATTACTTGGAACAATCTATCTTCGAGTGTAAGAAATGAGATTGACGGCGCATATGATGCTGCTGCCGCCGCTGCAAGGGATGCCGCAGAAGCGGCAAGCGATGCTTATGAAGCTGAAAGGCTTGCGAGAAGAATTGCAAACGGTGAGTTCAACAACGGAACATTTATCAATGGTACTGAAATTTATAGCCCAACTATTTATGCAGACGAGTTTATTGTAAAGCCTAAAAATACCGCTGGGAATAGTAGATGGACTGGTGGATACAGTATGTACGGCTACTTTGGAAGCTGGCTTTACAAAATGCTTTCAATTTCCTATGTTGATACAGGATTCGGGCCAGAGGTTGAGTTCTGGAGTCCAGATGGTGCATATGCTTACTGGGCTTTCCCACGAACTTCTTTCCATGGTCATTTGGATTTTTCACAGGCGATTGTTGAAGGATTGTCTTTGGATGCAAAATTTGGATAAGGTGGTGGTCTGAATGGCTTCATTTACCGTATCATGCACTGACACAACAGTTACAATGAGGGTATCTGGCCTTAAAAGCGGACAAAAAGTTCGCTTTTATGTAAGAATTGACCCTGGAAGCACAGTTTATGTAGATCGAACATTTACCGCAACATCATCGTCATTATCCAAATCGTTTAGTGGTTTGACTCCTGGCACAGACTATGCTTGTAATGTTAAATTGGATGATACAACATGGATTGGGACAAGGTACTTTACTACCGACACACCGGAGATAAAAGTTGATCCATGGTCATGGTCACAATCAAATGGGGACGCCTCCGCATCACAGACAAGAGCCGCTTACTCTGCCGTCAGTAGTAAAGGTAGGGTAAGCGACTTTTCGTATCTGGTTTGGAATGACATGGTGAATAAAGTAAAGGAAATACTTGATTCACAAGGGCTTTCCTGGAATAGTAGATTTGCTTCATACGCTGGCACGTTAATGGGTTCTGGGAGTAGAACTTTAACCGCCACTAAATTTAATTCACTTCGATATAATATCGGATTGCATTATTCAACCGGAATTGACACCGTTTATCGTGGAGATACGGTATATGGTTGGTACTTTACTACATTGGCAAGCTGTATAAATTATTGGCTTGCGGGCCGTTAAGGAGGATATAACAATGACTAAAATTGAGATTGCACAGCATATTGCAAATGCGCACAATCGTCTGACGCAGATTCAGGTTTGTGGTGATGGTGCTATTCTGATGGGTGATACACTGAAAGAGCTTCGCCTTTTGGTGCAGGAACTTCAAAAGGATATTGAGGCAGAGGAAGCATTGGCAGCAGAGGCTGCGGAGGAGGAGCAGGCTGAGAACAAAGAGTAAGGAGGGAGTGCTATGCACATTCCAAATCCATACACACTGCCAGCATTTGATTTTGTTGGCGGCTCAACACAGGATCTGATTTTCCATTGCTATTTCTTCAAAACAAAAAAGCCAAATGATTTGTCCGCTTGTGTAGCGGACTTTTCTATTATCAATTTTGTGAACAAGAATGGTAAGCCTCTTCTTTCAAAGCAAATGGATATCGGTTCAGATCCTGACCGAGATGGTGATGTAAGCAATGTGGTTCGTGTCACATTGGACTCCAAAGATACGCTGAATTTGCCTGCGGGTAAGTATATTTATCAAATTACTATCCGTGATATTTCTGGTGAGGTGGAGATTCCGAATCAAGGGATTATCCATATCATCAAGAATATTAACCAGGCTTTTATTCAGTAAAAAAATGACACGTAAATCAAAGAAAGGATGGAAGATATAAGATGACTACGACATATTTTTTGAATCTTGCCGCTGGTAATATTTATCGAACAAAGGAAGTTCCGGCTATTCCTACTGAGTATTGGATTGGCCTGAGTACTACTGCGCCAAATCTTAACGGTACGAATGTTACTGAGCCTGCGGCGAGCGCTGGGTATGCGCGGGTTAAGCTGGATATGCTGAGTGAACCTGCTTCCGGTGTTGTTACAAATGAAGCCAATATCGACTTTAATGAAAGCACTGCAAGTTGGGGAACTGTGACGCACTTTGTTGTGTTTGATGCCCAGAATGGCGGTAATCTGCTTCAGTACGGCGCACTGTCAACACCTCGTTCTGTTGAGGCTGCGACCATTATGACAATCAAGACTGGATACCTGAACCTGTCTGTTCAGAACCCAACATGATTATAAGAAAGGTGGAGTAGCACAATGCCAAAGGAATTTGATATTTTTCTGAAGAGACACGTTATCGAATGCGATTTGCTTGTCTACTCCATCCCATATCGTGACGGTATCTCTGTAACAGATCGTTTGATTTTAGATGCTGCACTTGAAGCCTATTCGCTCTATAAGTTTGTAGCGGTTCAGACTGGCTCTGTGCTTACGGCGCACATTGACGAGATGATGAAACTGTGTAAGGAGCGACTGAGTATTGGAATTGAATTTGGTGCAACGGCAGAAATTGAAGTGCATAACAATCTGTACTTACAAAGCGATCCTATTATTTTGAACACACCAGCGGTTGAGACAATCGAACTGGTGATGAATGAGTTTCAAAATGGGCTGATTCTGGCGGCTGGTGATATTGATACACAAGTTGCTTTATCTGCTGGCAAGGTAAATCTTGCTATGCTTCTCAATGCAGAGGTAACAGAAACAAGAAAGACGAGTCTGATTAGGCCAGATAGCAGATTACTTTTGAATGCAGATATTCAGGAAATCAACCAGCACAATTTTATTGATGCAGATGCTACATTAGAGATTGACGCAACACTCCAAAGCCTATGTTATCAGCTTACGATAGAAGCCAGTGCTGCTTTTGAACTTATGGCAATGGTTATTGGTACTGAGATACGACACTCGCTTGGTAGGTGGTATAACGGGCTTGCTATCGGCGCTGTTGTAAAGGGAACAGCGGCGCAAAAATTTGAACGTGCATGGGCGGTTATCCACCTCATGGAGAGTGCGACAGGAACATTATTAAAGGTTCTCTATCCAGAGAGCTATGGCATGGTGCTTGATGTTGCGGATGCGAATTTTGGACTGAAGCGATACCGGCTTCTTAGTGAAGTGGATGATCTGACGTTGGGAGATATTGACGATATGACGCTTGGTGAGCTTGATTGGGTTGAGCTTACATGAGTTGACGGATGGAAAGGAGGTCAAGTATGTCACAAGCACATTTGGGCAGTTTCAACGGTGTTGTTACACCTAAAGTAAATATGCTGGATATTTTCAAGAAGAAAGAGATTGAAGATAACCCAAACAGCATTTTGAATTTTGGTGATATGGTGCTGAAAAAGTTCGGCATTTCTGCTCCGGTTGGAACAGTTATTGAAATTAACGGGAAAGAAATCCCGCTGTTTACCGGAGTGTTTGAATTGGGTATGAACCAGATTGACATTACCTCTTTGGTCTTTCCAGAGGCGGTTAGTGTCAACATTTACTATATGTTTTAGTGGGAGGCGATGATTTTATGGATATGCCATTCATGGTCGCACTGAAATTTAACAGCGGCGGTGGTTCTGGTGGCTCTGGCGGCAAAGATGGTGTCGGCATCGCATCTCTGGACATTAACGATAATGGTGAGTTGGTTATTGTGCTGACCGATGGACGAGTGAGAAACCTTGGAAAGATTGTTGGTGCGGATGGCGCAGTATATGTGCCTCATATTGATGACCAAAAAGTTCTTTCATTCACAATCGAAAAGAACGCAGAGGATGTGCCCGATCCCGTTAAACTTGGCGGAAGTGGAACTGATTCTGCCGATGTTGTCACAGATGAAGAGGTTAAAGAAATGCTTGAGGAAGTTTTCGGAAAGCAGGGCGGCACTGGAGGCGGCACAGGTGGTGGCGAAACCGGTGGAGATGTCCTTGATGAATCCCGCGTTGCCACGGATGCTGAGGTATTTGAGATGCTGGAGGAGGTCTTCGGCAAGTCTGGTAGCGGAAGTGGCGGAGGCGGAGGTAACACAGGCGATGTGGATGATAACCAGGTCGCTACCGATGCTGAGGTGGCAGAAATGCTAAAGGAAGTTTTCGGTTGATAACCGTTAGCTTATAAGAAGAACAGGATTACGACAAAAACAAGGAGGAATTTGTTATGGCTTATGATGTGAGCAAGCTGACCAGACTGCAAGACCTGAAGAGTCTGGCAACCAAAATCAACGATGATTTTGCGACCAAAGCGGAGGTTTCCAATCTTGCTAACGCTTTCAAGTCCGGCCAGGTGATTGGTAATACCGTTAAGCTGTATACCAGCACGGACAAGTCTGGTACTGCTGCGTTCGAGTTTGACTTCCCCGCAGAGCTATTCCTGGATCAGACCAAGACCCAGTTCGTGCCTGCGTTCGCTTTCTCAACGGCTACCTATGCCGGCGCGACCGATCCTAACCTGGATGGTAAGCCCGTTATGGTTCTTGCTGTCAAGGGCGAGGACAACGAGATTACTTACTCCTTCCTGGATATGGCCGCTCTGGTGGATACCTACAAGGCCAAGGCTGGCGACGGCACCGCTACTGTGACTGTGAGCGGCTACGAGATCAGCGTGAATGTGAACATCTCCGCTGAGGCTGATAACGCTCTGGTGAAGAAGGATGACGGTCTGTATGTACCAAAGGCTGATGTTGTCGATATCAGCGGCAAGACCGACAAGGTTGACGGTGCTACCGCTGGTAATTTTGCCGGTCTGGATGCAAACGGCAATCTGACTGACAGCGGCAAGGCTCCTACCGACTTCTCCAAGGTTGAGGCCAGCGACACCGCAGGCGCAATCAAGGTCGATGGTACTGACGTGACCGTCGTGGCGATTGCTACCGATGCTGAGGTTACGGAGATGCTGGATGAGGTGTTTGGCACCGGCAGTACGGGTGATGACGAGAATCCTTGATCTCATGTAGCGGCTATATGAAGAGGGGCAGCTTCGGCTGTCCCTCTTTCTCTATATAAACGGATGGAGGTGAATCCTATGGCAGCGATTGACAAGGTTCCATATCTGAAACACTTGAAGCAATTTGGGATCAGGGAGAACGCCTTGATCGGACAGGTTGCCAAGACTGCAGCTGACGCCATTGAGGAGCAGGCACAGCAAATTGGTGATCTGTCGGACAGACTCGACAATGTGGGCGCGGCAGGGCAAGTCAGCCATGCAGTCAGCGCTATCCTGACTGTGGTTGGGTGGACTGATGGCCGTCAGAAGGTCACGATTGAAGGGCTGAAAGCGGCACAAGATGGCGTGGTTGGTTTGGCACAGGATATTTCTACGGCAGAACGTGAGGCGGTCGCCAATGCTGAAATGTACGTCTGTGGGCAGGAAGATGGTGCCTTTACCATCGCATATGGAGCTGAAAAGCCGACGTGTGATATTCCTATTGCCGTGATTCTGTTCGGTTGATGGGGGTGGACGTTTTGAAGCAGACAGACAATATTGGGCTGTATCTGGAGGACGACGCTTCAGCGAAGTTCAAAGAGTGGCGTGAAAAGATGAACGGCCTCACCAACTCGAACATGGTGTTGATTGATGAAGAATTGTTCAAGAGAGCGCTGAAAAGTGTGTATGTTGCGGCAATTCTGAAAACGAATGATTGGACATGGAACGGAGCCACCTATGAGCAGACCTTGAAGATTGAAGGGATTACTGCCGAGACAAACGGCATTATCGGCGTAGGGCATAGCCTTACCGCTGAACAGTTTGACGCAGTTTGCATGGGTGAGCTAATGACCGGGGAGCAGACAGATGGGGCACTCACTATTCTCGCTAATGGTGATAAACCCTACTGCGATATCCCGGTCATTATCATTCTATTAGGATGAAAAGGAGGTAACTATGCCTATTATTGGTAACTTTCCCGGTGGAAGCGGTGGAAGTGGTGGCGGCGGTCTTGTGCTTGCTTCCGTGACGGGAATTAAGGCTTTGTCAGCTGCTGGCAAAGTCTATGTGAAGTGGACAGACCCTGATGACCTGGTGGTTGCTGGCTCTGCGCTGGCGACATGGGGCGGCACCATTCTGGTGCGTAAGGCGGGCAGCGCCCCGGTCAGCCGCCGTGACGGTACTGTGGTTCTGGACAGCAAGACTCGGAACGCTTATATGGACACCTATTTCTGCGATAGCGGACTGACGGACGGTGTGCAATACTTTTATAAGTTCTTCCCCTATACAACCAGTGGCGGCTATACTGATAGCCCTGACGCCGTATTCAACGCTACGCCGAATCCTGTGCCTCTTGGAAATGTGTCTGGTATGAGCGCTGTTGCGGCTGGTAACGGTAAGTTGGCGATCAAGTATGCCGATCCCGCAGCAACGATTGTGACCGATAGTATCACCATGGCGACTTGGGCAAAGACGGTCGTGGTCGTCAAGGAGGGGTCTTATGCAACCGACCCTGATGATGCCGATGCCGCTTTTCGGCAGGTTGTGACAACTCGGAATCAATATGCCACCACTGCGCTCACTGCGACCGGCTTGAAGAATGGTACTACTTACTACGTATCGTTCTTCCCTGTTTCCACAGATGACGCCATCAATACCAATACGGCCAACCGTGTGAGTGGGGTTGCTGACCGTATGGAGATTACGGTTGCTCCTAAGCAGAGCGGTACGCTGACCTATAACAAGGCGGCGCAGACCCCCAGCTGGGATAGTGGGTACGACAGTACCAAGATGACGATGAGTGCTACGGCTCAAACCAATGTGGGAACCTATACTGGTTATGCCACACCCAAGGACGATTACAAATGGGCGGCATCTCTGGTGGTGTCTGGCATGGTTGACAATTTGGCGGCAAAGCCCATTACCTGGAAGATCAACCAGGCCACGGGCACATTGACGCTGACGCCGAGCAGCCTGACACTGAATAAGGACGCTCTGACAGGCGATTTTACCATCGGTGGAGACTTTGACGGCACCTATTCCGTGGTGTCTCAGGATACCAGTGTTGCTACGGTGGCGTTGAAGAGTGGTAAGACCTACACTGTGAGCAGTGTGAGTAACACAACGGGCAAAACCACCATTAAGGTCACTTGCACTGGCGGTATCAATTATACGAACCCTGCCGAAAAGAGTGTGGAGATTACGGCACAATTCCTTCCGGCTGTTGGAACGGCGCTGAATGATTGTTCCTGGGATGACATTAAGCAAATCTCTGACGCTGGGCAGGGTACGAACTATTGGAAGGTTGGCGATACCAAAACCATCAAGATCAATGGTAAGGTTGGAGCTTATACGTTCTCCAACGTGTCTGTTGACGCTTACATCCTTGGCTTTGACCACAACAGCGCAAAGGAGGGTACAAACCGTATCCACTTCCAGCTTGGTAAAATCAGTGGAAAAGATGTAGCGCTATGTGACAGTGGCTATAACAACGAGAAGACTTCCGCTGGCTACTTCCATATGAACACATCTCGTACCAATAGTGGTGGATGGAAGTCCAGTGCAATGCGGACAAACCTTGGCAATGGCGGCACGCCTACAAGTCCTGCGGCAAACACCCTCCTGGCGGCGTTCCCAGCCGATTTGAGGGCGGTTATGAAGTCGGTGACAAAGTATACGGATAACACTGGAGAAGGCACAAATACAGCCAGCAACGTGTCCACGACAGTGGACTGGGTGTTCTTGTTGGCAGAGTTTGAGGTGTTTGGAAGTAGAAGATATGCGAACTCAGCAGAACAGAATTACCAGCTTCAGTATGACTATTATAAAGCAGGTAACTCTAAAGTAGCCTATAATCACAGTGCGACCAGCACTGCTGTGTGGTGGTGGTTGCGTTCCCCCTATTACAACACCTACACCATTTTCTGTTATGTGAACGGCACCGGCTCCATCAGCACCAACCCTGCTTCCTGGTCGGCGGGCGTGCGCCCCGGCTTTTCCGTCTAATCTACCGCAGTGTATCCGAGCATCATCCCGCCCACGACAGT
>OFFK01001134.1_pt1 | contig 20227 bp, 22 predicted proteins | sample 1521361 | NCBI WGS metagenome assembly OFFK01 (sample SAMEA3504096, study PRJEB24116) | mouse gut metagenome | biome: mouse gut; feature: mouse-associated habitat; material: faeces | place: Denmark | collected 2011
CCGCTGACGCAGGCCCCCATAAAGAACAGTCCGCCGTAAACCACCGCCAAACAGACGGCGGCAATGATGCCCGCGCCAAAGTTGACCTTCTTGAGAGAGGCGCCGTCATACCCTTTTTCGCGAATCGTGCAGAAGAACAGCGAGGCCATCAGGAAGGACACCAGCACGTCGCCGGTGCTGTAGCCGCCCAGGAAGCTGTTCAAAAACGCATTGTCCACCGTGGGGCTGCTGGGGGTCCCGATAGGACTCACAAAGCCCTTGATCACGAGAATGAACAGGATCACGGTCATGACCGGGGTCAGGATCTTGCCCACCTTTTCCAGGGCGGTCCCGCAGTCCTTCGCGAAGAAAAACGCGATCAGGAAGTAAATCACCACCGAGGCTAGGTAGGGCGCGCCGCTCCACAGGCCCTGGAGTCCCATCTCAATGCCCACGGCGGCGGTTCGGGGGATGGAGACACAACAGCAGAGGATCATGATCATCCCGATGAAGATGTTGTAGAAATTCTTATGTACGTGGTCCGAGATCCTCTGCACCGAGCCGCAGTGCCCCAGAATGATGATGGCTAGGACCGGCAGGCCCACGCCGGAGGCAATCATTCCGATCATGCCGCCGCTCCATGCGGCGCCGCTCTGCAGGCCCAGCATGGGCGGAAAGATCAGGTTCCCCGCCCCGAAGTAGGTGGCAAACAGTGCCAGGCCGATGAAGAGCACGTCTGTCGCTTTGATCTGTTTCTGATTCTCCATGTCCATTCCCTCCGTTGTTCAAAATTTCCTTGCTCATGCAAATTCCTATAAAAATGATTGGTTTATGCCTTTATTATAAGCGCATTCTGTTAAAACTGTCCAATATCCGGTTTTTATGTCCTGTCATATTTTTTATTTATGGATACCCGCAAAGTACGGGAACCATCCGGCACTTTCACTAAAATTCCGTCTAATTCCTATGTAAAAAGTAGGTTTTCAGAAAATCATTGAAAAACGCTGTAAATCCAATAGTAACCGATGTATATTGGAGACAGAAATTCATTGAGAGAGGACGATGACGATGACACTGCTGCAGCTTCGCTATATCTCCGAGGTGGCAAAACAGGGCTCCTTTTGCAAGGCCGCCCAAAACCTCTACGTCTCCCAGCCCGGCGTCAGCAAAATGGTGGCCGCTCTGGAAAAGGAGCTGGGCATCACGATTTTCGTCCGCTCGGCCTCCGGCATCACACTGACGGCGGAGGGAAAGCGCCTACTGGACGCCGGAAACCGTCTTTTGCGGGACGCGGACCACATTGCCAATCAGTTCAGCCAGACCTCTCCTGTCCGCCCGGAGTCCTTCTGCGTCAGCAGCCTGCATTACAGCTTCGTGGTGGACGCGTTCACAGAGCTGCTGCGCCGCGCCGAAAGTCCAAGTCAGCACTATAAAATAAAAATATGCCAGAGCTCCGACGTGCTCCAGCATGTCATGGACCTGGAAAGCGAGGTCGGCGTGCTCTCCGCCGGGGAGCACAACCGGGATTACCTCACCCGGGTGCTGGAGCGGAGCGGCCTGGAGTTTCACCGCCTGATCCGCTCCAACATCTGCGCCTTTCTCCATGAGAGCCACCCGCTGGCGGAAAAAGCCGCCCTGACCTTCTCGGATCTGGCTCCCTATCCCTGCATCATGTATGAGTTGGATATGGATTCCCCTTCGATTCTGCATGAGCAGTTCTCGATTTCCACCTTTTATCCCAAGCGCGTCGTGGTCGTCACGGGGCTGTATCAGTCCCTGGAGGTGATGGTCCGCTGCCAGGGCTATGACCTGGGGAATGGGATCATCTCCCCCGGGAACAAGCGGCAGGGTGTGGTCAAGCGTCCGGTGGAAGGGCTGGACGCACCCGTTTCCATCGGCTGGGTCAGCCGCCGGGGTCAGGCCCTCAGCGCTCCGGCGCTGGAATTTGTAAAGGAGCTGGATATCTATTGCCGGGATATATAAAATCTTTTGGTTATGACCTGCCATAACCACTTCGTATTTCCTCCCCATCAAAACCGTGTGCTATTCTGTTCCCGAAGGATCAAATCACCCAGGCACACATTTTTATAAGGAGGACGGCATTATGAGCCAAATGGTCATGAAGCATCCGGGGCTGAAGACCGCCGGACTGGGCTTCGACACGGCGGAGGTGCATGCGGGAGAACCGAGGGATCAATATGGCGCCCTGATCCCCCCGATCTACCAAACATCCACCTTCTACTTCGATTCTACCGACGACGCGGTGAAGGCCTGCGACGACTACGCCGAGAGCTTTGCCTACAGCCGCATCACCAACCCCTCCCAGGATTACCTGGAGCAGAAGCTGGCCGCCCTGGAGCACGGCAGGGGCGCGGTGGCCTATGCCTCCGGCATAGGAGCGGTGGCCGGCGCCCTGTTTGCCCTGCTGAAAACCGGGGACCACGCCATTTTCACCCGTGCGAAATATTCCGGGACCGAGGACATTACCACGGACTATCTGCCTCGTTTCGGCATTGAGCACGACTGCTTCGACGCGGCGGACCTGGCCCAGCTGGAGCCCCTGATCAAGCCCAATACCAAGGTCCTGTACCTGGAGTCTCCCGCCAACCCCACCATGGTGCTGGTGGATATCGCGGCGGCGGCTGAAATCGCTCACCGGCACGGCGTCAAGGTGGTGGTGGACAACACCTTCGCTACGCCGTATAACACAAACCCGCTGGACCTTGGGGCGGATGTGGTTGTCCACAGCCTGACGAAGTACATCGGCGGCCACGGAGACCTGCTGGCAGGCGCCGTGATCTCCAACGACGAGGCGTTCCTCCGGGAGTGCCGCCTGGGGACTCTGATGCACCTGGGCGCGGTCATTGCGCCCTTCACGGCGTTTCTGGTGTGCAGGGGCATGAAAACTCTGGGCGTTCGGATGCGGCAGTACAACGAGAACGCGCTGAAAATCGCCCGGTGGCTGGACGCCAACCCGAAAATTGAGATCGTCCGCTATCCTATGCTGGAGAGCAATCCCCAATATGACATTGCGAAAAAGCAAATGCGGGGCGGCAGCGGAATGATCAGCTTCGACGTGGCCGGAGGTCTGGAGGCCGGGAAGAAATTCATCAACAGCCTGAAGCTCTGCACCCTGGCGGTTTCCCTGGGTGATACGGAGACACTGGTGGAGCAGGCCGCCGCCATGACCCACACGATGATTCCCAAGGAGACTCGGGAGGCCGCCGGAATCACGGACGGCATGATCCGCATGTCTGTGGGCTTGGAGGACGCGGACGACATCATCGCCGACATGAAGCAGGCGCTGGGAGACTGAAAGGAGAGCGATCTTATGAGTGACAAAGTAGAAATCCGCTGGCACGGTCGCGGGGGCCAGGGCGCGAAGACCGCGTCCTTGCTGCTGGCGGACGCAGCGTTCAACACCGGCAAGTACGTGCAGGGGTTCCCGGAGTACGGCCCGGAGCGGATGGGCGCGCCTATCACGGCGTACAACCGCATCAGCTCGGAGCGGTCCACCGTCCACTCCAACATCTATGAGCCGGACTACGTCGTCGTGGTGGACGAGACCCTGCTCTCTGCCGTGGACGTGACGGCGGGATTGAAGAAGGAGGGCGCCATCGTCATCAACTCCGGCAAGTCCCCCGCCGAGCTCCGCCCCCTGCTCAAGGGCTACGAGGGCCGGGTGTGCACCATCGACGCGGGCAAGATCAGCGAAGAAGAGCTGGGCAAGAACTTCCCCAACACCCCCATGCTGGCCGCCATCGTGAAGGTTTCCGGCGTGGTGGACGCGGAGGAGTTCGTCAAGGACATGGAGGCTTCCTTTAAGCATAAGTTTGCCTCCAAGCCCCAGGTCATCGAGGGCAACATGCGGGCCCTGAAACGCTCTATGGAGGAGGTCAAGGAAGGATGAGCCACTTAGCGAAGGATATGACCCCTCAGGTCACGTGGAAGGATATCACCCCCGGCGGCGCCATCTTTGAGGGCGGCACGTCCCAGGTGGTGGAGACCGGCGACTGGCGGACCATGAAGCCGGTTTTGGACATGGACAAGTGCAGGCAGTGCCTGCTCTGTGCGCCGGTGTGCCCGGACATGTCCATCCCGGTCAACAAGGAAGGCAGGCGGGAGGACTTCAATTACTTCTTCTGCAAGGGCTGCGGCATCTGCGCCAATGTCTGCCCCTTCGGGGCCATCACCATGGTCAAAGACGAGAAATAAGGGGGGTAGAGTAAAATGAGTATTCGTGAAAGACTGTCCGGCAACGAGGCCGTTGCCTACGCGATGAAGCAGATCAACCCCGACGTCATGGGTGCGTACCCTATTACGCCGTCCACCGAGATTCCCCAGTACTTCTCCGCCTACGTGGACAACGGCGAGGTGGACACGGAGTTTATCGCCGTGGAATCCGAGCACTCCGCCATGTCCACCTGCATCGGCGCGGAGGCGGCAGGCTGCCGCGCGATTTCCGCCACCAGCTCCTGCGGCCTCATTTACATGGCCGAGATGCTGTACGTGGCGGCGTCCGACCGCCTGCCCATTACCTTGGCGGTTTCCTGCCGCGCCCTGTCCGGCCCCATCAACATCAACAACGACCACTCCGACGCCATGGCGGTCCGGGATTCCGGCTGGCTGATGCTGTTCGCTGAGACGAACCAGGAGGCCTATGACAACTACCTCCAGGCCATGCGCATTGCCGAGGCGGTGTCCCTGCCCATCATGATCTGCCAGGACGGCTTCATCACCTCCCACGCCATCGAGAACATCGAGCTGGAGGAAACCGAGGCGGTGCGGAAGTTCGTGGGCGAGTACAAGCCCCAGCACTACCTGCTGAACAAGGACGAGCCCATCGCCGTGGGTCCCTACTCCACCCCCGTGTACTACATCGAGACCAAGCGCCAGCAGGCCCAGGCCATGATGGACGCGAAAAAGGTCATCCAGGACGTGGCGGACGAGTTCGCCGCCTGGACGGGCCGTCAGTACGGGCTTATTGAGAAATATGAGATGGACGACGCCGAGGAAGCCATCATCATCATCGGCTCCTCCGCCGGCACCGCCCGGGAGGCCATCAAGCAGCTCCGGGCCCAGGGCAGAAAGGTGGGCATGATTAAGATCCGCTCCTTCCGTCCTTTCCCCGCCCAGGAGATCGCCGAGGCCCTGAAAAACGTGAAGGCCTTCGCCGCCATGGACAAGGACGACAGCTTCAATGCCCACTGCGGCCCCATCTTCGCGGAAACCTGCGCGGGCCTCTATGCCAACGGGATCAGCGGCCCCAAGGGCATCAGCTATATCTACGGCCTGGGCGGCCGGGACGTGCGGGTGGAGAGCATCCAGCACGTGTTCGCGGACCTGGAGAAGATCGCCGAGACCGGGGACGTGGGCGAGACCTACCGTTACCTGGACGTGCGCGAGTAAGGAGGGAACAGTCAAAATGGCCTATAATCTGAAAGAAAACGTCATGAAGGAAGACCGCTTCGCCGGCGGTCACAGAATGTGCGCGGGCTGCGGCTGCCCCATTGCCGTCCGCACGGTGCTGCGGGCCCTGGAACCGGAGGACCACGCGGTGGTCTGCTCCGCCACCTGCTGCCTGGAGGTCTCCTCCTTCATGTACCCCTATACGTCCTATAAGGACAGCTTCATTCACAACGCCTTTGAGAACGCCGCCGCCACCCTGAGCGGTGTGGAGACCGCCTATCACGCCATGAAGAAGCGGGGCAAGATCGACTCGACATACAAGTTCATCGCCTTCGGCGGCGACGGCGGTACCTATGACATCGGGTTCCAGAGCCTCAGCGGCGCGATGGAGCGTGGGCACGACATGGTGTATGTCTGCTACGACAACGAGGCGTACATGAACACCGGCATTCAGCGGAGTTCTTCTACTCCCCATTTTGCCGACACCACCACGACCCCCGTTGGCAAGGTAGTTCCCGGCAAGCCCCAGCAGAAGAAGAACCTGACGAAGATCATGGTGGCGCATGGGATTCCCTATGTGGCCCAGACCACTTTCATCGGGAACTTCAAGGACATCACGGAGAAGGCTCACAAGGCGATCTACACCCCCGGCGCGGCCTTCATGAACGTGATGGCTCCCTGCCCGAGAGGCTGGCGGTATCCCAGCGAGAAGCTGATGGAGATCACGAAGCTGGCGGTGGAGACCTGCGTATGGCCCCTCTATGAGGTCATCGAGGGCAAGTACATCCTCAGCTACAAGCCCAAGAACAAGCTGCCCGTCACCGAGTACCTGAAGGCTCAGGGCCGCTTTGCTCACATGTTCAAGCCCGGCAACGAGTGGATGATTGAGGAGACCCAAAAGGAAGTCGACCAGAACTGGGAGGACCTCCTCAGGCTCTGTGAGCTGTAAAGAATCAAACCGCTTACCTTTTTACTCTCTCTAAAGCCAACAGAGTCTCGAAAGTTCCGAGGCCCTGTTGGCTTTACAAAAATTATATAGGCAGGAGAAAATGGGCGTAGTCCTGTGCAATCCTTGAAAGCCTCCGAAAATTGCTGTGGCGCATTGCAGTTGAGCAGAAATTCCTCCGGTCCAGTATAATCAAAGTATGCCGGGACCGCTGAATGATACAAGGCCCGGGCGGAAGCTCCCTGCGTTTTTATAAGGGGCAGGATCATGCTTTCCAGCGCCGTGTCATATACCCCGATATCTTATAGAACCCGGATATTACAACATAAAGCGCCACGTCTGTTTGACTTACGACGAGTGCCTTGGTCTGATCCACGATATCAGTATCAGCCTAGAGAGACTCCGTGCGTTAAGGAAAACGGCAATCGGTCTGTGCGCCCACTACGGCAGCATGATCTATGCGAATACATCGCATTACAGATTGCTGTCCGGTGAGATTCTCCACCCGGCCTGCAAGGAGCCGTTCATCCAAAGCAGGGCATCTATGGGCGCATGTCTGCCCATATGGATCATACCACCGCAGAGTCAAATTTGCCAACAGCTCTGACGGTTCAGATACAACAACAAAAACAGACGCACCCGCGCCGGAAAGGAGAGAACTCAAATGAACGTTAGGAAGCCCATAGACTACAGTGCCTTTTATCAAGAGTTGGATGCTTTAGTAACGACTGAACTGCCGCAGATGGAACTGTATTGCAAAATTGGCAGACTTGTCGGCTCCAGGCCAGAGAAAGGTACCGCTGTTGCCGCCGCTGAATACCTCGGCAAAACCTATCCTGATGTCTCTGACTTCTCCCCCAGAAACCTTCGCCGGATGCGGGATTTTTATCGAGCCTATCAGGATGCCCCAGAGGTGTTGGCTGAGGCCATGACCATCGTCTGGACCCAGAACGTGGTCATTCTGGAAGCGGAACTGACCCTCCAGGAACAAGCATGGTACATCCAAGCAGCACGTCAATTCAGATGGTCAAAGGCCGCGCTGGTCAGAATGATCAAAGAACGTGCTCACGAAGTCACAACCCTCGACACCACGGCTGATCCGTGCTATAATTGCAGTACCGGAGGTGACGTGAATGGCCCAAGAGAATCTTCCAGGGCATTTCTGCAAGATCTGCGGGATGCGGAAGTCCAACGAGGGTTTCAGCGGCAGGGGGCATGCGGCTCACATCTGCAAAACCTGTTCCCGCCTCTCACCAGCGCAGCAGGCAGAGCAAATGACACTCCACCGCCTGGAAAATCTTCCACCGTGACGCCTGACAGAAGGCGAAATGATGTGGCTGAAAAATCGGACCCACGATCACCGGCCCGAAGTGAGGTCCTTGGCCTGTATGCTCTATGCGGCAAGATTTCCTCGCTTGGCACGAAATCAGAAGAAACAGGAACTGTTCATTCAAACCCTGGAATGAAACATCGACGGCGATATCTGCGATTCCTATGGCAGCCCGGTGTATATCAAAGAGAACTACCAAGTCAGCCGCATGCCGCCAGCCATCATCCGCACACAGCAGGACGGCACATGCCAGACAATAGAACCTCCGCCCGAAATTCTGGCCAAGCTGTTAAAATGGACGGTACATACCCTGGAGATTTTCTGGTGGGGCGAGGATTATTGCATCCCTATCGATGTTGAATTAGAAGATGCAGAGCCTTCTCTATGGAATGTTCATGTGGAATACTACAACGGTGAGGTTCAGGATATAAGCTCGGCGGATGATTTTCCGGATAACGTACTCGAACTTTTATCTGCCCTCGCTGAATTTTTTGAATAGACGCAGGTTCTTTCCTGTGATATAATAACGGCAGATACTTACCAGCGGAGGCAGAAAGATGAACAAGGATACCGCCAAGGAGCTAACGCTGATGCTGATGTACCTCACCTCCTGGGAGGAGAGCCTTGTTCCAGGCATTCGAAAAAAGCCTGACCATGCTGACATCTATTCCAAGGCTCGCATCTGCTGGAAGGGATATGATTTCGATATCCTGAATGAGTTAACGGTTGAAGGGCTTGTTAACGCTGGGGGCCGCAGTAAATCCGCTTCCTTCACAGATGAGGGAGAGGCAAAGGCTCTGGAGCTGCTGAAGCAATACGGGATCACCGTCGATCAGCAAGACGAAAAGGAGGCTGGAGCAAATGGGACAAAATGATAACATCCAGCTCTTCGAAAACAAGCGCATCCGCACCGCATGGGATGAGGAAAAGGAAGAATGGTTCTTCTCCGTTGTGGATGTGGTCGCCGTTTTGACAGACAGCAAAGACCCTGCCGCCTATTGGCGCAAACTGAAACAACGGATGCGCGAGGAAGGCAATGAAACCGTGACAAATTGTCACGGTTTAAAGATGAAAGCCGCAGACGGAAAAAAGCGGTTGACCGATGTGGCTGATACGGAGCAGCTCCTGCGCATTATCCAGTCCATTCCCTCTCCTAAAGCAGAGCCCTTCAAAATGTGGCTGGCCCAAGTCGGTCGAGAGCGCATTGAGGAAACCATCGATCCAGAGCTGACGATTGACAGGGCCTTGGAAACGTATCTGCGGAAGGGCTATAGCCGTGAATGGATCAACCAGCGGCTCCAAGCAATTCAGGTGCGAAAAGAGCTGACAGATGAGTGGGATGCGCGAGGCGTCCAACAGGGCATCGAATATGCAATCTTGACGGACGAGATTTCCCGCGCCTGGTCCGGGATGACAACAAAACAGTATATGCGCTTCAAAGGACTAAAAAAAGAAAATCTCCGCGATAATATGACTACGCTGGAGTTGGTTTTGAATATGCTGGCAGAAGCGACAACCACAGAGCTTTCTAAAGAGCATCAGCCGGAAACTTTTGAGGAAAACAAGGAAATTGCAAGGCGGGGCGGCAGAATCGCAGGGGAAACGCGAAAGTCGATTGAGGCTGATACCGGAAAGCCGGTTATTACCTCTCAAAATGCAGCCCAACTCAATCAGGTGGTAACTGATATGATTGAGGGAGTAGCGGCTGATGAAACTGTTGATTCTGACTCAGAGCAGTGATTGTTTTTGCCGTATCATTTAACAACATTAATTCTTCCAAAAATAAGAGTGCCGTGGGAGCAATGGGTTATGCTCATTCCTTGTGAAGTAGTCTGTCAGACCTGCTTTGGGCGGGAAATCAAAAACAACAATCTGATTGGAAAAATCGATTTTAACCGCTTACTCCAGTGAAAAAGCCTAGAGCCGCAATGGTTCTAGGCTTTTTCCACGCCTTTTCCCCGAACGGTTTCCCTTATTTTTTCCCTTATTCGTTTTAAGCCCCGGAAACGCTTTGAATAAACTTTTCCATCCGGTCAGCACTGGCCCGCTTCATTTCCTCCGTGACATGCCCATAAACGTCCAGGGTAAAGGCGGCGGTATGGTGTCCGAGATTGCTTTGAACCGTCTTAATATCGTCCCCGGCCCGGAGCGAGGCCACGGCGTAGCTATGCCGGAGGTCGTGCAGACGGGCATCCGGCAGACCAATAGAGGCCACCAGCCGCTTGTAATTGTGATAGACCGTATTCGGAGAAAGCCGGTGTCCCACTTCATCCGTGAACACAAGGCCCTCTTCCTGCCAGAGAGGGCCGGCCTTTAATCGGGCCTCTGTCTGGAGGACCTTATGCCGCTTCAAAGCGTCTACTACAAAAGCGGCGGGGGTAATCATGCGGCCCTTGCCGTTCTTCGTAGGCGTGAGGCAAAATTCCCCAGAGTGTCCCGGAACCTGTTGAAGCTGCTTATTGATGAAGATGGTCCCACGGTCCAGGTCTACACAGTCCCAGGTCAAGCCACAGACCTCGCCGCGCCGCAAGCCAGTGAACAGCGTTACCAGATAGAGAACTTCAAAGCGGTGTCCATGGATAGCTTCCATAAAGGCCCGGATTGCATCATCATCCAGAGGCTTGATGTCCTTCCGCTCTGCTTTCGGCAGTTCACAGGCAGTCGTAGGATTCGAGTGCAGATAGCCTATCGCAATTGCCTGTTGCAAAGCCTTGTGGAAAATCCCATGGACGCACTTAATCGTTTTGGGTGACAGTCCGGGCTTATCTCCGTGAGCAGTCCCAAGTTCATTGTAAAACTGCTGAATGGTATGGGTATTCAGCTTATCAAGCCTTACTTTCCCAAGGGCGGGCTTGATATGGTTGTTGACGTGCTGGGTATAGTTCAGGACCGTGTACGGTCTTACGCCTCCCAGGTAGGTTTCCAGCCAAATATCCAGCCATTCGCCTACGGTCATTTTAGACGGCTCCTGATAGGTCCCGTTGTCCACATCCAGGGACATTTGCTTCAGCTTTTGGGCGACTTCCTTTTGTGTCTTGCCGGTAATGGATTTTTGAATCTGTCTGCCGGTGCCGGGGTCATAGCCCACCGTACAGCGGGCTTCCCAATAGGTATACTCCGTCCCGTTTCTCGTTACGGTTTTCTTGCGAATGGTGCCGTTGCCATTAGCGGCGCGGCCCATGGTTTTCTTGCGTGGCATGTATCTAAAACCTCCTTTGAAATGCCACGCGGGAGATACTGCATTTACAATTACATCCCCCGTGTGGGATGCCGTCAAGTTGTTGTCAGGCTGTCTGCCGCAAAGTTTCAAGATAGTCCAAAAGGGACTGCTTCTCAATACGGATTTGACCAGCTACACGCAGAGCGCATAGTGATCTTGAGCGGGCCAAGCTGTATGCTTTGTTCCGGCTGATTTGCAGAACGTCCGCTAAATCCGATACGGTCAGCAGTACAGGCAGTTCATCATAAGATTTGAAGCTCATGGAAGGCTACCCCCTTTTTGTGAAAGTGCATTTTCAATCGCGTAGCCCTGGAAAAGGGTACCGCCGTCCAGGTTGCAGAGGAAGCGGCCGGGGATGTCCTTTGGCAGAACGGCAGCATCGCCGTTGTCCAGGATGATTTGGGACAGAACCAGGTCCGACCGCCCGCAAATCCGAATGTCAATGTTGTTCTTGATTTGCCCAGGGAGGACGTTGGCATCAGGCCGCTGGGTAGCTAATACCAGATGAATCCCAAAGGCGCGGCCCAGACGGGCCAGGGTGCTCAACTGTCCAATAATGGCGGTCACCAGTTCTTTGTTGGGTTTGTCCAGGCCTGTTGTGTCAGTCAGCTCGGCAATCTCGTCACAGACCACTATGATACGGGGCATGGCCTTGTTTGGAAGGAGGCTGTTGAACTCGTTTAGAGAGGCGCAGGGGGGTTCCCGGTCCTGAAAAGTGCTCTTCCGGGAGTACAAAGTGTGGGTCAGGTGAGAGAGCAGCGACAACACGTTTTCCCGGTTATCGGCATAACTGCACCTGTCCCCCTGCCACTCGCGGGGAAAGTCCACGCCGCCCTTCAGGTCTATCAGGTAGACCTCGTAATCTTTGGCTAACGCCTGGGCAATGACAGACTTGACCAAGTAGGTCTTGCCGCTTCCCGTACTGCCTCCAATGAGCATATGGGGCGTAACGGCAAGGTCCACGGTGAGAGGGCCGTCCAACGTCTGGCCCAGGGCAATCACGGAATTGTCCTCCGGCAGTTTGGGGAGGTCCGTCCTGGTTGGGAGTTTGGTATTGCCTGGGGCCGTATGAAGCTGGATGAACCGCTTGCAGGGTCTTATCACGGTAGCGGCTATGGACTGGCGCGTTATGATGCGGGTCCAGGGTTTTCAGAAGCGCCTCATAAGTGAATATTTTGGGGTTGGGGCGCAAATCGTCCAGAATGAGGGCGGGTTGTCCGCAGTAATGAGACAGGGGGTCCGCACCGGTGGCGGTCAGATACACAGACAGGCCCAGCTTTTCCGCATACAGGCGGCAGACAGTGGTTTTGCCTACGCCGGACTGCCCGTAAGCCCAGATGACCCTGCAGTCTCTCCGGCCATCGGCTTTCTTGCCCCAACTATGTTCGGCATAGTCCCAGGCGCGGGCAATTTGATTCCCGTGCTTGGCATAAGTAACCGGGTCAATGTAGTCCTCGTAGTTATACGGGGTAATGGTCCCATCGGCGCACTGTTCCAGGATTTTCTGGAAGGAAGCCTTCTTGCTGGCACCTTCCAGGAAAGCGGCGACATCAAAGTTTGCCTGGACAGCTTCCAGGGGATATTGATGCTTTCCCGGCTCGTTCTTGTGCAGGTAGTATTGGATGGTAAAGAGCTTGCTGGTCTTGATGCGCTCTACCTTATTGGGCGATGTGTTAAACCATTTGGCAACGTGCTCAAACTGCACATTGTTCTGCCCAAAATTCAAATACAGGTGATAATGCGGCTTTTTGAGCTGTCCGTCGTCATCCAGGTCCTTGTCATGGAGGATATAGGCGTATTGCTTGACGGACTGCTTGCTCTGGACAACTGATTCGATTTTTCCATCGTTCCAGCCATCTTCAGCATAAAGTACGATTTCTAAATGTTTGGCCATATGAACTCCTTTCTTTTATTTTTGGCTTCTTACACCCTTTACACCGCCCCCCAAGACGCCGCCCGGTGGGGGGCGGTAGAAGCGGTGCCGCTGGTGCCGGAGGGATTGCGGCAGGGTTACACCGTTACACCCGGCATCGGTGGGGCTTGTCCCCCTGGTCTGGCGTGGAGGTTGGGCCTCCCCGCCAGGGGGGACAATCGCCGCCGATGCCATCTGTCAAGTGCGCTTGGCCTCGGCCTTGCGGATATTCTCCGCCTTGGCGGTCAGCTGGTACTTTCCGTTGTTATCCCGGTACAATTTCACGGCCAAGCCGTCATATTTCACCGGGATATACTCGGAAGCGAGGACATCCAGCCTCTTTTCGCCCGGAATCTTAATATCCAGGCTTCCGAAGCTGTGCGCGGGGTAGACAGTTGTGTACTTGTAGCCCTCTACCTTGTCGGTCTTTGCGCCGTCCACATAGGCGTAGTAGGGCCGTACAGCTGTCAGCAGGGCCTCCTGGCCCAGGGAACTGACATCAAAGGTCAGTTTCAAAAAATTCAGCGTATTCATAATAAGAATACCCTCCTTTTAATTAGGCTCCCGCATGAGCGGGGCGAAGTTAGTCGAGATTTGGCATCTCATGGGTTCATCCTATGCACGTTTCAACGCGGCAATTTGTCAATTTGGCGGCATTGCCAATATCCCGTTCTATGTACGGGCGACAGGATGAATCAGTCAAAAAGTTCTGCCGGAAATCTCGTACCCCTTGTTTAATGCCAACGGGCAAAAAACGATTCCAGAAAAAAGGCGGTTTTTGCAAAATTTTTTGTTACAGTTTGGTTACAAGCTCTCATTTGGACAAAAAGAAAAATCCTATGGGCCGGGACGGTCTCATGCGGCCCGATACAGGCCAGGGGGAGATACCATGAACCCGGCCCAGCGTCAAGGGCCGCAAAAAAGTTTCCCAGGTTCCGAAGAGCCTGGGAAACTTTTTTTGCTTTCCGCTCCGCTCCACCCCTGACCCTGTTCCGGGAGCATGGGGACGGGTATCAACAAAGCTCGCTAGCGAGCTTTGCTGACACCACTTTCTTACTATGGGAGGAACGAGTCATGAAACAGACTATCAAGACCAGCCGGACGGCGGGTTATCTGGAAAAGATTTTCCGGGCCTTGAATGAGCACTATTTTGAGGGGCAGATTGAAGAGCCGGTTATCACTATCCAGAGCACGCCCAGGGCTTACGGGCATGTAACCGTTGCCAAGGATTGGCAGAGGGCGGACGGAGGCGCACGGCATGAGCTGAACATCGGGGCCGGGACCCTGGACAGGCCCATCGAGAACGTGACAGCTACGGTGCTTCATGAAATGGTCCACCTGTTCAACCTTCAGGTGGGGATTCAGGACACCAGCCGGGGCGGGACCTACCACAACAAGCGGTTTCGGGAAGCGGCAGAGGCGCGGGACCTCCATATCTCCTATGACAAGCGCATTGGGTGAAGCGTCACGGAACCTACGGAGGCGCTTATCGAGTTCATCATTGCCCAGGGCTGGGACGATATTATGATGAACCGCCGGGACGGCTTTTCCATGCGGGGCGTGGGAGGGCCGGGAACAAAGGGAGGATCGGCACCCGCCACGGGCAGGACTTCCAGCACCCGCAAGCTGGTTTGCCCCCAATGCGGGCAGAGTGTCCGGGCCACGAAAACGGTGAATATCCTTTGCGGAGACCCGTCGCAGACAACGTTGGATCCCTGGGAGTGGTTCTGCGGGGGGATGATGAGGTTGGAGAAGAGGATGGGGTGGGTTACATAAAAACCGGTTATTTTCGTGCGAATAGTTGAAATCTTCGTGCAAACGGCGTATATTATGGGTGTCAGCAGATAAGGAGTTGAGAGTATGGCTGGAAGTACCACCAACATCAGCATCCGCATGGACGCTGAGCTGAAAGCCCAGGCCGACGCCCTTTTCGCGGAGCTGGGGATGAACCTCTCCACGGCGTTTAATATTTTTGTTCGGCAGTGTCTCCGGGAAGGCGGAATACCCTTTAGAATCTCACTGAATCCACCCACACAAGGACCCGGGGCGGAGCCGGTGCGGATCGGCATCGCAAAGGGCAGGCTTGAATCCCCTGATGATCTTGATGAACATAATGGGGAGATTTCCCGGCTGATGGGAGAGCTGAAGGTGGGCGACGACTGCATGGAGCTCTGTGAGGAAGAGGACGCGCTGCGTCTCTTGGGTGTGGATTAATGAAGATTTTCTACAAGAAACCGCCATTGACGATATCCGAAGGATAGGCACAGACTAAGAGGATGCGATTTATGGACGAGTTGATGAAACAAAATACCACGCCGGACGGGCGCCAGTCGGAGGATGCCTACCGCTCCATCCGGGGCTACGTGATCAAGGCCCAAGGGCAGGTCTACACGGCGGTCAACGCCGCCATGGTGACCGCCTACCGGAAGATCGGCAAGTCGATTTTCAAGGCCTGCGGGTAAAACGACCGGGCGGCCTATGGCAAGCAGGTGCTCCAGTACATTTCTGAGCGGATGGTGGCTGAGTTTGGGAAAGGCTTCAGCCTCCGCAACCTGCGGTACATGCGGCAGTTTTATTTGACGTTTCCAAATGTGAACGCACTGCGTTCCGAATTGAGCTGGACCCATTACCGCGCCTTGATGCGGGTAACGGACGAAAAGGTGCGGACGTTCTACCTGGAGGAGTGTGCAAAGTCCGGCTGGAGCTCTCGCCAGCTGGAGCGGCAGATCAACACCATGTTCTACCAGCGGCTTCTTGCTAGCCGGGACAGGGAGAGCGTAGCGGCGGAAATCCAGACCACGGAGCCAAAGTCTGAGTACGAGCAGATTATTAAGGACCCCTATGTGCTGGAGTTCCTGGACCTCCCGATCAATGAGCACTTCTACGAGTCCAACCTGGAACAGGCCCTGATCGACCACTTGCAGAAGTTCCTCCTGGAGTTGGGCCGGGGGTTCTCCTTCGTGGCGCGGCAGAAGCATTTCAATGTGGACAGGCAACATTTTTACATTGATCTGGTGTTCTACAACTACATTCTGAAATGCTTTGTGCTGATCGACCTGAAAACGGGAATCCTCACCCACCAGGACATCGGACAGATGCAGATGTATGTGAACTACTACACCCGCTACCAGATGAACGAGGGAGACAACCCGCCGGCGGGGCTGCTTCTCTGCGCCCAAAAGAGCGATATCCTGGTCCAGCTGACCCTGCCGGAGGACAACCGGCAGATTTATGCCGCAAAGTATCTGCCGTACCTGCCTACCGAGGCGGAACTAAAAAGGGAATTGAACCTGGAGGACTTTGAGAAGCTGGAGGATTGACGGGAAGGAGGCATTTTATGGAACCCGTATTTTACACCGTCCAAAATATCAACGGAGACTATGCCTACATGGTCAGCGACACCGGGGTGGACAACCAGGTGGCCATGTTCCTGCTGCCGGAGGGCACGGACGTGGGCAGCCGGCTGAAGTGGGAGAATTTTGAGTGGGAGCTGTTGGGGTAAATCGTACAGAAGGGACGGTGGATGCCGTCCCTTCGTCCTTGTCATCTCAAAAACCGCCCCGTAACACTTTCTGGCTTCCCCGCGATCTCCTCCGACGTCCCCGCCGCCACGATCCTTCCCCCGGCCTCGCTGCCGCCGGGGCCCATGTCGATGATATAATCCGCGTTCCGAATCACATCAAAATCATGCTCAATGACCACCACCGTGGCTCCGTGCTCAATCAAGGTCTGGAACACCCCCAGCAGCGTCCGCACGTCCAGGGGGTGGAGGCCAATGGTGGGCTCGTCAAAGACAAAGATAGAATCGCCCTGGGTCCTCCCCATCTCGCTGGCCAGCTTCAGCCGCTGGGCCTCGCCGCCGGACAGGCTGGGTGTCTCCTCTCCCAAGGTCAGATAGCCCAAGCCCAGATCCTTCAGCACCTCCAGCCGCTGGCGAACTAATTTCAAATCTTTGCAGGTCTCCAGGGCCGCGTTGACGTTCATCGCCATCAGCTCCGGCAGAGAGCAGTCTCCACGCTTCACCTGATATGCCTCCCGTCCATACCGGGAACCGCGGCAATCCGGGCAGGGGATGGTCACATCAGGCAAAAACTGCACATCCAGGTCAATCGTCCCCGTGCCATCGCACACCGGACAGCGCAGCTTTCCGGTGTTATAGGAGAAATCCCCGGCCTTGAACCCCAGCTCCTTTGCGTCCGGGGTCCTGGCGAAAATTTTCCGCAGCTCGTCATGGACATTGGCGTAAGTGGCCACTGTGGAGCGGACATTGACGCCGATGGGGGTGGCGTCAATAAGCTTTACCTGACGGATACCCTCTGCCTCCAGCTTCAGGACGTGCTCCGGCAGCGTGGTCCCACCGGATAACGCTGCCAGTCCGGGAACCAAGCTCTCCAGAATCAGCGTGGTCTTGCCGGAGCCGGACACGCCTGTCACCACTGTCAGCCGTCCCTTGGGGATATCCACCTTCAAGGGCTTCACCGTGTGGATGGCAGCAGTGGAGAGGTGTATCCTGCCCAGTGCGAACAGCTCCCCGGCGCAGACTCGGTCCCTGACATGGATATCCGCCGTCCCGGCCAGGAACGGGCCAATCTGGGACGCCCTGTTTTGGGCAATTTCCGGGATAGTCCCCTGGGTCACCACCTGCCCGCCGTTGGCCCCTGCCTGGGGGCCCATCTCAATCAGCCAATCCGCCTGGGACAAAATCTGGGTGTCGTGGTCCACCAGGAGCACCGAATTGCCGTCTGCCACCAGGTCGTGCATGACTCCAGTCAGCCCAACAATGTTAGAGGGGTGCAGGCCAATGGAGGGCTCGTCCAGCACATAGAGCACGCCCGTAGTGCGGTTGCGTACCGCCCGGGCCAGCTGCATCCGCTGCCGCTCCCCGGTGGAGAGAGTGGATGCCGCCCGATCCAGCGACAGGTATCCCAGCCCCAGATCCATCAGCCGTTTGGCCACATCCTGAAAGGACTGGCAGATGTTTTCCGCCATGGGCCGCATCTCAGCCGGCAGGGAGGCGGGCACCCCGGCCACCCATTCCACCAGCCGGGCCAGCGGCATCCGGCAGACCTCGTCCAGAGAGAGTCCCCGCAGCTTCGGCGCTCTTGCCGTCTCTGACAGCCGGGTACCGCCGCAGGCGGGGCAGACGCCTTGCTTTAAAAACTTCTCTACACGCTTCATGCCCTTCTCGTCCTTCACCTTGGACAGGGCGTTTTCCACGGTGTAGGTGGCGTTGAAGTAGGTAAAATCCATATCCCCCGCCGCGCCGCTGGTCTTGTTCTGATAGATGATGTTCTTTTTGACCGCGGGCCCGTGGAACACGATGTCCCGCTCCTCCGCCGTCAGTTCCCGGAAGGGGACGTCGGTGCGCACTCCCATCTCCCGGGCGATGTCCTTCATCAGCGACCACATCAGGGTCTGCCACGGGGCTACCGCCCCCTCGTCGATGGAAAGCGACTCGTCCGGGACCAGAGTAGATTCGTCCACCGTGCGCACAATCCCCGTTCCGCCGCAGGCGGGACAGGCCCCCTGGCTGTTGAAGGCCAGCTCCTCCGCCCCCGGGGCCCGGACCGATCCACCGCACTCTGGGCAGAAAAGCGGCTGTTCCGCCGCCACGGCGAGGGCAGGCGATAAATAGTGCCCGTTGGGGCAGCGATGGCTGGCCAGCCGGGAGAACATCAGCCGCAGGCTGTTCAAAAGCTCCGTTCCCGTACCGAAGGTGGAGCGGATTCCGGGGACGCCGGGCCGCTGATGGAGAGCCAGAGCCGCGGGGACATAGAGCACCTCGTCCACCTGGGCTTTGGCTGCCTGGGTCATGCGCCTTCTCGTATAGGTGGACAGGGCCTCCAAATAGCGCCGGGACCCCTCGGCATAGAGGACGCCCAAGGCCAGAGAGGATTTCCCGGAACCGGATACTCCGGCGATGGCGACGATTTGGTTCAAGGGAACATCCACGTTGATATTTTTCAGGTTGTGGACCCGCGCCCCACGGACTTTTATCTTTTCTGGCATTGCTGTCTCCTCCCGGAATTTATGCTGGAACCACATCTGTCTGAATATACCCACCTGACTGCCCAAAACACCGACAGTATACCACGCAGTAATGTGCCGCCGCAAGGTCATATCGCAAACTTAACCAATGGTTAGGAAAACATGAATTACATCTGAATACGCCTCGATTGTCGGCATGGGGCTATCCTCTTATACTTATCATAGGAGGCGCAAATCAATCTATGAGGGGGAATCTGCTATGGAACTAAAACTTGGCGCCAATATTGCAGCACTCCGTCGAGCTAAAGGCATGACGCAGGAACAGCTTGCGGCTGCGCTTGGCATCTCGCCGCCGGCGGTCAGCAAATGGGAGACAAACACCTCCTATCCCGATATCACCCTGCTCTGCCCGCTGGCCCGGGCGCTGGATACCAATGTCGATATGCTGCTAAATTATGAAAAGACGCTCCCGGACGAGGAAGTGGTACAGAAAATCAATGAACTTCTGGCTCTCGCCAGGACAACGGGCTGGCAAGCGGCTGAGTCCGCACTGAAAAATCTGCTGCACCAGTACCCCACCAGTGTTTCTCTGAAATTCCACGGGGCTGGGCTCTACGCCGCTTTTCAGGTCATTTGTCCTGATGCTGGTACAGAGGAGCGTGCGGCTTGGGACCGCCAACGGAAGGAGTTGTTCCAAGCTGTCCATGCCAGCGGCTCTACCGAGTATTGGCAGTCTGCCGCCATCGCCCTGGCTGTCATGGCACTCTCCGAAAATGCCCTGGACGAGGCCGAGAAACTGCTGCTGGAGCTTCCCAGGCTGTCCAGCGATCCCACTGTCATCTGGATGGAACTGTTTCTCCGCCGCGGTGAGCGGGAGCAGGCGGCTGAAACACTTCAAAAGCACCTTCTGCACCAGGCCCAGCAGATGCAGAGCTGTATGGTCTGCCTCTTGGACGAAAGACTGGGGTTTCCCGTTGAGGTATCCACAAAAATCAACGAGGCGCTTCGGCAATTCGAGTCCATGCTTTTTTGCCATACCCAGCTGAGCGACATCATGCAGGTAGAGTTGTTCCGCCGGACCGGGCAGACGCAGAAGCTGATTGAAAACCTCTGCCGGTGCCTAGGGCTCAGCGTGCCCGCGCAGCCGCCCAATGAAGCTTTGTTCCCGGCTCTGCCCATACAGGACACGCATCATGAAGCCGATCAGCGACTGCGCCAGATCATTTATCTGTCCATTCAACAGGCCTGTCAGAGCGAGGAGTACAAAAACGATCCAAACCTACGCGCGGCAATGAAGCGGCTGAAGGACATTTTTTCAACATAAATGAAGAAAACACTTGACCTTCCACAAACCGGAAGGTGTACGATTCACATATGGAGGTAACCTATATGAACAAAAAGCGCTTTTGACCATTCCCGTTCCTTATCCCCTTGTCCATCGCT
>OFFK01001153.1_pt1 | contig 19967 bp, 17 predicted proteins | sample 1521361 | NCBI WGS metagenome assembly OFFK01 (sample SAMEA3504096, study PRJEB24116) | mouse gut metagenome | biome: mouse gut; feature: mouse-associated habitat; material: faeces | place: Denmark | collected 2011
CGGAGCCATATCCTCCGCCATGCACTGGGCGCTATATTCCTTCAGCGACTGCCCGGTCTGCTGCTGGCAGTAAGCATCCATCTTTTGCAGAAGGGCGGATTTCTCTACGGCATTGAGGCGGTGTTCCAGGGATTCCTCCCGACCGTCCGCCTGGTGCAGGTCGACCTCCAGCATATCGCAGACCTGTCCGGCGGCCATGTCGTAGCTGGCATAGATATTCAGCCAGTCATCCCCCTTCGCAGTGTGCGTACCGAATACCCTGTCCATATCAAAGCTGTTTTCCAGATAGAAGTTCAGCCGTCCGTCATCCGCCGTGATCTCATCCGCGAAAGAAAAATTCTTTGCGGAGAGATGGCCTGCCGAGGTGGTCTCCTTGCCTGCCAGCTTCTCCGTGAACCGAGCGTTCCGCACGTTCCAGCTATAACTGCCGCAGCGATCCGCATGCCAGACTGCTGTGGACACATCCTTCAGCCTGTAGGACACCCAGCCAATGCCGGGGCGGACAGCGGAGAGTTCCAGCCTGTCGAGATCCACATCGTATGCATCTGTGACCTTGCCGCCCTCCTCCATACAGGAGGACAACATCCATTCAAATTCCTCCGCAGAGATTTCTTCCCGGCCACGGAGGCTCTCTGCAAGGGAGCGCGGTTCACCCTGCTGCCTCAAACGGAGCCGGATATATCCGGCAATCTCCAGCATCCAAACAGAGCGGTCCATCTGGAAGTATTGTGTGACGCCGTTCTCCATTATACGGAAGGCGGAATAGCGTCTGCTTGCCCGGATCTCCTGCTCCCGCTGCTGATCTTCCTCCCAGATCTCTCTGCTGATCTTTTCCCGCGTATGATCGGGGAGCTGGCTGATCAACTCGTCCAGATAGTTGTTCAGCTTGTCCTCCACCGTCTCATCCTTCAGTTGCCGGGACAGGGCCTGATACCACCGTTCATCTACCCAGAGAGCGATTTCTCTACTGCTCATGCTGCGCCTCCGCCGGCCTGGGTACGGGCCGTCCGGATCTGGGAGGCCGCGCCGGCGCGGCAATGCTCTCGATGTACTCCCGCGTCGGTCCGGGGACGTATTTCTCGTAGAGCTTTTCAACGCAGCCCTCCAGCTCCGATTCCACCGTGGAGTCCTTCCTCCCGGCGTAAAACTGGATGGCCCGCAGCTTCTCAGCGTCCACCTGGACGCTGACGGTTACCTTTCGCATAATTTCCTCCTTTAGAACACGTGAAATTCCCAGGTTGTGGGGCCTTCCTGGACAGGCATAGGTTCCGCAAACCGGCCTGCGTAGTGCGCTGCGGCCCCATCGGAAAGGGAGCAGAAGTCCCCATCCTCCGCACCCACGATGAGGAACGTCCCGGCAATGGTGTCGCCGCCCACCTGACGGTTGGCAGGCAGGCCGCTCAGTTTTCCCTCCTCATTGCAAACGAGAACTGCATTGGCGTCCAGCCCCACGGTTTCGATATATCCGCCCACCGCCTCCTGAAACGCTTCCAGCGTGTTGGGCATGGTAATTCGCTCCGGCGCCTGACCGGGAGCAACTTTCAAAACCTTAATGTTCACTTTTGGGGTCCCCCTCTACATTACCGGTCCCATGGACTGCTCCGCTTTCACGAAGTTGTCATAGGCTTCGTTGAACCGCACCAGTTCCTCCGGCTCCACACCGGTGAGCAAGACTTCCACGCCGTCCGAAGATGGACATATCTCCGATATGCGGGCGTTGAGCAGAGTCTCATGATCCTGTTGGCCGGCCTCGGTCAGCAGCCGCAGATTTTCCGCCAGCACAGAGCATTCAGCCGTCTCATGGCACAGGAAAGCTGCACCACCGCCTTTCAGAAGGGGGAGAATGTCCTTGAGCCGTATGTCCTGTACTGCCCCGGAATGGGCTTGGAACCGCCTGCAAAATTCAGGGCGATATTCCATTGTGATGCCGCCGTCGCTCATATCCACCGACGCAGTTTCAGGCCGGCGCTCCAACGCGGCCTGGAGCATGTTGTCCAGGCCGCTGTCCTCCTGGATTGTCAGCCCCAGATGTTCCTCCAGTTCCTCGAAGCAGACACACCGGCTTCCGGCGCCGCTTTTCTCGATCCCCTGCCGGATGATGTAGTCCGCTGCCCGGTCCATTGCTGCATTGACGATGTCCCGGATGCCCGGTACAAAGGCCGCATAGCGCGGGAAGTCGTATCCCTCCGATTCTATGAGCAGACCATCGCTGCCACCCCGTTCCATCGCCAGCAGACAGTGCATCACACCGCTTTCGCTATACATATAGTCTTTGTTGGCTGCAACAGCGGGATGATCCCGTAAGGGGCTGGTCATCAGAGCGGCGAACTCCTTGGCGGACAAATCGATAACCTTCTCGATCTGGCAGTCATCCATCTGAAAATTGTTCGGTTTGTACTGAAAATTTGCTTTGAATTTCATTGTGTTTTCCTCCTGCACTTATGGCAGATAACTTCTTGGGTTCGTCCGCTCCCCGTTGACGCGCACCTCGAAGTGCAGGTGCGGTCCGGTAGACCGCCCGGTGGAGCCGGACAGGGAGACAATGTCTCCGGCGCTCACAGTCTGGTCCACCTTCACCAGCAGTTTGGAGTTGTGGGCATATAGCGTGGACAGCCCGCCGCCGTGGTCGATCATCACGTAGTAGCCGTAGCTGGAGCTGTACTGGGAGACTGTCACCGTTCCCGGCAGAGCGGCGCGGATGGAGGTCCCGGTGGGTACGCCCAGGTCGATGCCGCCATGGCCCTTGCCCTTTCCGGTGAAGGGATCTTTCCGGTAGCCAAACTCCGAGGTCACGATGTTTCTCCAGTTGGAGCCCACCGGGGAACAGAAGCCGTCCGCGCCGATGAACGGCGCATCCGTACTGCCGAGCCCCGCGCCGGTGGAAGCGCCGTAACGGACCAGATTGTAGACGCTGTCCGCGTTGGCCTTCTGCTCATCTGAGATCGTGACAGCCATTGCGGAGCTGATATTTTGGTAGATTGTGTTCAGATCGGTGATGGGAACGGCCACAGTGTACGGTTCCTCTTTTTCCGCCTCCGCACCGGCCTCGTCCTTCACCTTGACGGTGTGCGTCCGTTCCTCGTAGGTGACGAAGCAGTCCGTGAAAGTCTGGTGATCCTTTGGTGCAGAGCTGTCCGCGCCGAAGTACAGAGCGAAAAAAACAGCCTTGACCCGGATGCCGTCAAGACTGTTTCCTTCTTCTGTCATTTCATTGATATCCTCTATGAACCCGTCCAGCAGGGCGAAGCTGGCCTGCATATCCTTGATGCAGGCGGCATACTCCGCCGGCATATTTGACGGCGGTACACCGCCATTGAAGCACAGCTCCACCACTGCGGCATTGTGACCGGACGAGCCGGAGGCCAGGGAGCAGAGGAGCGCCAGCAACACAATCACCGGGGAAAGGATGGCGACGATAATCCAGCCGATGCCTTTTCGGGTCCGCTCGTCTGCGAGCAGCGCTGCCGCCGCCTTGATGACCGCAGGGTTAGGCAAGGCCCTGACCTCCCATCATCTGAGGACCGGCCTGATCCATACCTGCTTTCATCTCCGACCAGTAGTCTGCCAGAGCCTGGACGGTTTCCTCATGTCCACCGCACTGGCAGTTCTTTGCCCACTGCTGATAGGCATCGAAGTCCATGCCGTGGTCCAGCAGCAGCTTGCACACCTCCACAGCATTGTTTTTGACGCAGGCGTGAAATGCGTTGTAGTCGTCGAGATCGACCCACATCCGCTTTTCCAGCAGACTTTCCGCCATCCAGCTGTCGCGTCCTTCATAGGTCAGCATATGCAGCGTCCTCATCGAGCTGGAGCCTCCGGATATACCCTTCTCCACCAGCTGTGACATGGTGCGGAAATCATGATCTCCGGCGAACTGCTCCAGCAGCCGGGACGGTGCGGCGGCGATCCGCTCGCTGCTGCACTGGTGGATAATCTGCGTGGCGATGAAACGGTGGTCCAGATAGGCATAGCTGGCCATTTCGCCGTAGAAGGACGGTTCCACCTCCGGTACGCAGTGCTCCGCCCAGTGCAGCAGGAACAGCGCCTTCTCCGGGTCGTTGATGTCGATGGCTTTTTTACAGGCATCGCAGTAGCTGGAGTAGTCCACATCCGTTCTGCCGTTCAGCAGCATGGCGGTCATATTCCTGCCCACGAGGCCGGGCCGGCCAGCCGCCTCCACCAGCAGGGCGTCCGCCTGGTCAGGGACCTTGGCGAAGTACTCCGAGAACGCCGCCATCTCGCCGTCCCGGATCGCCAGCACAGCTTTGTCATAGTCGCTCATATGCAGGGGCCGCATCCCCACTTCGTTGATGTAGGCGGTGATACTGCCGGTCATACGCCGGAGGAGTTGCTCCGTCTGCGTCAGGGTGTTCTCCTGCCGCTCCCGCTGCTCCACCAGGGCGTTGATGATGGTGCGCTGCTCCTGCTGGCTCAGATGAACGATAGAACCGCCGGTGTCATCCTCCGCGCCGCCAATCTTCATGTACCGGGCATGAGTGGCATGGTCACCATGAAAGGCTTTGGTAATGGCGGAGGAGATCAGGAACATCCGGTCCAGATAGTTCCCGTTCTCACCCAAGGTCTTGCCAGTGAAAAATTTTCTGGTAATAAGCTGGTTGTATTCGGGCCACCGGATGTATGCGTCCAGATACACGCCCTCGCTGCCGCCGTAGTCGGCAGTGCAGAAGACATTCGCATCTTTCGGGATCTCCCGTCCATCCTCCCAGAGGGAGTCCAAGAGGAAATATTCGTCCGGGAGGTAACCCTGAATCTCCAGCCGGTGCTTCAGCTCCTCGAATACCTCCTGGGCTGTCCGCTGACCGGCGTACTCCCGCTTGCGGGAGTCGTCTGCGGAGGGTGTCCATTTTTCTAACTCAATTATTTTCATTTTGCTCTCCTTTTTCAACAATCTGTTCCATCACCGGCCTCCCGCCGTACCGAACAGCGCCTTCTTATATTCCGGCGCAATGACCTGCAGCAGATACCGCTCATTGCCGCATTTGTAGACGCAGACGCCCTGCTGTGGAAAGCGGATCAGCTCGTACTCCGACTCCTCCAGCTGCAAATTGTCCATAAAAAAGCGCCGGTCAATAGAACCGGCGTTGAACAGAAATTGATGGGTGGGGATGGAAAACAGGGGCTTTGTCATCTCGGCTATACCGGGCAGAGCGAAGTCCTCGATGTTCTGGCTTGCCAGCAGCACGGCGGACTCCTTCTTCCGCACCCGCTTCATGAAGTTACGGATGTACTCGATGGTGGTGGGATTGGAGAGGAACAGGTACAACTCGTCTATCGAGGCCACCGTGTTGCCCTCGGTCAGCAGCTTGTCGCTGAGGTAGGAGAGGACATTGAACAGCATGGCGTTCTTCACGCTGCCGCTGGCCTGAAGGAGTCCCTTCACGCCGAACACCAGAAAGCGGCTGGATGTGATGTTGGTGGGGCCGTTGAAGAATTTACTTTCCGCCCCCTTGCACATGGAGTGGAGTCCCAGCAATACTTCCTGAACCAGTTCTCTGGGATACAGAGGATTCTTCTCTGCATCGTAATTCTCGTAGGTTTCCTCTATTATCTTGTAGAGGTCGGAGAGGATGGGATAGTCCACGGGGCGCAGCCGGGAGAAATCTGTGCGGTTGTTGATGCCGAATTTCTCATACATCTTCTCCAGCATCAGCTCAATGGTGTCGATGTGGCGGTCCGTGAAATCCTTATAAGCGCGGAAAAAGTCCTTCAGGAAGGAGATGTGCTGGCTCAGCCGGGAGTGCTCCCGGAAGGCGGCGGGAGCTTCCGGATCGTCCTCTCCATCCACGTCCCACACCTTGGGTTCCAAGGGGTTGATACGGTACTGGCCTGTCATGAGGTCAACAAAGCAGCCGCCCAGATTGGCGCACAGGTCCCCCATCTCATGCTCCGGGTCCAAGCAGATCACCGCTTTACCGGCCTCCAGCATATTGCAGACCAGCAGCTTCAGCAGGAAGCTCTTGCCCTGGCCGGAGTTGCCAAGGATGAGCATACTGGCGTTGGTCTTGTCCTCCGCACGGCGGTCCAGGTCTACGATGATATTGCTGCCGTACTTGTCCTTGCCGATGTAAAAGCCCTGCGGGTCCGTCTTTCCGGAGTAGTTGTTGGGATAGAGATTCGCCACGGAGGACGCGGGCAGCACTCGCTCGAACTGCGTTCCGAGGACATTGCGCCCTGCCGGATTGGCGCAGAGAAACCCCTCTCTCTGTTTGAGCAGGAGCCGGTCTACGGCAATCTTGGCACGCACCAGTTCGCTGGTCACCTCGTCCCGCAGGGCGCGGAGGCTCTCCAGATCCTTTGCCGCCAGATCCAGATACACCGCGCTGTGATCCAGCGGTTCCCGGTTGCGGTGCATGGCGGTCACCAGCGCGGCCACGTCCTGGAGGTTGGCCTCCGCTGTGACGCTCTGCTTCATGTCGTTGGTGTTGCTGCGCTCGAAACGGCTGCGGTTGCTGGCGTTCTGGATGATCTTCTGCTCCTCCGTACCGGTGACGCGCCGGGTATAAATGGTGATATTTACGTTGCTGCGCTCTCCCAGATGGCTCAGGAGCGCCAGCTCCTCGGTAATGGTGGAGTAGCCCCGCACTGCCATGACGCAGTGGTACGCATTGCCCAGGATGAAGTGGTCCGTGTTGAATTTCACCGCAGCCGGGGCGATCATGTCCAGGAAGTCCTTGGGCAGAGGCTCCGGCATCGATTTCCCCTTTTTCTTCTGCGATTTCTTAGGCATCTGCATCCGCCCACCTTTCTCCGTCAAAATTGTCAAAGACATCCGTGGTCACATCCTGCTGGTAGTAGACGGCCAGCAGCCGCATGAGGTCCTGCCGGTTTGCCTGCCGCACCCGGAACCCCTGATCCCGGATGCTCCTCTCCAGCCGCGCAATCTGGCTGCGGGAGGGCTCCTCCTTCTGACGGTCCAGCTCGAAGACCAGCGCAAATTCCCGCGCGGAGGCGTTGGAGGCCTGGATCTTGTCCAGGTGTGCGGCATCCTGCCGCAGCAGCTCCCGCAAGGCGGGCAGCTGTTCCTGCTCCATTCGCTGGCGGTACCAGTCCTTGTTGCTCTGGAAGGACTCGCGGGAATCCAGCGCCAACAGCCGCACGGACTCCGTCCCCCGCAGGAAGCTGGTCAGGGCCATAACCTTGCCCCGGATGCCCTCCGCTGAAAGCACCGAGAGATTATCCGGCTGGATCAAAAAATAGACCAGTTCACTGCGACCAACCTTCAGGCCGTTCTCTGTGAACTGGTCTATTCCCATGAGCTGCCGTGTGGACAGCAGCCGCTTTTGTTCTTTCTTCTGTTTTCTATTCAAATCGTTCTCTCCATTCGTAGTACTGTTGATGCAGGAAAAGGAAACAGACCGCGTTGCGCAGGAAGTCCAGAATACTGGCATCCTCCATACGGATGCTGAGGAACGCATAAAGCACAGTCAGCACCAGCGGCAGCAGGAACCCCAGGGCGGCCAGCGCCAGGACAGAGAGAAGAAGTCCCACGCCTACCACCGCCAGGTCTTTCAGCTCCCACAGCCATAATGTTGGTTTTGCGGTCAGATTGTCGGGATAGATAAAGATGAAAAACACCCCCAGTTATTTATTGAGTAAATGAATTTCTACAGGAATATTTCGTTTCTTGCAGTTGTCGATCACATATTTTGTCCCGCGTGACAGTCCATCCCAGAAAGCCAGAACAAGGTCCGCGTTTTCGGTGATAGTGATGTTTTGCTTCAGCGGACAAAAATAGAAAAGGAAGGGGTGGTGGAAGTAGCTGGAAACGACAGGAAGATGATGCTGCATTCCCTCCAGCTGTCGTTTTAGAGATGAAGCAACCCGCGATGCAATCATTTTCTGGCTGCATCACGGGTTTTGACATTTCAGTTTTCCGGCAGCGCTGCCTTCTTATGCCGTTTCCTTTACTTTGCTATAGGAGAAAACGGCGGACTTCCCATAGTGATGGTTCGTGACCACTATGTAATCCGGCTCACAGTCGTGAATACCGCTGTTAAAGGTGATCTCGACTTCATCGCCGGTGTGGAGTACCTTCATTTCATCGTCCCCAGATTCCGGCGGCAAGCACCAGAATCCCGCAATCCCGTCATAACTGTGATGGTGGATCTCGATTTCTCCCGACTTTACATAAAACCGGTAGGCCGTCTTTCCAGGGCCCTGAGAAAAATCGACCGCATAGCCATGCAGTGCCAAAACAGGGCGCAGGGTAACCGTTTTTTCTTCTTCCATATACGACATCTTCTTCCTATAGAATGTGCTAATTGTTGGAACGGATCAATGATTTTTCAATTTCATCCTTCGTTTGCAGCAGGATGTTATAAAACTTTTCCCCATATCCCGTAAAAGGATGATCTTCATGATATATAAGGACATCATTATATCGATGACGGTTGTCCGGGCAAGGAATCTGCACCAGCTCATGCTGTTTCAGCACCGTCTCCGGCAGAGGCGAAACCCACATATACGTTGTTGGTACATTGCTGAGGAAATCAAATTGACTTCCCCGTTCATACAAGTAGATCCGCTTTCCTTGTTGTTCCCCGTCGGAAGTTTCTGCGTGCTCCGGTAAATATGCGTCGCTGACATCGCCATGCAGCAACTCCGTATATCCCTTCAGGTCGCTGGGATGGATTTCGGGCCAGGAGGCCAGCGCTGACTTTTGGGAAACGAGAAGCATATAATTAAACGTCCAGATCTGCCGAAAAAGGAGCTTCTTCTGCTGGAGCATTTGAATCGTGTTCTTCTCCAAAATATCGGGATAGCGGATAATCCCAAAATGAAAGCCATGGTAGAGTATATTTTCCACCGCCTCCTTAGAATTGGTTTCGGAGAAGTTGATTTGAATTTCATCCATGTTCTGGATTTGCTGAAAAAACTTCGTAAATGAGTATGTGATATAGGTGGCCCGCGGGATCGAAACTTTTATGGACGCCCGCTGCTCTTTCCTCAGACAGGTCTGACGCTCGAGGAGTTCCAGCTGATACACAATTTTTTCCGCCGTCTGCAGGAACTCACGACCTTCCTCCGTCACCGTCGTTCCGGCAGGCCCCCGCTGAAATACAGCATAACCCAGCACATTCTCCAATTCTTTCATAGCCTTGCTGAGGCTGGACTGCGTGACATAGAGATTCTGCGCCGCTTGGTTGATAGATCCGCAGTGTGCAATCTCAACTGCGTATTTCATTTGTTTTACAGAAATATCCAGCATTTTCGCCCTCGTATTCTTGTCTGTAACGCTCTTTTTACTTTCCTAATTATAGCGTTGATATGCCGGTTTGGGTAGTCTCAGTTTTTCATATTGTTATGAATAAATTTCATAGCGCAAATCCATATGGCAGCAAGATGATAAGAACCCCGCAATGCGCAGCGGGAGCAGGTAAAACATGCCGTTGCCAAGCGTGTCCCACAAAATGATTACAAGATGATACCCCGGCAGGCTGTCCTGCTCAAATAGTATTTGGATGGGACGGAAGCCTGCAAAATCTGTGACAGCGAAGATTCTACGCCGCCTTTGGGGCACGCCGAAGTATTCAGCCGCCCACTCCGTCCAAGCCACGCAGGATCGTACTCCCAGTACGGCCCCAGCATATTCCCAGCGCCCGGACGCAGGTCTAACAACATCAAGGTCCGGTTCTTCAATGCTGAGGAACGCCTGGAGGACCTGCTGGAAGTCCGAGCCGGGCGGGACGCCGCTTGAATAGACTCCAGGCACATTCTCCCATGCGGCCAGTCTGGGCCGAACAGCGAGACCTGTCCGTCCACGTTTTTTGTCTGCATCTCTCATCTCCTTGATGATCCGGATCTGGTGCATAAACAGGCCGGAACGCTCACCAGCCAGGCCACAGCGCGAAGGACTCGCCACGGACAGATCTTGGCAGGGTGAGCCTCCACAGATGATATCCACCGGCGGAAGCTCGGCCCCGTCCAGCTTCGTGATGTCCCCCAGATGCACCATGTCCGGGAAGTGGTGTTCTGTTACCCGAATGGGGAAGGGCTCGATCTCGCTTGCCCAGATGGGCACGATGCCGTTTCGCACCGCGGCCAGGGGGAAGCCGCCAATCCCGTCGAAGAGACTAGCCATCGTCAGCGTATGGTTATCGTTGATTTCCATATTTGTCCTTTCTGTCGGACAGGAAACGGAGTATTCCTATGACATACCAGGAATTCAAAACGCGATATCCTATCCGGCTCAATGCCCAGCAGGAGGCGGCGGTGCTCCAGACAGAGGGGCCGGTCCTGCTGTTGGCGGTGCCCGGGAGCGGGAAGACCACGGTGCTGGTCACCCGGCTGGGGTACATGATCCACTGCCGCGCCATCCCGCCGGAGCGCATCCTGACTGTGACCTACACCGTGGCCGCCACCCGGGATATGCGGGCGCGGTTTGTGAGCTTTTTCGGAGAAAAAGGTGCGGAACGACTGACATTCCGCACCATCAACAGCCTTTGCACGGCAATCATCGGGTACTACGCCCGTCAGAAGAAGACGGAGGCGTTTGACCTGCTCAGCGACGAGCGCCGGATCAAAGGCGTCCTCCGTGACCTGCTGGTCCGGACTGGCATCCCGTTCCCCAACGACCTGCAGATCACCGACGCCCGGACCCATATCACCTTCTGCAAGAACATGATGCTCTCCGAGGCTGAGGTCCACGCCCACACGGTGGAAGGCATGGATTTCCCCCGCATCTACTTTGAATACCAGGACTATCTGCGCCGGAGCCGCCTTATGGATTACGACGACCAGATGGTCTTCGCTCACCGCATCCTCCGGCTGTTTCCGGACATCCTGGAGCATTTCCAGCGCCGGTGGCCTTACCTCTGCGTAGACGAGGCCCAGGACACCTCAAAAATTCAGCACGCCATTCTCCGCCTCTTGGCGGCGCGGGAGCATAATATTTTTATGGTGGGTGACGAGGACCAGAGCATCTACGGTTTCCGGGCGGCTTGGCCCCAGGCCCTGCTGGAGTTCGAGCGGGTGTTCCCAGGGGCGCAGGTACTGAAACTGGAGACCAACTACCGCTCCAGCCGGACCATCGTGGACCGGGCGGACGCTTTCATCCGCCGCAACCAGAGCCGCCGTCCCAAGACCATGCGAACGGATAACCCAGAGGGGCCTCCGGTGCGGAAGGTGGTTTTGAAGGATTACAGCCGGCAGTACAACTATCTGCTGAAAGTCGCGGAGGACTGCACCGAACCCACAGCGGTGCTCCACCGTAACAACGACAGCGCCCTGCCCCTCATCGACCTGCTGGAGCGGAAGGGGGTGCCGTTCGCCTGCCGCCAGCGGGAGGCTACCTTTTTCACCGCCCCGCTGGTCCGGGACATCGTGGATATGCTGGAGTTCGCCTTTGACGACGGCAACCGGGAGCGGTTCCTGCGCTTCTACTATAAGCTGGACTTAAAAGTCAAGAAGGCAGTGATCACGCCCCTGCTCTACGGCATGGGAGAGGACGACACTGTGCTCCAGCGGCTCCTGGACAGCGGGGCTCTGGAGCCGTGGCAGGAGGGAAAAGTGAAGTCCCTCCAGACCCATTTCGCCAAGTTCCCCAGCCTTACCAGCTTCGCGGCAATCGAGCGGCTGGTGCGGTTCATGGGCTACGGGGACTACCTGCGGGAGCAGAGGGCAGACACCAGCCGGCTGGATATTTTACGGGCTTTAGCCAACCAAACGCCCAATCTTGGAGCGTTTCTGCTCCGTTTGCAGGAGCTTAAAGAGCTTGCGGAGGCGGGTTCACAGGAGACGTGTCCCTTCGTCCTGTCCACCATCCACGCAAGCAAGGGGCTGGAGTATGAGCGTGTGATCGTCATCGACGCGGTGGATGGCATCCTGCCCTCGGTGGCCCTCACCGCCCAGGGCGAGGCCCTGGACAGCGAGGACGCTAGGGACCTGGAGGAGGAGCGGCGGCTGTTCTATGTGGCCGCTACCCGGGCGAAGCAGAAGCTGGAGTTTTTATGCTACGAAGGCAAGTTTGGCGAGGCGCTGGAGAGCAGGAATACCTTCGCCTCTCAGTTCCTGGGCGAGGCGTTCAAGCAGCAGGAAGCACCTCCGTCACAGCCGTCCCGGCCTGTGCCTGCCAAGCCCGCCGGGCCTGCGCCTGAGCAGATCGAGGTGTGGATGAAGGACTACATCCCCGGCGTCGAGGTGACCCATAAGCTCTTTGGCCGGGGGCTGGTGACCGGGCGGGACGGAAACTTCGCCGTCATCGCCTTTCGGGAGAACGGGGTCAAGAAAATCAGCCTCCCGGTGTGTCTGAAGCAGGAGAAGATCTGGTTGACCCACTTTGTGTGACTACTTGATGGCCGCCGCCACAGCCTTGGTGGTGTTCACCGCCGCTTGTGCGGTGTAGACAGCGGACATAATATTCGCCCTGGTAGTGGTGTCGAGACCGAAGGTGCCCGCGATGCGGGGCACCTCCCCGGCGGAGAGCATGAGCCCCAATCCCAGCAACAGGTGCGTTCTGAAAGCCAAAAGCCCTGCGACCAGGATGGTGGATTGGAGGAAAGCGGTCAGGCACAGCCCGATGACCTGCTTCATCCACTGGGTGAAGCCGTCCACATAACCTCTCGGAATGCTGAACATATAGAGGCTCCCCACCGCGATCTGGATGAGCAGGATGCCGCCTCTTTTGAGATTCGCAAAGAAGACCTTCAGCACGGCGTAGGCCATGGCGATGATGCAGAAGATGAGCATGATGGGACTGGTGAGGACGGCTAACCCCAGGTGGGACGCGCTTGCCATCCCGGCCTCCATCAGCTCGGACAGACTCCCGATGGCGGCAAAGTCCTCGATGATCTGCCGCCCCACCTCCCCGATGCTGGTGCCCAGGCCGGTAATCTCCGCGGAGAACTTCCCCTGGAGCGTCACTGACAACGAATAAAGATGCACAGGAACGGTAGAGAACAGGCTCACGGCCAGAAAGCCCTTGAGGATGTTGAGGGCGGTCTGCTGGAGGTTCCCCCTGCCCGCGGAGTACTCGATGGCGCACTCAAAGGCGGAGACCACCACGCTGACGGCGAAGAGCGCCCAGCCCAACTGACTGAAAAACGTGACCACGGCCTGGACCCAGCTAAGGCCGAAGAGCTCGACGCCCATGTTGCCCATGACGGCGAAGAAGTTGCCGAGGAAGCCGATGATCTGCCCGTATGCCCAGTCCATGAGGTTATCCATAATTGTCTCAACGACGAAATCAAAGACAAAGATGGCCCGTCACCTCCTAGCACTTCCAGTGGCGGCGGCGGTACCAGAGGAGCCACAGCAGGCTCCCCAGAGCGGCAGCGGCGATAGCAATGATTTTACGCATATTATTCTCCTTTTCTGAATTATCAGAGCATTAAAGCCCGACAATGGTCCAGATGTACAGCGGCGCGGTGAGGGTGAGGACGAGGCAGGCGAAGAGGATCACCGGCCCAGCCCACTCGAACTGACCATGCTTTTTGTAGTCAAAATATGCCATGGCCAATTTACCGAAGAACGCAACTGCGAGGATCATGTCTAAGGCCGGGAAGACCACGTTGTCCACCACGGTCTTGATCTGCCCAGCGGCGTCCTTCCAGGTGCTCTCCACCACAGCGGCCACATTCCCGGAACCGCCGCCCCCGCCGCCGGAGGCGAAAGCCGGGACGCAGAGGGCCGCCGCCATGATCCCGACCAGGAGCAGACAGCGCAGATGTTTGTTCAGTTTCTTCATATCATACCTCCAAAATTTCAAGGGACCGCCCTGCTGGACGGTCCCTCGTATACATGAAATAGTGAATATCAATTACAACATCTCCAAGCGTTGGCCGTCAGCGGTCTGAGTTGGGTTTTGGGCTTCTTCCAAATGCTCTTTGAAAGCCCGCAGGGCCTCTTTGGACTCCTCGAACTCCTCAGCAGACGGATCGCAGCCATCGGCAGCCGCGCATTGACTGATCTCGTCCAGAGACCGTCCGGCCTCTAACATTGACGCGGCGCCTCTGAGCTCAAAATAGTTGAAGATGAACTGCTCTCCATAGTTGAAGAGCCTGACCGCAGTCTCCTCTCCCTGGTGCTGCTTGATCAGCATCAGTTCGACATATGCCGCATCAAAGATGTGGGAGGCCGGTTCCACACCTTCCCGCTCCAGGTCCTGTGCGTATGCGGTCCAGATATCTATGGCGTTGTCAGTCACCGCCGGAAGCAGTTCCCTGACCATGCTTTCAAACTGTTCTTTCTGCATGGCTCAGTTCCCAACGGTGGCTATCACCAAAGCCAGAAGCAGAGGGAACGGATATTTATTCGGTCTTTTCATAGCTGCCTCCCAATTTTCAAAGTTGTAGCGTCATGTCCGGGACCGCCTGCGGCATCACATCCCGCAATTTCGGGAACGTGGGCGGCGAAGCGGCCAGTTGCCCCTCCTCCATGAGCCGGAACAGACTGTCCACGCTGCCGCCCTCTTTCAGTTCCTGTCCAGCCCGCTGCATCTCATAGGGATACAAGCAGCGGTTATCTAGGCTCATATCACAGATCCTGGTGGCGACCGTCTCTCCGAAATCCCTCTTAAGCAGGACGAAACCAGCCAGAAGCGTGTCGTACCAGCGGCTCAGGGCCGTTTCCTCCGGTTCGGGCTCAAAGTCCACATACTGTCCCAACCGTACACACTCGCAGGCAAAGTCCACCCAGATCTCTGCCGCACCTGCCGCAGCATTGGGCAGCAGCGCGTGCAGGCGGTCCTGGAACGCCTCTTTTGTCAGCATCTCGTTGATCGTTATTCCCCCCTCGAAGCAGGGAGGACCGCCCTGCCGGACGGCCCTCCGGCTGCATGAAATATTATCACTCTCTGTATCAATATCCAGTCCGCGGCAGGGACTTCTCCTTGGCGTAGACAGAAGTAACCCAGCGGTCCGTGGCCATGATCCACTGCTTGTCGTACATACCGCCCACGTCCGCCTGGTTGGAGAACTGGGTTCCGCCCGCGAGGCCGGAGAGCACCTTGCAGTAGACCTGGGGCGCCTCCACCTGCCGGAAGTTTCCGGGCACCACGCCGAAGACGCACATGAACTCCGTGACACACTCATTGGACGCGAGGCCCAGTGCCGCAGGCGAGGCGGCGTAGACCTTGTTCTGCTGTGTGCTGACGTTATCCGCCAGGGTTCGGTAGGTGCTTCCGCTGAGGTTGGTCTTGTAGACGATCTTATAGCTGCCCTTCACGTTGTAGGTGCCTGTGACGATTTTATCCAGGCGTACTGCCTGTGTGGGCAGGGTGTCGCGCCAGTAAAAACTGGTGAGGGCAGAGGTGGAATTGTTGGCGATGTTGGAGAAATCATACCGGATGGACTGCCCCGGGACTACCTCGCTGTAGCCCCGTTTGGTGATGGAGACGTTGGTGTAGAGGCTCTTGTTGGTCATGGCGACGCGCACGATCTGACCGGAGAACTCGATCTCCGCCTCGATGGGCGTTTTGTCCAGGCCATAGAAGTCTGCGGCTTTGGACTCCACCACCTTGTAGCGGCCCAGGGGCAGGGGCTTGGAGGAGGCGACGCCGTTCTTGTCTGTCTTCACCGTCTCGACCAGGTTTCCGGTACGGTGCTCGTAGATCTCGAACTCCGTGCCCGGCAGAGGCGAGCCCTCGGGCCAGCCGTTCATGGTGTTGTACTCCGCAGAGGTCTTGGTGATCTGGATCTGTCCGGTGATGGGCGTGTTCTTCCACTCGATCAGGGTCGTTTCCCCGGCAGTGACATAAACAGTCTTCATCTCCGTGTCCACCAGGTAGCCCTTGTTCTCCATTTCGCGGAGGAAATACTTTCCGGAGACGGTCAGGTCATCGATATAGATGTGCCCGGTGGTGTCGGTGGTGTACTGTCCAATGGGCTTGTTGGTGCTGTCGTAGAGCAGGAATGTGACGCCGGAAATGCCCTTCCCAGTGATGGAATCGGTCTTGTGGAGCAGGATACCACTGAACTTTTTGTTGGTGATAGTGACCTTGGTGGGCTTGCCGTCCTCCACAGTGAAGGGCGTGGGGGTGTCGTCCAGTTTGTAGCCCTCCGCCGCCTCGATCTCCACTGCATAATAGCTTCCGGCGTCCAGGTCCAGCGCCACGCGGCCATTCTTGTCGGTTGTTACTGTATCCACCAGAGCGTCGTTGGCCTTGCGGATCTCGAAGGTGACATCCGGCAGGCGCTTGGTCTTGTCATTGGCATCTACCTTGATGAGCTCCACGCCGCCGGAGCAGGAATTGGTAAACGTAAGCGTTTGGGTATCGTTGGCGTTGATGACCACGGTCTGGCTCTTGGCGTTGGGGTCGATGACGTAGCCGGGAAGCGTCTCGATCTCCTCGACGGTCACGGTGCCGGTGATGCCCAGGATCTTGATCTGACCGTTGGTGTCCGTGGTGTAGAGACCATTGCTCGATACCTTCCCGCTGTCCATGTCGACGTTGGTGCCGTCCGCGTAGGTGATCTTAAACTTGACCCCGGCCAGCGGCTTCTTGGTCTCTGCATCCAGCTTGTTGACGATGAGGCCGCCCGCCTTCTTGTTCCAGAAGGTCAGGTGCTGACCCTCCCCGACTTTGATGGTGATGGTCTGGGGCGTTGAATCGAGGAGGAAGCCTTCCAACGTCTTGGTTTCCCGGGCGGTGATAGTCGTTCCGGGCTCCAGGTTGGGGATGGTGATGCGGCCATCCTTGTCGGTGGTGTAGTAGCCGTTATTGGGTCCGACGACAGCGCCTGTCCCGTCTGTGACCAAAAATTCAACGCCCTTCATAGGCTCGTTGTTGGTGCCGTCTACAAACTTCTGGATGGTGAGGATGGTTGTGGGATCGTTCTCAAAATCCAGGCTGTTCCCACCGCTTGTTCCTCCACCAGAGACAGTCCCGCTGGAGGTGCCGCCGCTGGGGGTGCTTCCAGAGCTTCCGCCGGAGGTGTTTGTGCCGGAACTGGTTGTTCCACCGCTGACCCAACTGTTGCCTGTGCCGTTCTTCACAACAATGGTCTGGGGCGTCGGATTGAGAACATAACCCTTTGGAACCTTGGTCTCGGTGACGACCACGGTACTGCCTGGAATCAGCCCCGTCACAGTGACCGTGCCGTCCGAACCACTAGTGTACTTTCCGATGATCGCCCCGCTGCTGTCCCGGACGGTGAACTCCGTCCCGGGAACGGGTTTTCCGGAGACAGAATCTTTCTTCGAAAGCGTGAGGCTGCACAGCGGCTCATTGTAAAATACGATGGTTTGCGTATCCGCAGGATTCACCGTAACCGTCTGAATCTGGGATGTGGCATCAATGACATATCCTGGACTGGGAGTGACCTCCTTCGCAACCAGGGTCCCGGTGACGGAGAGGCGGATCTCACCCATGTCATTGGTGGTGTAGCGGCCCTTACTCGAGAGGTGCCCGTTGGCGTCGTCCACGAAACCGCCCTCCGCATAGGTCAGCTCGAACTCCGCTCCAGCCAAGGGGGCCTTGGTCATTTTATCCAGCTTTCGGATAACGAGGGTGCCCGCCTTTTTGTTGACAAAACGGAGGGTCTGCCCCTCGCCTGCCTTGATCTGGATGCTCTTGGGGAGGGTGTCCAGGATCACGCCCTCGGGGACCTTGATCTCCTTGGCGGTGATGGTCGTGCCGGGCTCCAGGTTGTCGATGGTGATGCGGCCATCGTCGCCGGTGATGTACTCGCCGTTGTTCGGCCCGATCACGGCACTGCTGGAGTCGGTGACCAGGAAAGTCACACCCTTCAGAGGCTGATTCCCAGTCTCGGTCTCCAGATACTTCTCAATCGTCAGACTGCACAGGGGATCGTTGTAAAAATAAACTGTCTGCGTATCATCCGGGTTGACCACAACTGTCTGGGTCCGGTTGGCGTCGCTGATGGTGTAACCGGGGATGGACTGCACCTCTGTGACCACCAGGGAGCCCACCACGCCCTTCAGAATGATTTGTCCATTCTCATCGGTGTAATAGATTCCGTTGCTGGACACCTTCCCATTCTCGTCCGGGAGGAACTTACCGTCCGTGGTAGTGATCTTGAAGGTGACGCCCTCCAGCGGGGTCTTCTTGTCCGCAGAACTGCGCTTGTTAATGACGAGACTGCCTGCGCGGGCGTTCTCGAAGGTGAGGCTGTTCGCCACGCCCTGCTGGATCTTGATGGTCTTGGGGGTGGGATCCTTCACATAACCGTCCGGTGCCTTCTCCTCGGTGACGATAATGATCTGCCCGGGCTGGAGGCCGGTGATGGTGATGAGGCCGTTGCGGTCGGTGGTGTAGCGGCCATTGTTGGTCCCGATGGCCCCGCCGTCCTCATCTGTGACATGGAAAACCGCGCCCGTCAGAGGCGTCTTGCCGGTGCTCTGCTTCAAAATCGTGAGGGAGCAGTCCCGCTTGTTCCAGAAGACCAGCTCCTGCTTCTCGCCTGCCTTGATGAGGATGTCCTGGGGTGTGCCGTCGAGGACGAAGCCCTCCACAGTCTTGATCTCCCGAGCGACCACGGTAGTACCGGGTTCCAGGCCGTCCACGATGATCTCGCCTGCGTGGTCCGTGTAAAAAACACCGTCATCCGGTCCCACCGCCGCGCCGCTGCCGTCCACCAGCTTGAAGGCCACGCCGGAGAGAGGTTCATTCTCCGTGCCCTCGATGAACTTCCTGATAATCAGAGTGGTGGCGGGCTCGTTATCGAAGACCAGACGGTTGATAGCGCCGGAGCGGACCACGATGGTCTGCGGGGTCTCATTGAGGATGTAGCCCGTAGGTGCTTTGCTCTCCGACACTACGATGGTGGCATCCGGCTCCAGACCAGTGACCACGACGGTGCCGTCCGAGCCGGTGAGATAATTGCCGTTGTTGGGGCCGACAGCCCTGCCCTCGCTGTCCCGGACGGTGAAAGCCGCTCCGGCCAAGGGCTTCTTGGTCACCGCATCCCGTTTGAGAATCGTGAGGTTGCAAAGGGGATCGTCATAAAAGCGAAGTGTCTGCATGTCCGAAGCGTTGACGACGACGGTCTGGGGCGTGGGGTCCTTCCGATAGTTCTCCGGAGCCTTCTCCTCCGTGACTACATAGGTTCCGGGCAGGAGCTTCGAAAGGACGATCTGTCCGTTTACATCAGTCGTGTAGAGGCCGTTACTGCTGGTGAGCCCCTCGTTGTCCGGTGTCAGCTCGCCGTTGGCGTTGGTGACCTTGAACTGTGCGCCGCGCAGGGGCTTCTTTGTCACGCTGTCGTACTTTTCGATCACCAGGCCGCCCTTGGGGCTGTTGGTCACCACCACTGTCTGTGTGTCGCCGTTGGCCCCGATGACCACGTTGGTGCTGGGCGCGTCCATGACATAACCCGCAGGTGCCTTGATCTCCGTGAGCACATACGCGCCGGGAGCAAGGTTCGAGATGCGGATCTCGCCATTGGAATCTGTCTCGAAAATGCCGTTCTGGGTCAAGGTACTGGTCCCAATGACGCCGTCCAGGCCCACCTCACAACCGGCGGCTGTGGTGATGCGGAACTGCGCACCGGGCAGAGGCTGACCGTTCTGACTGTCCCGCTTCTGGACGATGATGGCCCCCTTCGGCTGGTTTTTGAAGGTCAGCGAGACCGTCCGGCCCTCCTTCACCTGCATGGTCTGGGACTGGGTGTCGAGGATGAAACCGGCGGGAGCGCGGGTCTCAGTAACGACCACGCTCTTGCCGGGCTTCAAGCCGGTGATGCGGATTTCGCCATTCTCGTCTGTTCTGAAAACACCGTTGGAATCGCCGATCACGGTGCCATCCGCGTACAAAACCTTGAATTCTGCATCCTGGAGGGTCACGCTGGGATTCACGGAGCAGACCTTCCGAATGAGGAGCATCCCGTCCGGGGCATTGGTGAAGCGGACCGTGACGACGCTCTGCTCCCCGCTGTCAGCGAGGAAAATGGTCTCGGACTCCTGGATGATGCTGTAGCCGTCCGCAGGGTCTACTTCTTCGAGCACATAGGTGCCCGGCTGGAGGCCGGTCCAGATGGCGGTGCCATTTT
>OFFK01001154.1_pt1 | contig 19964 bp, 21 predicted proteins | sample 1521361 | NCBI WGS metagenome assembly OFFK01 (sample SAMEA3504096, study PRJEB24116) | mouse gut metagenome | biome: mouse gut; feature: mouse-associated habitat; material: faeces | place: Denmark | collected 2011
CAACACAGAGCCTCAACACCCTTTCCGCAGCAAAGCGTTCAGCGCCCTATGAAGCTCATATTTCAATCCGCAGCCGGCCCCCGCCGGGAGGAGAATCCGGTACCGGCCCGCGGGCACCTCCATGCACTTCATTCCTGAGTTTTCGTCACGTTTGGAAAACATATATCCCATGCCCGCGAAAATTCCCGGTCGGCAAAGGCTTCGGCAAGCCCTTGCATCTGCTTCAGCCGTAACACTTCATCCGGGTCCATACCGAGCTCTTTACCTATCCTTTCGTTTGTCCATTTGTGATTGCGGAGTAGCGTCACCAGCTTTGCCGTCAGCTCTACCTGATGTGTACCCCGTGCCATATTGTGCCTGACTGTGGAAGTGATGCATTCCTCACCAGTCTTGTCGATCCTGACCACGGGTAAATACCCGCCAAGGCTTTCCCGTATCTGTACATCTGTCTGCGCCAGCTGTCGCCGATGAAAACCATCCACCACGACATGCCCCTTGCCCTCGCGGGCCACCACAACGGGCATAGTGAAACCGTCCTTGTGGATTGACAACTTGAGCAGCCGCATTTCGGGTGGCGCGACTCTGTTTGGATTATAGTCATTTCCCCGGACTTCTTCCACCGGAACAAGCTGCGGGCATACCACCGGATGCGGAATATCAAGATACGATGCTGCCACAGAAACAATACGATTGTATACGTCAACGCGTCTGTCCAGATCGCTTTTTTCTTCCCTGAGGGCACACTCCAGTTCGGACAAAAGTTCATCAACTTTCACGAGTAAAATCCTTCTCAAAGCGCATGAAGCGTCCGACTTTTCGGGCAGGGGTGAACCCATACTCCAGATACAGTTTTTTTCTTGTCCAGTAATCTGTGGTTGTCAGATGTGCCGTGCCGCTTTTCCGAGCACACTCAAGGCAATGTTCCAGTACGGGAATATCCGCTCCTTCCTCAAGCGCGTATAAGTGAAGGATACGGGTCCGCGTCCGCCCGAAACGCATTGAGCCGAACGCCACAACGTGCCTTGCTTCTCCTTCCGTGGCAATGAACCAGAGACGTCCCGGCTCGGAACTGATAGTGCCTCCCATCTTTTCCCAAACGGCCGAATTTGTCGCGTACTCTCCCATCAGCCCGAACAGCTCCCGGTTCCTTGCCGGATCATTTTCATGCCTGAATTCCAGCAATTGCATCATAGCTCCATGTATTTCATGATGATTTGCGCCTGTCGCTCCATATCACGCTTTGTCTGGCCAAAACTCAGCCCTTTGCACCAATAATCATTTTTCAGCAACGTCTTGCAGATGCGCCGCCAGCTCGGGGCCTTGCGGCGGGATTCCTGTTTCGGATCGGCCTCTTGCGGAATTTCTTCAAAACCATGCTTCGCCCACCATTTCAGAAAGGTGTTGATTTTCTCTCTGTAGTGCTCTGCCGTTAGTGGAGGCATGGTGTCGAGCAGAAACTCGGTATAACTCCTCCATGTGTGTCCCTCTGGAAGATGGATGCGGATATTGCCGAGCACGTTTCCGGAAAGTTTTACATAACGATTGCCGAAATTGGCACCCTGTACGCGTCCAACCACTCTGGACCAGGTTTCCGGCTCAAGTATTTTAAACAGCCAGAGTCCATTGCGCTGATCATCACCGTACGGCTGACAGAGACGCATTTGGTGAATACCCACTCCGGCCAGATACATAAGATCATAAATCTTGTTGTAATCCCATCCCCGCTGGCCTGTGGCCGTCCACACATCTTCTGTTTTCCAGTCATAAATCGGATAAATATTGACGACACCGGAAGGAGTTACTGTGCTCCAGCTTCTTTCGTTCCACCGGCGTTTGGTCGTAGAGGCAATGGTCCGAAAGCGATTCAGGGATTCATCGCACCGAATGGCCACTACCGAGGCGCAGGGACGCCCCTCCGCAAAATGCTTTGCAAATGAAGGGACGAACTCCTCGAATTCCATTCCCCGCCTGAACCATGGAAAGTATGTCTCGTCCGCGATGACCCCCGGATGGACAGGAAGTTTGCGAACCCATAAATCCCTTGCATCGGGATCCCAGCACAGCCAGTGCGGCTGAATTTGTGATACGGAATTTCTCAGGTGAATAGGCAGGCATATCCAGTGTGGACGGACGTCGGGTCTGCTCATGATGCGGGTGACAAAGGCATTGGTATGTGCGTACCACGCCTCCAGATCAATGTGCAGCACGTCAAGCGGAAGACGCCCCTTTTCACGAGCGATATCCAGTGCAAGCTGAACCACGACCCCGGAATCCTTTCCGCCGGAAAAAGAAACAAACACCCGTTCAAAAGCGTCAAAAACTTCCTCCAGCCGCGAGCGCGCCGCACTGAACACATCCCTGTCAAGCCAATACTTCATACCGCTTGCTCCATCAGTTTCCTTATGGCATTCCGGTTTCCGTTCAACCTCCTGACTTCCCTCTTCAGTTCTTCAAGCGCATCGGCTTTTCGGGCAAGAGCTGAACAAATGCGTTCGTCAAAACGGCTTTCGCCCTGAAGGGTAACGTAGCATACGCTGCACTTCTGGCCTATCCGGTGGCATCTGTCTTCAGCCTGGAGCCTGAGCGCATATCGCCAGTTTTCAGAATAGAAAAAGACCTGGTGTGATTCCGTCAGCGTCAGCCCGTAGCCTCCCGTCCCCTGCGTCACCACAAGCACACCGCCTCTTTTTTTCCAGAGATCAATCTGCGCCGTTCTCTCCATTGCCGGAACTCGGCCGTGAATACTATACACCGGTATTTGTGGAAATGCCGTGGGAAGCGCCTCTTTCAACGCGATGATCGACTCAAGATAATTTGCCCATATGACCACATGGCTGGTTCTGAGCTGCCTGAGTTCATTGAACAAGGTATCCAGCCTCCGATTCCTCAGGCGCTTGGCGCCCGAAAAACCGGATGGCAGAACGCCGCAGGAGACGGCATGCAGTCCGCTGAACAAGCGGAAAATCGCCATGTTGAGATCAGAGGGGCCATAGCGATTGAACTCATCGAGGAAACGATTCTTTACTGCCTGGTAAAAACTTGCCTGCTCCTCGGAAAAACCGCACAAAATACGGCGATACTGTTTCGGAGGCAACTTCAGACAATCTTCCTTGCTGACCTGATATACATAGGGGGCTATGGTGCGGCACACTCCATCAAGGCTGATGCCTTCAATCGAAAACGTCTGCTTTCGGTCTTGAAACTCGGCAAGAGCACTCTGAAAGGCATGCCTTGAGGGATACCCCAAAATCAACGGAGAAAGGAATTCCATCTGTGTATACAGGTCTTCGATTCCCTGCTGGATCGGCGTTCCGGTAAGAATCAGCCGATATGGTACCCGGGTGCCGAACCTGATAAGCCGCCGTGTTCGTTTCGCCCGATGCCCTTTGATATAGGTTGACTCGTCAATCACAAGAAACGTTTCATTGTCGATCAACTTGTCGGCGGCATGGACCACACGGGGTGAACTCCCAAGGCTTTCCAGGCCGACAATATGCCACCCGGCCTGCGGTATGTTCTCTTCTCGTGTCCGGGGCCCCACCATGTGAATATCTGTATCAGTACAGGACGTGTGCCGGAGAATTTCTCTGCGGGTTTCCTCCATGAGCGATACTGGACAGCACCAGACACATTTTGCGATACGCCTCCTGCGAAGCCAGATGAGCTCAAGGGCTGTGCGGGTTTTCCCTGTTCCCATATCCATAAATAGAGCACCGACCCTGAGCTGCGAGAGTTTTTCTATCGCCGCCCGTTGATGAGCATAGGCAGTCGTTGTCAGTTTCCAGTCAGTGCTTGAACCAATCATCAAATACATTCCTATTTATAACGCTTTAACTTTTTTATAATAATGATGAGAGCCTGTCAAAACAGGAGTTCCGATGGCTGTGTTGCAGAACCATGTTGATAACGCTGTACGGGACGTATATGTTTACTACGGCACGGGCGGCAATATTCATTGCCGCAAAGAAAACCCGTGTTCCACACGGGCCAGCGGCAACATGTATCCACGGCCGGCTCGCTTGCGTTTCGCGCTCAAAACGCTGCGCGTGCCTCCGGCGGTCAAGGATAGTTTCAACACTATTCTACAACAAAACGGTTCCGATTATAAGGAAGCGCTGATTTATCCGCAGAATAAGCCAACTTCATGCCCAAAGAGGCAAAAGCTTCTTTGGAAAATGCACACCAATTCGTTCATTTAACGGGAAAAATAAATTTTCTCTCTTCGCGGCTTGCGAGAGGTCTTGCCCCTCCCCAAGACCAAAAGGAAACACTTTAATCAATGTTTTCTTAGAATGATGGCAAACCTCAATTTCTTGCAACAAGAGCTTCCACTTCGTCCAGGGCAACCCCGATAAACGTGCTGATTTGCTCAGGTGAAAGCCCCTGACCAAGCATGCTGGCAATCAGGCTTCTCCGTTCTTCCGCTCGACCTTCGGCAAGTCCTTCCGCTCGACCTTCCGCCCGACCTTCGGCAAGGCCTTCGGCTCGACCTTCTACAAGGCCCCCAGCTCGACCTTCGGCAAGGCCCTCAACGAGGCCGGTTTCATAATAGGCGGCATTGTCACGCCGGGTTTTCTCCCTGTCCTCGGCTAGAAGACGTTCGCGCTCATCGGCACTCAATTCCTTGATTACCCCCCATGCCTCTTCCATGGCGGAATTGCTTTGCGCCAATCGCATAAATTCATCCTCCGTTTGAGCTGCGAAAAATCTGAGCCACGCGCTGACAGGGGAGCTGTCATCATGTCGCGCCTTTGGAATCTCCAGAATATTTATCTCAAGCGAATCAGAGTATTCCACTTCGTTTTTCCGGTCATACAGGCGGTAACGGTGATGAAAGGCGGAATCCGTCTTCACAAACTCGAAATCCACAATCATGATGGAAACCGCTCTGGTGAGACTGCCGTAGTTCTGTCCCTTGGCAATCTGTTCCACAAACATCCGCGCCGTATAGTAAAGAAGCCGTTTTTTCAGATGCAGGTGCGGCTGCACCTGAACCTCCACATCGATAAGCCCGTTGCGCGTCTCCACCTTTACGTCCAGAACGCCGAGCTTGTCATCATCACGTTCCGCGCGAAAATTGGGATCCAGAACGCGGATGTCGGCAGCTGTAATGGGCATATCCAGAACAGCGCTCAAAAAACCTGCGAGAACACGCAGGTGTTTGCCGAACACCCTCTTGAACACATGGTCATTGACAGGAGAAAGCAGCTCTTTTTTCATGGTTTAAGCATACCCCGCCTTCCCCTCAGGCGCAAGAAGCCGCTCCATGTTATAAACACGAAGCATTGTGGCAAAATTTTTTCTTGATAATTGATGTGAATGAAGGCTATTCAGGAAGTACAAGGTTCCTCAAGGCCGATTGCCTTCTTTATGGCAGAAGGCAAATGGCTCATGGACAAAATGCACATTGACCCCATAGCCCTTGCGGGCATTGGCGTGTGTCATGGGCGGATACGCTTGCCCTTCCCCTTTTACCACTGTGTTTTGCCGGCAGGCCAGAGCAGATTCCCCAAACGGGATGCGCAGCCAAAATATTCGTATACAATCACAAGGACATCGGAATGATCGCTTATCAGTTTTTTGCTGAACTTGAGGACTACCAACCCAAAATTTGGCGGCGTTTTCACGTCAGTGGAAATATATCCGTTGCGAGGCTCGCCTATATTGTCATGACTATGTATGAAATGAAGGCAAGCCATTTGCTTTCCATTGAACACGAAAGACCATTTTTGACCGCATCCGGCAGACAGAGCAAAAGGATGGAATTGATTTGCCGGTATGGCTTCCCTGACCCCGCCATGGATTATGAAGACGATGAGAGCGAAGACGCGACAAGAGCCAAAATATCGAAGCTGAATCTTGAAGCGCCCTCCCATCTGGTGGTCTGGTACGACTTCGGCGATGACTGGAGGGTAGTGGTTAAACTCGAAAAAAAACTTGACATACCCGGTCTGTCCGCCAGGGAACTCCCCCGCGTCCTTGAAGGCGAGGGATTCGGCATAGTGGAAGACTGCGGCGGCATATACGGTCTCGCGGATTTGGCTCAGGCATTCAAGAAAAAAAGAGGCACGGAGTATAAAGAGTACTGCGAATGGCTCGGCGTGGATGATTTGGATTTAGCAAAATTTGATCTGGACGACATGAATTTTCGTCTGAAGAAGCTACCGGCAATTTTTGCGAAAATCTACGAACAGCACGCTATTCCGTCTCAGCGATCCATAGATTTGATTGAGCGGAAGTATCTTCAAAAACCTCAAAGGCGTAGGGGTTGGGTACAGGAAACGACATCACGCTGATGCCGCACGCTTACGGTTTCATTCAAGGCCTCCTTTCTGTTTTGCCGGATTACAAAAGGAGGCTTTTCCCATGATTGTCAAATGTTGTCATTCCTCCGGCTGATCCGGAAGGTTTCTCTTTTTACCAATATGGATACGTCCTCTCTTTTCTATCTGATGATAGATCTGCTGGATCATTTTATACAAAAAGCGCATCACACGACTGCTTTTCCTATACGGGACAATATGATCAAAATCATGCCAGTCCATGACATGATGCCCCTTGCGGGCAAGTTCCAGCTTGCCTTCAATGTTCAGATTATGCTGAACTCGCCAGAAAAGCCGTCCGAAAAGCCGGGACCATGGAGTCAGGCTGTACCGGTATTGCGCGAAACGCAGATCGGCTTCCACGAGGGCAAGGAACCGCTGATTTGTTCTGCGAATAAATCAGCAGTGGCTGCTGAATTTGTCAGCAACCTCAGGAAACGCTTTATCAGCATTTCCTTATTGTATATAAAATATGATGCAAGCGAAATTAAAGAACTTGTGAGGAGGCTGTATCGTTCGAACGAATATACCCAAGCCAAACTAAAGGCAAATTGCGCTTGCAAAATTTCCCTGTTTCACAGCAGTCTGCTTTTATCGCCAGTCATGGGGCCAGTCCCTCCGTTCCAGCGCCTTTCCGTACACCTGTAAATCCGCGCCGCTGTCTGCCTCGCACCATTTTCCGGCCACAGGCACCGCGCCCACCTCAATTGATTTGGACAGCAGCAGGCGCAAAAAGCCGGTCATATCCGTTTTGTCCACCACCTCGCCCAGTTCCGCGCACAGCTGCGTCATTATGTTCCATCCGGTCTGACTGAAACTCAAAAGCCCCATGTATTGGCCGTGTATATCCGCCAGGGAACCCGGCTTACCGCCGATTTCGCGCAACAGGCCATGTTCCTGACGAAAGGTTTCCGCGTCCAGCAGCGGATCGCCGAAGCGCAATGTCCACAGGGCTTCCCATTCCGTGTCGTAGGTAATGGCGATATCGTTGGGACACGACAGCAAGGAGCCTACATGACCCCAGTGATAGACGATATCCGAATAGGACACGATCAGACGCTCCACACCGAGGGCAAAGCTCTTACAGGCGAACTCGTCCCCGCACAGCAGCGTGGACAGCATGTTCGTTTGTTCCCAGCGCGGGTTTTCCGCAGTTGCAAAAGCCCCCGTGGCGGCGCTTGCCTGAATGCGTCCGGCCAGATATCCGCGCACGACCAAAATGCGGTTGATTCCCGCCCTCCGCAGGGCGCCCAGCTGCCAATGCAGCAGGGGCTTGCCCGCCAGCTCCACCATGCACTTGGGGCGCTCCTCCGTCAGATTCCTCATGCGCGAGCGCCCTGCCGCCAGAATGATTCCCGCTGCCTTCATGCTTTCCCCCGATTCAAGGCCTGAAAAAGGAGGATATCGTGAGCCTGTGTCGTTGGTTCCCTCTCCGGGTGCCACATGATGCCCGTTATTCCGCCTTCCGCGCTGCAAAAGGCTTCCACGCTACCGTCAGGGGCAAAGGCCCACGGGCTCAGACCGGGAGCAAGATCGTCCTGTCTTATGCCGCCGTTGTGCCAGGAATTGACCTCCAGAGACCCTTTGGGAAACTGCGGTTCCCGGGCGCGGGGAACGACATGAAGCGCATGGCGGGTGCCCGCATGTTTTGCTCCAAAGCCTGTGCCCGTATGACCACCCATAAAACGGTTGATAATCTGCGCGCCCCGGCACACCCCGAGAACGGGCAGAGCCTGTCGTTCCGCCCAACGGAACAGGGCTTCTTCCGTGGCATCCCGCCGGGGAAACAGCCCCCAGTCATCCCCACCGGTGAGGATCAGGCCGGACACGGGAAGCGCCTGCGCCAGGGCCACGGCTTCTCTGCCGATGTTGGGCAGCGGCAGTACCGGCACGCCCGGCAGGGCCCGGTTCAGAAAACTCCACCAGTCCTGGGCCAGGGCATCACGTACTTCCTGTGTGCCGCCGGGGTAGATGTGGCGCATCATGCGCATGGTTATGGCGATCATGGTCATGTTTTTTTCAGCAGGGTTTGAGTATGGCGGTCTGAGGAGCAAGCAGCGCCCTTTTTGCCTCGGCCAGAGCCTGAAAGAGCTGCTCGCCCACACCGATGGCGGCGGGCAGGCCGTATTCGGCGCAACGTATGGCCATATGGGAGTTTGCCCCTCCAAACTTGGTGACAAGCCCCGCAATCTGGCGCGTGAATATCCAGTCAAAGCCGGGATCGGCGTTTTCAATGCACACAATTTTGCCCGCCAGTTCCATGTTGCAGGGGCTGTCTGCAAACAGCCGCGCGAGGCTCCCTTCTATCCGGCCCGCGCCGATGTAGTTGGGGGCGGCCCTGTGCTGGGGAACGATATAAACATCTCTGACGGAGCGGATCAGGTAGCCGAGTCTGATATTTTCGCTTTTGGCAAAGATTTCCCTGTTGGTCGCTATATGCCGGACGAAATGTTCCCTGGGTGTCTCGGGCAGAGCATGGGTAATTGAATCCAGAATGGCCTGTATATCCATGAAGGACACGTCATCCCGGCTGAACCCCATGTCCGCGCCCCACAGCGCCGCGATTTCCAGCACGTCCGACAGATTTCGGCTGAAGACAAACTTGGCCAGTTCCCGCCCCGCAATGGCCCGGCGTGCATAACGGAACAGCCCGTCCGGCGTGACAGGCAGGCCGCTTTCCGTCAGCAGACGTTGAAGGTCGCGCCGTTCTTCCGGGCTGGGTGCAAAAACATCGTTGGGCTGTTCCCTGACAACAAGGTCTTGCGCATCGCTGAACAGATTTTCGCGATCCGCGTAGCGGGGAGAAAGGATATCATAACTGCCGGGCCGCAAATGGCCGTACTTGCGCATAAAGCCCAAAGCGTCCCTCTGCCCCTTGCATACCTCCAGAAATTCGGCGGACAGTTCCCCGGAAATGGTTCTGACGGACAGTTTGAACGCCCGCATCCGCTCGGGCAGCAGCGCGCCCCGCTTCACCGCCGTGCGCAGCAGGCTTTCCGCCATGAAGGCATGGCGGGCCAGAACGGAAAAGGGCAGGGTGCCGTAACTGCGGCATTCTTCCAGCAGGGCGTTGACGGCGGACAGGGGAAGGCGATGCTCCGGCCCGACCTGAACTCTGCCCGCCTGCCGGTTGCGCAGCTCGGTCACGGCGTCAAGGGCCAGATTCATGGAGCCGGAAGGAGACTCGTCCAGACAACGGACTGTCAGATGCCGAAGGCCGGCCCGGAAATCCTCGCGTCTTTGGGAGCTGAGCAGTCCCGGATAACGCTCGTCCAAATGGGCGTCAAAGCAGAAATCCAGAACCGTCTGAGCGATTTCAAACTCAATTTTGTCGTGCAACTGGGGCTGTGCCTCAAGCCGTTCCAGCCAGGCAGACACCAGAGCTTCGCAGGTAACGGGATCAAGGCCGTTCGGCAAAAAGGAATTGAAACTTGCGCGGGTGTCAATATAGGGGCGGCCCAGCAGCAGAACCATGAGTTCCGTGGCGGGCAAGGGGCGGTAGCCCATGCGTTCCCTCGCTTCGCTCCATACCCGCGCGGTGATCAGGTTGCGGTACAGCGAGCTTGCCAGCGGGTGCGGCAGTATGCCGATTATCTCCGCCGGATTCCAGTCCGGCATCACACCCAGAATGGCCCGCTGTCCGAACAGGTTTGAGGATGGGCCGGTTCGCGCCGCGATAAAGTCCGCGCCATACCCGATGAACTCACGGATGGAGTCGTTCTGTTCCGGCCAGTGTCGCTGTGTGCACATGGGCCGAACCTGGAGCAGATGCAGTACATTGTCCGCGTCCTGACAGAATTCGATGTCCAGGCTGTCGCTGCCGCACAGCTCCTCCAGGCGGCGGGCCAGAGCTACAAAACTGCGCAGGCGGGGAGAATCAAAGTCGCGGTCGCTTACCCCGCGGTACACGGAAACCGTTTTGCTGACGCTGTGTCCGCCCGTGATGGTGTCTGTCCGGCCCGATTCATCATCGTAGTTGATGACGTAATACGGCGCGCCGTCATTGAGCGCACGGGTCATGATAACGCCGGTGACGGTGGCATTCCGGATCATGGGTTGGCACAGCACCTGATCATCGGGCTCCGCCCCGCCGTAGGAGGCCATGACCTGTTCCACGGCTCCCCGCAGGGCGCAGATATCCGACAGGAGAACATTGAGAATGGAGAGATAGGCTCCGGCGGCAGAAGACGCGGCAGAATCCTCCCTGCGGCAGGACGAGCGCACAGCCAGCACTGCCTCCGGGGGAAATGCCTCCGCCAGCTTGCGGAGGACAGCCCCCTGCCCGGATTGCCACTGCGCCACGGTAAAAACATGCACAGGCGGAATGTGCAAGTCTTCGTGGACAGAGAGAGCAAGCAGCGTGTCGGCCTTGGAGGAGAAAGAAAAGGCATGTGTGCTCATGATTGCCTCAAGAAAGATAACGCTTATGCGGGTCTTGTTTGTTTTCGAGCCTGAGCGACAAACACGTTACATACCTGCCCCGGAAAAATGCGCATAAAAATTTTCCACAGCAATTCACCTGGCTGGTTCAGTAAATATCCCTCACGCCGCCCCTTATGCTCATCGAAAATTTTGTGATCAACGTGGCGAAAACATTTAAATTTGTAGAGTATGGGCATATTAACAACATAATCCATCTTTTCAACATTAAACCCGTTGCGGAGCAAAACATGTTCCCATTCACGACGCGTCAGATTAAGCTTGTGGAACTTCATTTTCTCCTTCTCCCGAGCAGATTGCCGCAGATAGTCTGATATACGCGTACATATGTTGTCCGCCCGGAATGATGCGCACAAAACGCCACCAGGTTTTAAAACTCTGAACGTTTCCCGCATCGCCTGCTCCTGAAGTTCATACGGCAAACTGTGGTACAATCCAAAGGCAAGGAAGGTATCAAAATATTCATCGGGATAGGAAAGATTGAGAATGTCTCCTGTTTCCACTTCCGCAGCAGGTTCGACGTTTTTAATTTTACTGATGGCCTCGGGAATAAAATCAAACCCTCTTATATGGTAGCCGTTGCGCATAAAATAGCGTACCAGCCGTCCATTGCCGCACCCGGCTTCGCAAATACGTCCACCATTTGGCGCAAATGAGCGGGCCACTGCCTCCAGAGCGTATTTCAAGGGATATGACGCGCGGTTTTCCATCGCTTCGTCCGCTTCAACATCGGCCCAACGTTGTGTCCAGTAAGCAAACGAATCATTTTTTCGGTAGGTTATGCGCATGGCCAATCCGCTCCTTCACTGCCAAGGATAGCCATATGTCTTAAAAGCGGATGCATGACGAAATAGGGATTGGTCGGGGTATTTTCGATAACGGGCTCCGGCCAGCCCTTGCTTTCCACATGCGCGGCCAACACTTCGCACAGCACTTCGGCCCGGAAAATATTGTCATGCACATAGTCCATGAGAGACATGTCAGCGGGCACAGCAAAGCGGCGACGGCATAAAATAGCGCCTCGGTCGATCTCTTCATTCAGGAACATGACGGAAGCGGCACAGAAATTTTCCTGCAACGCACTGTAATAATTTGTGGTGCTTCCTTTATAATCGGGAAGCCAACCGCCATGCGCGTGCAGGAATTTCTTCCCGCAGTGTAAAAGATTTGCCCGTAACATAACGCCGCCAAATCCCGCATACACACAGACCTGTTGCGCAAGTTCGGCAATGCGCCGCACATTCTCCGGCGCATTGATGTCATGAACCGGCGCAAACTCACAGGGAATGCCTGCTTCCGCACACAGCTCCCTGATACCTCGCTCAGGATCAAATCCGCCCCAGGGAGCCTGCACAGGTGACAGAAGCCCCCGTTCCGGGGCCGGATTTCCCGATTCCGCAGCGGGCAATATCAGGCAGAATGAGGGCAACAGCTTCCGCGCCATAAATGCCTGCACATAGCAGCGCGCCCGAACATTGTCCGCGCATACAAGCGCGACATCGCTTATTTGCATGTACGGCTCCTTTGTGCCCAGCCCTGAACGACAGCCAGCTCGCCGGCAAGGGATCGACGGGCAAGGGGAAAAAGCTCGGAGGGAAGGCCGGACAGCGAGCAAAGAAGGTCATTGATTTTCAAAAGGCAGTTGAGCGGGCGCATGTCCGGTTCTTCCGCCGCGCTCAAGGCCAGAATGGCCCCAAGGCAGGCGTAGGCATGGGGACGAGTCAAACGGTCACTCGCCCGCACACAGGAATACCGGGGCGGCTCCAGAGTGGCAGGCAGTTTTTTACTGACCTCAAAACGCCGGAGCAGTCCTTCAATCAGGGCGGCGTCCTTCCCGGTCGGTTTCTGGCCTGTTGAAGCCAGGCGCCACAATTCACGCTCCGTTTCCGTCAAATCGCCGGGGCAGGGGTGCATGGCATCCGATCCGGCCCAGACAGCCAGGTGTTCTTCCCGGCACCGCTTCCACGCATTGACAAAATCCTTGCCGCAAAACGGCGCGTAGAAATACTTTTCCGGATCACGCAATAAATCCCTCGCAGTATAAGGATAGGCAGTCTTTCCTGGCCGGATCAGCTTTTGGGCCAGTATGGGGGCGTAACCGAGCAATTCGTTACGGGAGCCTGTATTTTCAATAACCAGATCGGGAGCGCATGGTTCTTCAAAACGCATGTTGACTCCAGGCAGCTCGATTTCTCCCCGCCCCGCCCGGGCATACAGTCCCTTGGAATCCCGGCAGACCAGGGCTTCCATGGGGCATTTGATATATACCTCATGGTAATCGCGCAGTTCCCGCCTGTTGTTGTCCCGCGTTTCCTGAAATATGGACAGAACCGGCGCCACCACATGCACGCCTTCTCCTTCCAGGTACCGGCATAACCTGTGGAGACGGTCGGCGTTTTTTTTGCGGCCATCCAGCGTATGACCAAGGCTGTCGCCCCACACGCTGCGCATGACATCGCCATCCAACAGCGCCACGGTTTTGCCGTTCTGCCTGGCAAGATGCACAACTTCTTCAGCCAGGGTGGTTTTTCCCGCCCCGGACAGTCCGATTATCCAGATAACCATTGTGTTTCCCTGCGGTGAATTTCAGTTTGTCATCCTGTAAGGTGAGCATGGATTTAACCAATCAAACACATTGTTCCTTTTGATCAGAGCAGCCCATTGTTTTGAGATATTCATCTATAATATCTTCCTTGCCGAAGAAATCAAAATACTTTGCATGAAAATAGGCATAGCAGCGATTTGGAATTTCCATTATATCACCATAATAGAGAGAGAGAGAAGCACTTCCGGATTCTGTGGCACACAAAATTCTCTCTTCTTTTCTTTCTTACCCGATCCTCTTTCGTCCTCTCTAAGAACATTTGCCTCAAACGGCATGCGTTTGACAGGAAAGATATCTTCTTTCTTCAAGCAATAAATATTCTTCATCCAAAACAAGTCCACTCCCCACTGAATTCCTGTTCCCTCTTTTGGATAAGGATAGACATACTCATCAAAAACAGCATCAATTTGAGATTTAATGGCCGGGTCTTCAATGGGACGGGATTCTGCGGCGCAGCCCAATCTCTGCGCAGTCTGCCATATTCTCTCAGATAATTCTGTTCTTGTCGTATAGTATTTCCGAACTGCTTCATCGTCACTATTCGTGTTCTCCCAGTCATACGCAAATATATCAACAAAAACATGCAAAGGCAGATTTGTATCTACCAACTTTGCAAAACGCCCACATGCTTCTTTTCTGCATCCCGCCTCATAATAATCCACAAGACGATATCGCGATTGCTTTTTTATTATATCCTTGAATTTTAAAAAGTCTTCACGCATCATGCTGACATCAGTATCATCATCCCATGGTATAAAGCCCTTATGCCTGACCGCGCCTATGAGCGTGCTATGAGATAAAAAATAGGTAAGTCCGTTTTCTGTACAAACATCATCAATAAAGTCCAATAAATTCAACATGACAAGCTGCGTTCCCCGAATAAGGCCTTCTTCGGGGACAAGTTTTTCAAAAAAATTTCGTTTGGTTCGCGCAAGGCCTTCACCTTCGCGCATTTGCGAAAACCAGAACAACAGATCATTTCTTGCCGATAACGCCTGAATTTTTCCATCAAGATAACCGTGCTGCCCTGACAGTTCATCCAAACGTCTATTGAGATGATCAAACTTTCCCGACAGCTCGTCCAAACGACAAAGAAGCGTATTTTCCATACGCATAACCTTACGCGCTGACGGAGGCAGGCATTTGCCCTTCATTTTATTCAGCCAGCTCTTCAGAAACATTATCACCTCCTTTGTATTCAACGAATATGGCGGCAGCCATGTTCACCTCATATAATACCTGTTGCCTTTTTCTATCTGGTGATAGGCTTGCCGTATCATCTTGTATAAAAAGGAAACGAACCTGCTGGATTCTTTGTAGGGAAGAATCTGATCAAAATCATGTACACTCATCGCAAGGTGAGCTTTTTTCGCCAGAGCGATCTTTCCATCCACGTTCATGTTGTGCTGCACACGTTCGAACAGCATACCGAAAATCCGGGATGCACGTGTCCGGCCATAGCGGTAGCGCGCAAACAGCAGATCCGCCTCAACCAGATTCTGAAGTGTCTCCTCCCTCAGCGTGGCATTCTCCTGCCAACGATATCCACCCAGCACCTTTCCCGATTCCAGCACGGTATAATCCCGCATAATCTGGTAGCCCAGCACGGCATCCGCAGTACCGCCGTAGCCGTAATTGATCCCCCCCGTGCGCAGATAGGCTTCCTTCAGAATAGTTGTTCCGCAGGAAGGGGCGCCGGTGCGCGTATGCCCGTGAATGAGCGCGCCCGCACGCGTCAGTTCCAGTTCATAGGGTTTGTCGTGTTTTCTGGCCTCATTCTCGTCAAAATTTCCTGTAAAATCCAAACGGCGGGCGTGAATATAGCCCAGCGGCTTGCGCAGATTCTCATGGCGCCGGATAATACTCCCGATATGGAAAAGCGCATCGGAACAGAGTACATCGTCGTCATGCAGAAAGCAGACCCATTTTCCCCGTGCCAGTTGCACGCCGCGATTCCAGTTGTAGCCTGAACCGATATTTTCCCTGTTGTGGTAATACTGAATACGGCTGTCCTTAATTTTCTGTATAAGATGCAGGGCCGGCGTCGTGCCGTTCTCATCCAACGGAGTGTTATCAACAACCAGAAGTTCCCATTTAAAATCAAGATATTGCTGACAAAGAACGCTTTCCAGGGCTTCTCGGAATGAAGCCCCTCTATTGAATGTCGGGATAACGACAGAAATACATGGCTCTATGTTGTTATCTATGATGCCATACATCAAATCTGATACTATAGAATCTGTCATAGAAAAAGAATCGCAAAATCTATCTATCTCGCGATAATGCTCTTTTTCTATACAATTTGGATCAAATGATAGTATTTTCATAAAAGAATCACATTAAAGCGACGCCCCACCATCCACAGGCAGGACGACTCCTGTCAGATAGGCGGCCTCATCCGAGACAAGAAACAACGCGACTTTTGCCACATCCTCGGGCGTTCCGACCCGTCCAAGCGGGATGCGGTCTTCATACAGTTTGGGGTCGCGTCCGTGCAGAATCGGCGTCCGGATAATGCCGGGGCAAATGCAGTTGACCCGCACGCCCTCTTCTCCATAGTTTTTTGCCATTTGATGCGAAAACTGGATGACGGCGGCCTTTGCCGCACTGTAGGCGTAGGAGCGCCCGGCGGCATAGTGCTGAAGGCCCGCGATGGAGGCGTTGTTCAGGATGACGCCGCGGCTGGCCAGCAAATAGGGCTTGGCGTACCGTGTGATCAGAAAATATCCTGTCAGGTTGGTATCCAGCGTTTCGCGCCACTCTTCCACGGGCATACGCTCTATTTCCATGGAAGGCAGCATCACGCCGGCATTATTGAACAGAATGTCCAGTCCGGCGTAGCTTGCAACGGCATCATGGATCAGGGCCTTGACCTGCTCTTCCGAGCTGACGTCGCAGGCAATGAACGTTGCCTCGCCTCCCGCCGCGCGAATATCCCGTGCAACGGCCCTGCCCCTTTCCTCGTTCCGTCCGGAGAGCACGACTCCGGCCCCATGAGCGGCAAACAGTTTTGCGCACGCCTCGCCAATGCCGGATGTTGCGCCGGTCACCAGGGCGACCTTTCCTTTCAGCTTTTCCATACGTTCCCCCGCATCCCGGATTCAGTCCCGCAATGCTCTCAACTTCGCGGAGATATTTGAAGAGACCAGCCCGTAATGCCTCATCTTTTCGTCATAGGTTCCGTAATTTCGGAAAATTTCGCGCGGAAATGCCACATGTTCCACCCGCAGGGCGCGGCCCGGCAGGGCCTTGTGCACATCGTGAAGCAGGCTCCCCTCATATTCCGGCTCGACGATCAGCAGCTTGCCGGAAGGGCAGTTCTCCGCCAGCATTTCGCGATCAAAAGGTTCGAGGGTTGTGTAATACAATACGGTCACATCTTCATCGGCGCAGGCTTCCATGACCGCGTCCAGCATGACGGAAACCGCCAGCACCGTGGCCCGACTTCCCGTCTTCATCACCTCGGCCTTCCCGAAGCGAACATCCGGGTCATACCGCATGTTGGGGTGATCGCTGACCCGGAAAAAGGTGGGGCTCCCGTTCCGGTACGAGGCGTTGAAAAGCTGGAGAAACTGCTTTGCCGTGCCCGGCGCCACAAACTCGCAGCCCGGCAGCATCTTGATCAGCTGCACATCCTCGGCGCAGTAGTGGGAATAGCCATATTTGGAATAATCCACAGCCGCCCCTGTGCCCACGACATTGACCCCCAGCTTCTGATACGCCAGATCCATCTTGATCTGTTCCAGTGTGCGCTCGATGAGGTAGGGCTGAATGCCGAAAATGGTCGGCGCCAGTCCGCGACTGGCCATACCCGCCGCGATGCTGAACATGCCGTCCTCATAAATGCCCACATTCATGCAGCGATCGGGAAATTCGGCCAGCACGTCCCGTATGGCCCACATGCCGATATCCACAGTAAGGAAGACCGTATCCGCCTCATTGCGGATCATGTCCGCAACGCGTTTCAAAAATGCACGCCTCAAAACGCATCCACCTCCTTCTCCAGCAGCGCCAGTTCCTCGGCGTCAGGAGCCTTGTGGAACCAGATGTCGTGTTTCATCATGGTCGGGCTGCCGTATCCGCGCACGGTTTTGGCCAGCACGGCCTTGGGCTTGCCGTTTTTGAGCCCGCCCGCCTCGCGGAACACAGCTTCCAGCGCGTCCGGATCATGCCCGTTGACGGAAAAGACCTCGAAACCGAAGGCTTCCAGCTTCAGGCGCAAGTCGCCCATGTCGATCATGGCTCCGACGGAATCGTTGTCGTCCACGATCACGCACAGGTTATCCAGCTTCTTTGCCGCAGCAAAAAGGCAGGATTCCCACATGGCGCCTTCACAGAACTCGCCGTCACCGCACAGCACAAATGTCTGAGAGGGCAACTTCTTAATCTTGTTGGCATGAGCAATACCCACGGCAAACGGCAGTCCATGCCCCAGCGATCCGGCGCTGTTTTCCACGCCGCCGGAGAACTTGGTGACATCCGTCTGAATGCAATAGCGGCTGCTAAACATACCGATTTCGGAGGCTACTTCTTCCTTATCAGAAACCTTTCTCAATCAGCACCGGGTACAGCGCCAGCGTCGCCTGTCCCTTGCTGATGATGAAAAAGTCACGGTCAGCGTCCTGCGCCTTTTCCGGAGACCAGTTCATGATCCTGTCATACAGCACCCAGACGATATCCAGACAGGAAAACACGCTCTGAAGATTGCCGTCTTGGCATTTATGGGACAGATACAAAGCATCCTTGCGCAGATTACGAGCAATACTCTTCAATTTCGCGCTCCATTCCTTCCTGTTTTGCCCTTTTTTCAAGGCGTTTAACTTCCCAATGTTTTATCTTGTTATATACACTCAGTATTCCATGCTTGTATATACGTTTATAAAAAAAATTATTTGGTTTTTTATCATAAATTGAAGAATAATCGCTGAAGCGTACAAATTTTCTGGACACAATCTTTCTTTGATTAAGCACAGCTTCCGTAAAATAATAATAATGTGAATCTCTGAATAACCAGCCCCACACTTTATGAAATATACTTTTATTATAAACATATTCTCTAAAATCAAAACCTGCCTTGATTGTTTTATACGCAGATTCGATCTTTGCCATCGTATTTATTCCAAACCTGTAAAAACCATACGGTTCCAAAGTTGAATATACTGAAAACTTATTTTCCAGACAATAAAACAGTATAAGATCGGCTGAAATTCCAAAATCATCGTTGAATCCGCCGATATCAAGTACGGCATCTCTCTTGAATGTTGTTCCCACACTGGGGATATTTCCTCCAGGATGACCGGTGAACAAGACGTTCGCGTGCGTCAATTTATAAAACCTCCACGACATCGGCTCATGTAATACCCAGTTTCCAACCTGTTTAAACATCGTGTCATTTCCATGAGGCTGTTCCGGATCATGTAAGAAACAATAATATTGCGCGGCTATCGCCCCCAAGGGCTTTTCTCCCTGCTTTTCCAGAAAGCATACAGCCTTGCCCATTTTTTCAAGACTATTGGGAAAGAGAAGATCATCATCATGAAGCATCATGACCCATTCTCCCCGCGCCAAATAGATTCCCCGATTAAAATTATCTCCCGGACGCAAATTTATCGCATTACGAAAATAGCGAATATTTATATCGGAAAGCGTTCTGATATAACCTTCCACGTCATTGGGAATCCCTTCATAAGGTTCATTATCCACAACCAGAATATCCCATTGAAAATCAACAGGTTTCTGATTTATCACGCTTGCCAGCGCTTCTTTAAACAGGTCAAATCTTTTGTATGTCGGAATAAAAACGGTAATCCATGGTTTTCCGTCATAGTTGGAGGAATGCCGCTCATAAAGAGCGTTCAATTCCACATTTTTATGCATCATGAAACAATCAATATTTGCTTCATAGTTAATAATATTTTTCATATATAGGCTCCGTATCTAGAATACTTTTCTGCATTCTCAACTGAGAATATAATTCTTCTATCTTGTGGCATGGAATATATAATTTCCTCTATCCGGCTTACATTGAGTCCTTTTGATACGTAATGCTCCGCAAAATTCGGATTGCAGTTGTACTTTGCGGAAATGAAGTACGGCAGAGAAAATCCCCACGGGTGATCTTCATATATTTTCTTTAGATAGGTATCATAAATCTGCATCATGGGGGCGAGATCGTAGTTCCTCCCCATGGTATCGTTCAGGTATTTGGCAAAAAGTTCCAGATTGAGATTGCCCGCCCCACGGCCTATGCCGTAAACGCTGGCGTCGATGAAGACGTCACGGTCGGTTTCCTGCCGGGCAAAGGCGCAGGCCACATCAAAGGCCTGCATCATATTGTTATGGCCATGGTATCCTATGGCGATTCCCGGTTTCAGATGCTCATCCGCAAGTTTCATATAGTGAAGCAACGCATCGGCATACATGGTGCCCCAACTGTCCACCACATACACAGCCATGGGATCGAGCCGATTAAACAGTTCGACCATCTCTATAAACTCGTCATCGGAATACTGGCTGACGCGAGCGGGCTGCACACAGAGCTTGTAGCCCTTTTCCACAATCCCCTTGCAATATTCAAAACCTTCCTTGAGCATCCG
>OFFK01001156.1_pt1 | contig 19946 bp, 19 predicted proteins | sample 1521361 | NCBI WGS metagenome assembly OFFK01 (sample SAMEA3504096, study PRJEB24116) | mouse gut metagenome | biome: mouse gut; feature: mouse-associated habitat; material: faeces | place: Denmark | collected 2011
ATTTCCGGGCTTTCTCCTAAACAAGTTGCATCAGTTATTTTCCGACAGTTCCTAAGGAATTGACAAGCTGCATCAGTTATTTTCCGACAGTTTCTAATGACTCTGTAGGGAAAGGGCGGACACAATGAGTTGCTTCGCTCAGGAAGTCCCACCGTAGACAGCCGGAAGGAAAAGCAGTAGGAAAAGACGAGCGACAAAGGAAGGATACAAAGAAAACTTAGAGGAAAATATTTGTTTTTTATTGGCAAATATTTTTATATGTGTTATTATATGATTGTCAGGGAGAACTCTACATGAAAAGTTACTCATCTCGGGAAGTTATCAAAATGCTAAAAGCGGACGGGTGATACGAGGTAAACGTGATTGGAAGCCATCACCAATACAAGCACCCTACCAAAAAGCGACGCACGACGCTAAAACATCCTGACAAAGATATCCCTCTTCCAACGCTAAAACGCATTGAGGAACAGTCAGGACTAAAATTTTATTAATCCTGGCTCCTTTCCGGCATACAATCACGTAGGAGGTCGCTTTCATGAAAAAAGCAGAACGCTATTTTTATCCCGCTATCTTCGTTTATGAACCTGGAAAAGAAATCGCCATTGATTTTCCGGACTTAAAATGCGCTACCAGTGGTACGAATGATGATGATGCCCTTTTATCAGCACGGGAGCTTCTCGGTTGTGTCCTGAACGGATTGGAGGAGGACGGTGAAGAGATTCCCAGTCCTACCCCTCTATCCGAAATCAAAACAAAGGAAAATGAACGAGCTGTCCTGATTGATGTCTATATGCCGTCAGTTCGTTTGGCAAATGTGAATCGTGCAGTCAATAGGACTGTCACCTTGCCTGCATGGCTCAATGCTGCCGCTTTAGAACGGAATATCAATTTCTCACAGGTACTTCAGGAAGCTTTAAAATCCCAACTCAATCTTGGATAAAGGGGTATACATGATGCAGGGCGAGGCTGCGCCAAACACAAGTCCAGCCAAGAAATGTCAATAGCAAATTTGAAACAGCATCGGCCCCGTCCAGTGCCCCAGAGGATTTACGGACGCATTCCTTTCGCGGCCGGAAATTCTCTGCCCATGTCCAGGTACTGGCGGGACAGATGCCGAACTTAATAGGAGGAAAACCAATGGAACTGAAATCACGCAAGGACGTCCCGGCAGAGCTGACCTGGGATTTGTCCTCTATCTATGCAACGGAAGAGGAAATGTACGCCGATGTGGAGAAACTGAAAAGCCTTGCTGCCCGCATGGCAAAAGATTACAAGGGCAACCTGAACACGCCCCAGGCCATAAACGCCTGTCTGGACGATATGCGGGAGCTGGAGCGCCTGCTCACCCTGACCGGCAACTACTGCGACCTGGCGGTATCAGTGGACTATTATGACACCTACAATCAGGAGCGCAACGAGAAGCTAAGCCGCCTGGCCGCCGAAATATCCAGTTCTTTAAGCTTCATCGAAAGTGAAATCATTGAACAGAACGAGGATACGCTGCGGGAAGCCATCCGGACGGCCACGGACAACAGGCACTATCTGGAAGACATCCTGAGGAGCAAGCCCCATCAGCTGCACCCGGAGGCGGAGCGCGCTCTGGCCGCCCTCTCCCAGAGTCTGTACGCCCCTTACCAGATTTACAATATGGCCAAGCTGGCGGACATGAAATTCGACGCTTTCACGGCAGGCGGACAAGAATACCCCCTGGGCTATTCCCTTTTTGAAGACGACTATGAGTACGAGAAGGACACGGAAATCCGCCGCACCGCCTTCGCCGTCTTTTCCAAAAAGATCCGGGAATACGAGAATGTCACGGCAGCCGCCTACAACACCCAGGTGCAGACCGAAAAGACCATGGCCACCCTCCGGGGCTTTGGCTCTGTCTTCGACAGCCTGCTCTTCAACCAGAAGGTGACCAGGGAGCTCTATGACCGCCAGATTGACCTGATCACGGAAAAGCTGGCTCCCCATATGCGCAGGTACGCCCGGCTGCTGCAGAGGATCCACGGCCTGGACAAAATGACCTTTGCAGACCTGAAGATTGCCGTAGACCCGGAGTACGACCCGAAAGTCACCATCGAAGAGTCCAGGGCTTACATAGAGAAAGGCCTCTCCGTCCTGGGGGAGGATTATGTGGAGATGGTGCGGACAGCCTACCGCGACCGCTGGGTGGATTTCGCCCAGAACGCGGGCAAGTCCACCGGCGGCTTCTGCGCGAGCCCCTACGGGAAGAATTCCTTCATCCTGCTGTCCTGGAACAACCGGATGGCGGACGTGTTCACTCTGGCCCATGAACTGGGGCACGCGGGGCATTTTAAATCCTGCAACAGCGTCCAGTCCATCTTCGACACCAATGTGTCCACTTATTTCGTGGAAGCGCCCTCCACCATGAACGAGCTGCTGATGGCCCATTATCTGCTGAAGACGAACCCTGACAAGCGGTTCCGCCGCTGGGTGCTGTCCTGTATGATAAGCAACACTTATTATCACAATTTCGTCACTCATTTGATGGAAGCGGCCTATCAGAGGGAGGTCTACAAAATCGTGGACGCGGGCGGCAGCGTCAATGCGGAAGTCCTGAACCGCCTGATGAAAGAGACTCTGGAGAAGTTCTGGGGCGAAAATGTGGAGATTGACAATGATGCGGCCCACACCTGGATGCGCCAGCCCCATTATTATATGGGCCTGTATTCCTATACCTACAGCGCGGGGCTTACGGTAGCCACCCAGGCCTGTAAGCGGATTGAAACGGAGGGGCAGCCAGTGGTGGAGGACTGGAAGAAAGTCCTGGCGGCCGGAAGCACCTTAGACCCCATCGGCCTGGCGAAGCTGGCCGGAATCGACATCACCACAGACGGGCCGCTTCTGGACACCATCGCCTATATCGGCGAAATCATAGAAGAGATTGAACGGCTGACCGATGAGCTGAATTGACGGAAAGAGAGCCGGGAGGTATCGTAAAAAATAGAAAGGGGGCACCATCCATGCCAGCATTACAGCCGCAACCTCAAATCACCTCTTTAGAGCAATACGAAGCTCTCCCGGAAAATGTCCGGGCAGAAGTCTTTGATGGGCAAATTTATTATATGGCCAGTCCGTCACAGATTCACCAGACAATCCTCACGGAGCTGCTTGTCTCCATCCGCAATTATCTTCGAAAAAAGGGCGGTGATTGCCAAGTATTTCCGGCTCCGTTCGATGTGAAGCTTTCCGACAGGCCTCTCAACATTGTCCAACCCGATCTTATGGTAGTTTGTGACAAAGATAAGCTGGACGGAAAGCGGTGCAATGGTGCTCCTGATTTCATCATTGAGATTGTCTCCCCTGGCAATCCGTCAGATGATTATATCCGCAAGCTCTATCACTACCAGAATGCAGGAGTTCGTGAATACTGGATTGTAGACCCCCGCACTGAAAAAGTGATAGTTTATCATCTGGAGCAGCCTGATTTCCAGATGGCATCCTACACCTTTCAGGACAAAATCCAAGCCAATATTTGGGAGGATTTCTGGATTGATTTCCAGGAATTGGGCTTATAGACTAGCAGCAGGCTTTCTCAAAATTTTCCTGGGAACTTACAAATTTATTTCCAGGGGGCTTCCCAAAATCGGTCAATGGCTTTATCATGTACTTAACCGAATTGGTTAACGGAGGTAGCCATGAACGAAAAATTCTTTGCACTGCCGAAAGAGAAACAGCAGGCCATCATCAACGCCGGATATCGGGTGTTTTCCCAGACTTCCTACAAGAACAGCCCTATGAGCGAAATTGCCAGGGCCGCCGGAATCAGCAAGTCATTGCTGTTCCACTATTTCCATAACAAAAAGGAGCTGTTCCTGTTCCTGTGGGAGGAATGCGCAAAGACCACCATAGAGTTCCTCACCAAATACGATTGCTATTGTCAAAAGGATTTGTTCGAAAGCATGGAGCGCGGCATACGGGCCAAGATAGAAATCATCCGCCTGTATCCGGACATGGGGAATTTCGCCATCCGGGCCTTTTATGAGAAGGATCCGGAGATCAATGCCGCCGTCCAGGAAAGCTATCACCGACATTTCAATCTGAAGGCTGACCGGGCGCGGCTGAATCTCGACCCGGAACAGTTCATCCCCGGGCTGGACATCCCGATGATGTACCGGGAAATGTACTGGGCTTCCGAGGGCTACCTCTGGGAGATGGTGCAGCGGGGGCATGTGGATGTGGAGCAGATGGAAAAGGATTTTACACGGCTCATGGAATTCTGGAAAAGTATCTATCTTAGAAAGGAGCGATAGGGTATGGATGCCATTCAGACAAGGTCGCTGACGAAATATTATGGGAAAGCCAGGGGCATCATCGATTTGAACCTGGCCGTGGCGGAAGGGGAATTTTTCGGATTCATCGGCCCCAACGGCGCGGGCAAGTCCACCACCATACGCACTTTGCTGGGCCTGATTTCGCCCACTGGAGGCAGCGCGGAGATTTTCGGCAGGGACATCGCCCGGGAGCGGGAGGCCATTCTGCAGAAAACAGGTTATATGCCCTCGGAAGCCATGTTCTATCCGGGCATGCGGGTGCGGGATGTGCTGAAGCTTTCCGCCGGTCTCCGGAAAAGCGATTGCCGACGGGAAGCGGACAAGCTGTGTGAACGTCTGCAGCTGGAGCCTTCCAGGAAGGTAGATGAGCTGTCTTTCGGCAATCGGAAGAAAGTTGCTATTGTCTGCGCTCTGCAGCACAGGCCCGATTTGCTGATACTGGACGAGCCTACCAGCGGCCTGGATCCGTTGATGCAGCGGGAATTTCTCGACATTCTGGGGGAGCGGAACAAGGAGGGCGCCACGGTGTTCCTGTCCAGCCATGTGCTATCCGAAATTCAGCGCAATTGTTCACGGACAGCCATTATCCGGGAGGGCCGGATCATTGCCTGCGACAGCGTGGACGCCCTTTCCCGGGACAGCACAAAGCGCGTGACTGTCCATGGCCATGTGCCTTTGGAGGGACTGGAGGGCATCCGTGACAGGCAGGACGCGGATGGCACGGTCAGTTTCCTCTACAGCGGCGACATGAACCGGCTATTGCGCGCTTTTGCGGATGGGCAGGTTTCGGATCTGACGGTGTCGGAGCCGGATTTGGAGGAGGTCTTCCTTCATTATTATGAGACAGCGGATGGCAGCCGGGAAGCTGTTTCGGAGGGAAGCGGACGCCAGACAGGCAGCACGGGGGGTGCCTCGGAAGAGAACCGACGAACAGGCAGTACGAGGGATGCCTCGGAAAGGAGCCGCCGAATAAGCAGCATAGGGGATGTTTCGGAGAGGAGCGGCAGCCAGATAGGCGGCATGGGGGAAAGCGGTTTCGGAAAAGCCGCTCCTGTGCAGGAGGATTGCGGAAAGGATGGTGAGGAGCTATGACGCTTGTCAGACATGAATTAAAGCAGGGACGGACTGCGTTCATCATTTGGACTGCCGCCATCGGATTTCTGCTGGCAGTCTGCGTGTTCCTGTTTCCGGAGATGAAAGGGCAGATGGAGGATGTGAGCGATATGTTTTCCTCCATGGGTTCCTTCACCGCCGCCTTCGGCATGGACAGGCTGAACTTCGGCACGCTGATTGGTTTCTACGCCATCGAGTGCGGAAATGTGCTGGGGCTGGGCGGCGCTTTCTATGCGTCTCTGTGCGCGGTAGGCATCCTCTGCAAGGAGGAGAAGGAGCGGACGGCGGAATTTCTGCTGACTCACCCGGTCAGCCGCAGGCGCATCATCACCGAAAAGCTGGCTGCCGTCCTGATTCAGATTACCGCCATGAACTTAATCGTCTATGCGGTTTCCATCGGCTCCATCACCCTTGTGGGCGAGACGGTTCCCTGGAAGGAAATCCATCTGCTGCATCTGGCCTATTATCTGCTGCAGCTGGAACTGGCGGGCATCTGCTTCGGTCTCTCGGCCTTTATGCGGAAAGGCAGCGTGGGCGCGGGGCTGGGGCTGGCGGCCGTGATGTACTTTCTGAACCTGATTGCGAATATCGCGGAGTCCGCGGAATTCCTGAAATATGTCACGCCTTTCGGTTACTGTGAGGGCGCTGATATCGTGGACAACGGCAGACTGGACGGTACATTGATCATAATTGGGATGACGATATGTTTTGTCTGCATTTTCATAGCCTATCTGAAATATACGAAAAAGGATATTCACTAGCTCCGGGATATCACGGGATATCACTTCTGCAATTTTATAAAACAAACGGGATTCATTCGGTGTCCATATTATAGCCAGAATGGCAAGTCGGGATTTTTTAGAAGGTAAGATATGGTTGAGTGAAAGCGTATTTTTATGATGCGATGGGAATAACAAAGATTTTATAGGAGATTCCTGTCTATCGGGGAGCTGTCCGTAAAAGGCGCTCCCCGATGTCGACTTGCATTCGTTCCCTTATTTGTTCACTTCCGCTCTGCTTAGAGCCTTTGTCCCTTTCGCGTCATGCCCGCAGTCCGGCTCCGATGTGCCGCGCCACGTACACGCCGCTGGCGGAGGCATGGGACAGGGAGTGGGTGACGCCGCTGCCGTCTCCGATGATGTAGAGGCCCTTGTGCCTGCACTCCAGGTTCTCGTCCAGCTCCACTTCCATGTTGTAGAATTTCACTTCCACGCCGTAGAGCAGGGTATCGTCATTGGCCGTGCCCGGTGCAATCTTGTCCAGGGCGTAGATCATCTCCATGATGCCGTCCAGGATGCGCTTGGGCAGCACCAGGCTCAGATCCCCCGGCGTGGCGGCAAGGGTGGGCGCCACCAGCCCTTCCCTGATGCGGCTTGCGTTGCTGCGCCGTCCCCTGACCAGGTCGCCGAACCGCTGGACGATGACTCCGCCCCCCAGCATGTTGGAGAGCCTGGCGATGCTCTCGCCGTATCCGTTGCTGTCCTTGAAGGGTTCCGAGAAATGCTTGGCCACCAGCAGGGCGAAATTGGTGTTCTCCGTGCGTTTCTCGGGGCTTTCGAAGCTGTGGCCGTTGACGGTGACGATGCCGTTGGTGTTCTCATTGACTACAATGCCGTAGGGATTCATGCAGAAGGTGCGCACGTTGTCTTCGAACTTCTCCGTCCTGTATACAATCTTGCTCTCGTAGAGCTCGTCCGTCAGATGGGAGAATATCACCGCCGGCAGCTCCACACGGACGCCAATGTCCACACGGTTGGATTTGGTGGGGATATCCAGCTCGCCGCAGATCTTCTCCATCCATTTGCTGCCGCTGCGCCCTACGGACACGATGCATCTTTCGCAGGTGTAGGACTGCTCCCTGCATTTTATCTCATAGCCGCCCTCGGCCAGGGCGATGGATTCCACCGGGGTGTCGAAATGGAACTCCACCTTTTCCCGCAGTTCGGCGTAGAGGTTCTCCAGCACCACGAAATTGATGTCCGTCCCCAGGTGGCGCACGGAGGCGTCCAGGAGCTTCAGTTTGTTCTGCATGCAAATCTTCTTGAACTGGGTTCCGGCGGTGGAATATTTCTTCGTCCCCTCGCCGCCGTACTCCATGTTGATGGCATCCACATATTCCATCAGCTCGATGGCCTGTTTCTTTCCGATGTATTCATGGAGGGTGCCCCCGAAATCATTGGTGATATTGTATTTTCCGTCAGAAAACGCACCTGCGCCGCCGAATCCGCTCATGATAGAGCAGGACTTACAGCCGATGCAGCTCTTCACCCTGTCCCCGTCAATGGGGCAGTGGCGCTTTTCCAGGGCATGCCCCGCCTCAAAGACTGCTATCTTCAGCCCCGGGCTTCCCTTGGACAGCTCGTACGCCGAGAAAATGCCTCCCGGCCCGGCCCCTACAATGATGATGTCGTATTGCATCCTGATCTCCTCTCTCTTTTCGTCGCAGCCGTTTTCTGCAGGCTCTCCTCCCCAGAGTAGCCGCTCCCAAAACCAGCCGCCTGTTCCATTATAATACTTCTGCCTCCTGTTTACAACTCCCCAGATGCCGGATTTCCCTCCCCTCTTTCCTTCTCCAACTGGATTTCCCAAGATTTTGACCCTGGTAGTCCACGCCGTAAACGATGACTGCTAGGTGTCGGGGGACGACAGTGCCCGGTGCAACCCCAATAAGCAGTCCACCTGGGGAGTACGTCCGCAAGGATAAAACTCAAGCAGAAAAAGGCGGCCTCCGGGGAACATACCCTCCCCAGAAAACCGCCTCATCCTATGGCGATGCCCCTTATTCTGTCTCTTCTTCGGCCTCCTGGCCCTCAGAGCCCTCATCAGGCCGCAGCTGGTTCCCCACGCTGGCCTCCTCGTCCTCAATCTCCTTCTGTACAGACTGGATTTTGGCATCTTCCGTAATGGCCCGCATGATCAGGTTCAGGTCCTCCGGCGAGAACATCCCCGCGGCCTTGGACAGAAGCCCGATGCTGTTGCGGTTCACCTTCAGATGACCGCCTCCTGACAATGGGATATTCAACACATTCTTCTCATCTGTCATATCCCCCAGGCAGATGCTGTTGGTCCGCTCGTCGCACACGAAGACGACGCCATTGTATTCTATCACGCCGTCCTTGGCCAGGCGTCCGTAGGGCACTTTGGCGACCTCCTTTGTGGTTTCCCAGGGATTCGCCTTTCCTGCCACGGCCGCCTGGTAGATTTTCTCCGCCTCTGACCTGGCTCCGGATACGGCTCCGTCTTCTCCGTCCTTGTCCTCCGGCAGCGGCAGATGGCTGCCGGAACCTGCCCAGGCCGTATTGCCTAAGGAGACGGCCTCCGAATATCCCTTCTCCATGAAACGGCTGCCCATCCTCCTGGAAGCCTGCTGTTTTCCCGCGTAATCCGCTCCCGGGATAGTTGTGCCAATCCTCATCTCTCTCACCCCCTGAAATTGTATCTGCTCAAGTACGAGTTGGCCAGGTTCCCTGACGAATTGTACTTGCTGGAAGCGCTGGCGGCCCCTGCCTTGGCATTGTCCGCAGCCCTGGAGGCCACGGCGTCCAGCCGTTTGGCAAAGTCGCTGTCCGCTCCCAGGACTTTCTTGACCTTCTCCTGGTCTGCCGCTGCCAGCTTATCCTTGTTCAGCGAAAGGGATCCGTCCGCCTTCACGGCGATGCCGATTTCGGCCAGGACGCTCTTGTTGGTGACAGCGATTTCCTTCATGGTCTGGCGATAATACTCATTCAGGATACCGGATGACTGTTTCAGGCCGTCCAGCGTGTCATTGAAATGCTTCACTACATTGGCGGCAGTGTTGGTGAGTTTCGCAGGATCGCCGCCCGCGTCCGCCTTCTCTGCCAGCAGCTTCGTCTGCTCCGTCAGGGAAGTGGCGGAACGCTCCAGCTTCTGGTAATTGCTCCTCAGAAGCCTGGCGCTCAGGACGCTGTTCGCGTTCATCATGCCCATCCTGGTGTTCTTCAGCCCTGCATTCTGATTGCTCGCGGCGCTCAACAGAGCATTGCGCCTTGACGATGATATCATCGTCTTCCTTCTGCTGTTGTTCAGCATCTGTGTGGTAGTCCTTCTGACTCCTGTCCTAATCCTCATTTCTTTTCCCTCATTTCTGTCTGATCGACGTTATCTTTCTCACTGCTCCTTCCAAGGGCAATGATTCCTCCCTCCGGCCTGTACGGGCGCTTTGCCAATGCCCTACACGGTCTGGAGATATTTTGTATACGCTTTGCTGAATTCCGAGTATTTCTCCCTGGCCAGATATATGTCCTCGCCGTTCTGCAGCCGGATGACGCCTGTCCCATATTCCGCCACATAGGCCAGATTCACCAGATAGCCCCTGTGGCATCGGAAAAATCCATTTCCCAGCTGTCCTTCCATGTTTTTCATGGTGGCGTAGATCTGGATGTTCTCCCGCAAAGTATGAATCTCCACCTTCCGCTTATGGCTCTCCACATACAGGATTTCCTTCTTCTGCACCAAAAAACTCCTGGCCTTCGTCTGGAAGAAAAGCTGCTCGCCGCTCTGGCTCTCCATCTTCCTGGCCTCCCTGCAGGCGTCCTCGAATACCCTGCAGAACTTCTCCGGCTCCACCGGCTTCAGCAGATAGGAGAAAGCCGACACCTCAAAAGCCTCCGCAGCGTATTCATTCAGGGCCGTCACGAATATCAGTATGGTCTTCTCCTGATTGATGCGCAGAACTCTGGCCACCTCTATCCCGCTCATCTCTTCCATCTGGATATCCAAAAGCAGGATATCGAAATGCTTCCTGGCCTCCAGGAAACGTCTCCCCGTGTCAAAGCATGTCACCTCGCAATCCGGCTTCTGCTTCCTGATCAGGCTGCGCAGCCTGGCACAACTCTCCCTATCGTCATCACAAATCGCGACCCTCATGCCCCACCTCTTACGTCTGGCGCAGCCGGGAAAGCTCCGCCCTGCCGCGCTTCATTTTTTATTTCGACAGGATGGACGCGCCACATTTGGATTATGTAACAAAATGCGGTCTGTAATGTCACGAACCGTCAAAGGCCCTCCGCTGCTTCCGCGCCATGCAAAAAGACAGCAAACCCATGCTTCCACATTTGTCTGCTGTCCTTAGCTTTCCACCTGTCCTTATGTTACATATTTCGGCTATTCTTTGAAAAAGTTTACCGGTAAAATAATATTTCGTGTCTTACATCCCTTTCAGCTGGTTCATGATATAATTCACCTTCTGGATGGCGTTGTCCACCTGCCGCCTGGCATCGCCTATCTTGGACTGCACCAGCATATCAGCCACGAACCCGTCAAAGAAGTAATCCGCGAAAGTCAGAAAGTCGCCTGTCTCTATACGGAATTCCGGTATATTCTCCACGTCCATCAGTTCTCTCTGGAACCGCTTCAGGGCGCTGCGGGCCTGCTGCACCAGCGCGTCCGCGTCTTTCATCTTGGAGCGCTTTATGAAGGTGGTGATCATCCCGCCTCCCAGCATGTCCACGATGCCCCAGTTCCCCGCGCTGTTCAGGCAGTCCCTGGCCTGGTTCAGACAGCTCAGCGCCTCCTGTCCCGCGTTCAACGCCTCATTGATTTCTTTTCTGTAATCCATCTCTGTCATATCTGCCTTTCCTTTCTTCCGCTTCCTGTTCCGGCCGCTTTGGATTTCCCTGTTTTAAATCATTATACTCTTTCCGGCGGACTTTATCTACCTGGAATCCCGCACTATAACGGCAGATAAAGTCTCATCTGAGCAGCATTAGACGGCTGAACCGAATTCTGTCTCCGAACAGCTGCCGTCCATGGCAGCGGCATGTTGCAGATGGCGATATTCAGGGATTTGCTTTCAGTACATGTGCTCGTCCCGGGCATTCCGGTCCCAAATCTCCTTCATATGGGCCCCATACAGCGCTCTGGGCCCTTTGCCCAGGTTCATAAATTTCCTAAAAGGGGCCGGACAAAACCGGCCCCGCTGTCCCTTCAATTCTTTTTTTCATTCAATTCTATCTGGTACGCCGCGTATTCTTCCAGTCTCACGGGCAGGGGCAGGCCGGCGTTCATCAGCGCCGCGCCCAGGTAGCATTGATGGGACCGGGCATCCTCATATACCGCCTCCGGCTTCAGGCCTTTGAGCCTGACGTACTGCACCGGCATGTTCCCGTGAATCTCCAGCATCACCGCGCTCAGCAGCGCGCTGCTCCTGTCCTCCGACACGAACATCCAGGCTCCGAACGCATCCCGGAAAGGGTCTGACAGCCTGTAGTAATCCCCATGATAAATCAGGGGCGCATGCTTCTTGAACTGCCTGACCTGCTCCCTTACCTCCTCCTTCTCTTCCTCCGACAGCTTCCCGGGATCCAGTTCGTAGCCGAAGGTCCCGGCCATGGCCACCACCCCTCTGGTGTGAAGGCTTGTCCTGCGGCCAGTCTGGTGATTGGGCACCGCCGACACATGGGCCCCCACCGCGGAGGCGGGATAGAAGAAGGAAGTGCCGTACTGAATCCGCACCCTGTCCACCGCGTCCGTGTTGTCGCTGCACCAAATCTGGGGCGTGTAGTACAGCATACCGGCATCAAATCTTCCGCCGCCGCCGCTGCAGCCCTCTATCATGATATGGGGATAACGCCGCACCAGCTTCTCCAGAAAGTCGTACACGCCGATCACATAGTCATAAGCCACCTTTCCCTGGTCGTTCCGGGCGGAATAGACATCGGCGATGCTTCGGTTCATATCCCATTTCACGTATTCCACATTTCCCTGTTCCAGCACTTCGCATATCCTGTCGAATACGTAATTTCGAACTTCTTCTCTCGAAAAATCAAGCACCAGCTGGTTCCTGCTGCGCACCGGCTCTCTGCCCGGAATCCGCAGCGCCCAGTCCGGATGCTCCCGGTACAGGTCGCTGTCCTCGGACACCATCTCCGGCTCGATCCAGATGCCGAACTTCACCCCGCATCCATTGATCCTGGCAATCATCTCGCCCAAAGTGCATCCCAGCTTCTTCTCGTTGACCAGCCAGTCTCCCAGGCCGCTGTTGTCGTCCTCCCGCTTGCCGAACCACCCGTCGTCCATGACCACCATGTCGATGCCAAGCTCCGCCGCGCTCTCGGCCAGCGCGCAGATAGTGTCGGCGTTGAAATCGAAATACGACGCCTCCCAGCTGTTCAGCAGAACCGGCCTAATCCGGTCACGGTACTCCCCTCTGCAGATATGGTTCCGAATCACGCCGTGGAACATCCTGGAAAGCTCTCCCAGCCCTGAGCCCGTGTACCCCAGAACCACCTCCGGCAGCGCCAGCGCCTCCCCTGGCTGCAGGGGATAGTGGAACAGGTCGCTCTGCAGCCCCATCATCACCCGGGTCTGTCCGAACTGGTCCCGCTCCGCTTCGCACATGAAATTCCCGCTGTAGACGAACATCATGCCATAGCAGTCCCCGCCATCCTCCCCGGTCTCCCTTCCGGCCACGATCACCGCCGGATTGCACTGATGGCTGGAGGTCCCCCGGCGGCTGCCAAGGACTTGACTGCCGCAGTCAATAGGTTTGCGCTGGAAGTTCCGCTCCATGGCATGTCTCCCGTGGAAACTGATCAGGTCATACTCCCCGGACACAAAATCCACACAGGCCGACAACGCCTTCTCCACCACTATCTTCCTTGAGCCGCCATTCCAGACAACGGCGCTTCTGGTGATGATGTCCTCCTTCTCCAGCACTCCGTACAGAAGCCTGACCTGGATGCCGCTGACGGAATCCTCCAGCAGAATCTCCAGGGTCTGCGCCTCTTCCGCATACACCGCCGGGAGCCCTTCCAGGCTGTACTTCCCTTTCCCTATCTTGTGGCTCACATAGTGCAGGCTGCAGCTCTCCGAACCGTCTCCGTTGCGGACGGCGAAGGCGCTGCCGCGGAAGTCACCCGTCCCCAGGCTCGGATACTCCTGCGGCAGCACATCCAGAGAGTAAGTCCTGTCTAACCCCGCTGCCGATGGATTCCCGGAAAAGCCTCTGTCGTAATATGTCAGCAGATAATCCATGGAAGGCACCGATTCCATGGAGCCAGGTATCCTCCCTCCATAGTACAGGTGGAGGAGATACCCGAAGGCATCCACTTTCATCTGATAGGTGGAATGCTCTGTATGCAATGTAAAAATGTGTGTTTTCCGTTCATAGATAATCGCCATAATCCTGTTTCCATTATCCCTTTCTTTGTTGGCCCAACGCCTTTCTGGGTCAACATTATACACTATCCATATCTCTCTTTCAACACCAGGATGTCTAAAATCCAGAGAGAATCCGCCAAGGCCCCGCCCCCGCATCCCTAATTGCAAACCAGCCAGCGCATCCCGCAGTTTCCCACAGGATGTCTGGCTGTATCTAAACCCCTTAGAGGGGAGTGCCCTCGGCCGCCTACTTCACCGCCCCGTTGGTGACTCCGTTCAGGATCTGCTTCTGGCACACCAGATAGAAAATCAGGATCGGAATCAACGACAGCAGATAGGACGCGAACGCCAGGTTATAGTTGGTCCCGAACTGGGACTGGAAGTTCAGCTGTGCCAAAGGCAGGGTGTTCTCCCCGGAACCGGCCATGATGATCAGGGGCGTCATCACATCGTTCCACACCGCCAGCGCCGTGATCACGGCCACCGTGGCGTGCATGGGTCCCATGATGGGGAAGATGATGCTCCAGTAGGTCCTCCAGGTGGAAGCGCCGTCCACCCTGGCCGCCTCCTCCAGGGCCATGGGGATGTTCACCAGGTACCCGGAATACAGCATGATGTTCATGGGCATATAGAACACCACATACAGGAGGATGACGCCCACCCAGTTGGCCAGGTGCAGCTCCGCCGTCTGCTTCGCCAGGGGCATCATCAGGATGGCGAAGGGCACGAACATGCCGCTGACGATGAACAGGTACACGAAGCTGTAGAACTTGCTGTGGGCCTTATTGCGCCCTAAGGCGTAGCCCATCAGGGAATGCACCAATACGGACAGCACGATGGTGCTTATGGAGATCAGCAGGCTGTTCCGCAGGGAGTGCCAGAAATCCGTCACTCTCATGGCCTCCCGGAAATTGTCCAGGCTCCAGGTCTTGGGCAGGGACAGGATGCCGCTGATGCTGTTGGTCATCTCAGAGGGCTGCTTGAAGGCGATCACAATGGTCATGTACAGCGGAAATACAATGGTGGACAGCCCTAAGATAAGCAGTATCATGACGGCTTTGTTGGATTTTCCCATGGATGATGTGTGTTTCATAGCTGCTCCTCCTTTGAACTGGAAAATTTCATCTGGGCAACGGAGATGATGACGATCACGATGAAGAACACCACCGCGTTGGCGCTCTGGAACCCGAACTGTCCGCCTGCCATGCCGTTATTGTAGATCAGGTAGGAGATGGACTCCGTGCTCTGGGCAGGGCCGCCCTTGGTCAATGCCACGATCTGGTCGAACACCATCAGGAAGTTCTTCACGCACAGCACCATGTTGATGGAGAAGAACGGGATAATCAGCGGGAACGTCAGGTACCTGAACTGCTTCCATCCGGTGGCCCCGTCGAGCCCGCCCGCTTCGTACACGTCCTCGGGCACGGTCTGCAGGCCTGAGATGTAGATGATGGTATTCATGGCGATGGCCTGCCATGCGCATACAATCATGACGCCGATCCAGGCCTTGCTGGGGCTGGACAGGATGCTGGAGCTCAAAGCCTTGATTCCGGCCATGTCCGCCAGCGCCGGTATGATGTAAGTAAAAAAGTAGTTGAAGATGTAGCCCACTACCAGGGAACCCAGGATGTTTGGCAGGAAATAGGCCCCCCGGAAGAATCCCTTGGCCCGGATCTTGCTGTTGAGCCCCAGCGCCAGAAGCAGGCTGAGCACGTTCACTACCACGGTGGTCACAAGGGCCAGCTTGATGGTGAACCAGTAGGATTTCCCTACCCGCGCATCCGTGAATAAATCGATGTAATTCCGAAGGCCAACCCAGTCATATTTGCCGAAGCCTCTGAAATTGGTGAAACTGTATATCACGCCCCGAATCAGCGGGATGGTGTTGAAGCAGACGAACAGGGCCAGGATCGGTATGGTAATCAGCATAAATGTTCTTTGTCTGTCATTTTTCATGGTCTTTACTCCTTCCCTCCTTCAGGATTTAATGGTTCTGGGCATATTCCTGCACCATGCGGATGATGTCCCTGTTGTACCTCTGCCAGTTGGTGTCGAAGGTGGCCAGGAAATCATCCACATCCTTCTCAATCAGGAAAGTCTGGAGCAGCGCGTCCACAGACATCTCCGAAGGGTAATAGTGATCCTGATAATCCGTCATGTTCCCGGTCTGGATGAACTCCAGCATGCCGTCCAGCATGGAGGCCAGCCGGAAATCGCCGTTTTTGCAGGGAACCGCGTTCTGGTCATCGATGTACTGCTGTATGTTCTCGTCCGCAAGGAGGAAATCCAGGACTTCGTAGGCGGCTTCCTTGTCGGGGCAGTCCGCCATGACGCAAAAGCCCAGATCGATACCAGAATTCAGCGTCCGGCCGTCTTTATTGTCGCAGGCGGGCATCACAAAGGAGTCGACGTCCAGATCCGGATTCACGGAGAGAATCTGAGGAGTGGCGTAGCTTCCGATGGGGTACATGGCCGATTCCCCTCTGGCGAAGGCGGTACAGGCGTCATTGTACCCGTAGGCGAAAGGATCCTCGGGGCCGTAGGGCAGAAGCTGCGCATATTTCTCCGCCAGCTCTCTGTACTGGTCCGTAAAGGTGGTCTCGCCGCGGTTGACCTGCTTGGTGGTGTCCGAGGGCGCCAGCTCCACGGCCATGGCGTTCCAGGGCGCCAGACAGGTCCAGGTGTCCTTGAAGCCGAAATAGAAAGGCAGGATCCCCTCCGCCTGGATGTCGTCGCAGAGGGCCAGCAGCTCCTCCCAGGTCTCCGGGATCTTCCAGCCGTGGTCAGCGAACATCTGCCGGTTGTAGAGCACGCCCGCCGCGTTGGCCACATAGGGCACGATATAGGTACCGTCCACAGGCACAAACTCCAGGGCCTCGGCAATGTCCAGGTATCCCTGGTTGATGCTCTGCAGCCCGCCATAATCTGACATATCTGTCAGGATTTCAGCGTCCACAAAGTAGGAATAGTTGATGTCGCCGCCGATTCCGATGATGTCCGGATAGTCCTCCCGGATGAACCTGGTCTTGAGGATGGTGGTGGCATCGTTGGGAGAGTTGATGGTCAGATGGATGTCGTCATGGGTGGCGTTGAACTGCTCTTCCACCGTCTTGAAGTAGTTGGCCGCCTCCGGCTTGTACTGGACGATTTCGATTTCAGTCTTGCCGCTGTTCCCGGACGAAGCACATCCCGCAACGGGAAGCATGGCTGTCATGCAGCACAGCGCTATTCCCACGCATTTTGTTCTCTTTCCATGGAAAAACTTCTTTCCATTCATGGCATTCGCTCCTTCTTCGTTTTAGTCAACATCTGTCCGGACAGATACTGTTTTAGCCGGTCCAAGATTTCCTCCATGATATCTTTTCGCCGGATTTTTTTGGTAAAAATATGATAACATACCATTATGCTATCGGAAAATAGCTTTCTTTTGGTTATTTTATGCCATTATACTATTTTTCTAAAATTTTCTTGAAGTCGGTCAGCATTTTGGTATATAATCACGATCATAGGGTTCGCGTAGCGGTCCCCTGTCACAAGATATACTGCGCGCCGGTTGAATTTGCAGTACAACCAGACTGCAGACCGCCAGCCAGGTATTTTCCCGGAGGCATCACTGTAAATTCTGGCGGTCTGCAGTATAATATTCCACGAAGAGGTGAATTATGAGCGAGGTAATTTTTTCCGTTTTTCCAAGCGAGAATTTTATTGACCTGGGGCTCTACCAGTTCGGCTGGGAACAGTGCGATCCCTCCCACTCTTTCGGGCCGGCTGCAAGAAATCACTATCTGTTCCATTTATGCCTGTCCGGCACCGGCAGGCTCTTCGCGGAGACCTCCAGAGGAGAATCTGCCGAGTACCAGATCAAAAGCGGGCAGGGGTTTCTGCTTTTCCCCAATCAGGTAGCCACTTATATCGCGGACCATGAGCTCCCCTGGGAGTATGTGTGGCTGGAATTCGACGGGCTGCGGGCCAAGGAGAGCGTCGAGCAGGCCGGGCTCTCTCCCACCCAGCCGGTGTACAGGGCCCGCCATAAGGATGTATACGAAATGATGAAGGAGGAGATGCTCTATATCGTGCACCACAAGGAGGAGACTCCGTTCCACCTGATCGGCCATCTGTATCTGTTCATGGACAGCCTGGTGCGCTCCTCCTCCGCGCTCCGAACCGCAAAAGGGGGCCGTCTGCGGGATTTCTATATCAAGGAAGCGTTCTCCTTTATCGAGCAGAATTTCCAGAATGACATCTCCGTGGAGGACATCGCCGCGGCCTGTGGTTTGAACCGAAGCTATTTCGGGAAGATTTTCCATGAGAGCATGGGGAAAACTCCCCAGGAGTTTTTGATCTCCTATCGCATGACCAAGGCCACGGAGCTTCTGAAACTGACAGACCTGTCAATTTGCGATATCGGGAATGTGGTGGGGTATCCCAATCAGCTGCATTTTTCCAGAGCCTTCAAAAATGTGTACGGCGTCTCCCCCAGGGATTGGCGGTATGAGCATGCCGGAAAGCGTCCTCGGTAGGGGGCTGATATAGCTGTGAATTCCTTAGGAATTGTCGGAAAATAACTGCTGCAATTGCTTCAGGCAAAAGCCCGGAAATACAATAAAAATTGCTATAAACTTGCAGCAGTTATTTGTAGACACTTCCTTATGATGGGATGGCAAAAGCGCTGATGAAACAGGGCTGCAACTGGCAGTTGCCGGATTGCAAGCCTACAATGGTGGCATCGCAACCGCCGTTTCTGCTACTATATTGCCATCAAATAGAAGGAGGTCGCGCGAATGAACATTGCGGACAGAATACAGAACCTGAGGAAAGCCAGGGGGATATCCCAGGAAGAGCTCGCGGATAAAATAGGGGTTTCCAGGCAGGCGGTTTCTAAGTGGGAAAGCGAACAGAGCACACCTGATATCGAAACGGAAAACAGAACTGCCGGGAAATGGTGCAGCCATACATCATTTCCCGGCAGTCTCTGCCCGATGGGCGAACATGCCGCGTACTTCGGACATCTCTAATTCAGCACAGTGCTCCTGTATTCAATGGAAACTACCTCGTCCCCTTTGATGATGAAGCACAGTCTCATGTTTCCCTTTTCATAGACTATCATTCCGTCTTCCTCCTTGCCGCCGTCCGGATAGGCCTGCAGCAGCTTCTCTTGGGAGTCTCCGATGCAGATGCCCTCAGCCGTGGCCACGGAATCGTCCTTCAGGATGACTGTGGAGACGTAGTCTTTGCTCCCGTTGGGGTAGGTGTCCAGTTCAAAGCTGTTATAGGTGTACATTTTGTCCATTCCCTCGAAAGCGCAGCTCTGGGCCTCGAAATAGGAGACGGGATCTCCCAGAACGGCAAGGATGGGTGCCGCGTCCGCGTCTACCTCAATGACGGTCCCGTTGTAGGAAAAAGCGTATCCCTCTCCGCTGGCGGCGCCGTTGGCCGCCGGGGCGCTGCCGGTGCCGCTCCCCTGGGCCTGTCCGGTCTGGCCTGTGCCTGACGTACTTCCGCTGGCTTCGGAGCCCAGTTCCTCCGGCTGGATGTTCTGCACGCTTCCGTCGATGGTCTTCTCGTCCCCTTTGCCGCAGCCTGTGGCAAGGAGCATGGCTGACGCCAGAAGCACGGCGCATTTTTTCACGGTGCTGATTTTACTTTCTTTCTTTTTCATTTTGTTCTCTCCTTTGTAGTCATTGTGGTTTCTGTGAAAGGCACGATGGACGCCCCCTGCCGCTATGTCCCCAGCGCCTGCCGCAAGCCGGGCTACGCCATACTGCATCGCGTCCGTGCCCCTTGCGCTCATTATGTCCCCAACGCCTGCCGCAAGCCGGGCTACGCGGCAGGTTTATGCGGGCGCGGGTATGCGCCAGTCTGTTTTGGCTCACTGCCGTCCCCCGCAATGGGAGAATGCCCTGTGCAGGTCCGCCAGGCATCTGCCGGGCGTTCATTTCATGCCGTAATACCGATATTGTTCTTCCTTCTCCGCTTCGTAGGCGGCGATTTTCTCCTCCCAGAGGGCGGAAAGGTGCGCCTCGTCTCTGCGGTCGGGAACCTTCAGCTCTTCCGTCAGCATTTTCCCCAGATACCGGGAAAGCTTCTCCGCCCCGGACAGGTTCATGTGCAAGCCCCCGTCGTAGGTGTCGGTGCTGTAGTCGATGCCGGTGTCCTCCTGAAGCTCCAGGAAGTTGATGTAGCGCAGATTGTGGGCCGCGGCGTACTCTTCCACCTGGGCCTCCCACTCCGGATACCAGTAGGGGTAGAGGCTGGGGGCTTTTATCAGGATGAGTTCGATTCCCTTTTCCTCGCAGAGGGCGGTGATTTTATCCAGGTATTTCCACGCGTTCTCTCCAAACTGATAGTCCCCCAGGATGCGGCCCTCCGGCACGTTCTCCGCCGCCTTCACGTCCACCCGCATGTAGTAGCCGT
>OFFK01001157.1_pt1 | contig 19933 bp, 19 predicted proteins | sample 1521361 | NCBI WGS metagenome assembly OFFK01 (sample SAMEA3504096, study PRJEB24116) | mouse gut metagenome | biome: mouse gut; feature: mouse-associated habitat; material: faeces | place: Denmark | collected 2011
ATGTTGTGTTCAAGGAGTACCGCCGGGAGTACAAGCGGCGGTTTGCGTGGATCAAGTCTGGCAGAATTGATTCGGAAGAGTTCTATGCCTGGAGCGAGGAGGCCAGAGAAAAGAAAGCGGAGTGCGAGGTGGGAAAGATCTCCTTTGAGGAATTTTCGGCTTGGCTGGGCAACTCATGAAGAAAACCGCAAAGAGAAACGAGTGGCTGGTTCCTCCTTGCGGTCTTTCTTTGCTTACTGCTACTCAAAATTAGAAAAGCACATGGCCAAGAATACTATAATTCCTTCATGATTTCCGTAAATTCATCCAGTCTATAGGCCCCGCCAATGTTGAAGTCTTTATTTCTGAAAACTATAAAATATCGATAGTTCGGCCCCGCCTGCGCCTGCCATTGACGGCCCAATTCTAGTTTCATCTTGCTGTCGCTGTTATCACGGTCATCGCCCTTGAACTCAATCAAGACCAACGGGTGGATTGCGCTTCGAGTATGATCCAGAGAAAAACCGGAAAAATATTGAGAAACATGGAATATCCTTTCAGAGTGCCGCCCGCGTGTTTTTTGACTATGACCGCATTGAGCTTTACGATGAAGGGCACAGTGAGACAGAAGACCGTTACAATACGATAGGCGATACCTCTGCGGGAAATCTGACCACGATTGGGACTCTGCAGGGCCCCCAGCGGATAGATGATATCCTGTTTGCTGTATATACGGAGAGAATCATTCGTGACGAGCCGGGAAAGCCTGAAGAGGTCATTCGGCTGATTTCTGCGCGTATGGCTACCAGTTTTGAAAGGGGTGTGTATTATGGGAAGTTTGGATGATCTGACAAGAGAGCTCAAAAATGAGTTGGCTTTTACTCACGAGGAATTGAAGGAGCTGGAGCGGGCCAGGACCATGCCGATCACCTTTGATGAGGATTGTCCTGAGACTACCCCGGAGCGGGCAATGAAATTTCGGCGTGTCAATCCGGTGCGGCGTGTGGCAAATTGAGGGGCTACCCCACGACCTGACCCACACGGGGAAAGAAGCGGATGGAGACAGTGGAGCGGACAGGGTGAGAAACATCATTTTCCCGGAACAAAAAGGCCCGGAAACTGCGGGATACCAGCGGTTTCCGGGTTTTCTATTACTTGGAAAAGCCCTCCCGCACATAGCGCTGCTCCTCCTGATCCAACCAGTTTCATCAACTCATCAAAGGCCTTTTCAATAGTGACACGATCCTGTTGGCTAGGATTGGAGCAACTGGCGCCGCCCACATTGGCGGTGTAGTCGGCAAACGTTTTTCTCAGAGCTTTTACAAGAGATACCACTCTTCCCTCGCTATGAGACGTCTCCTCTCTTTTCGCTTTATGTCCTCATTATGTCGTCAGATGAGTCCCATATTCAGGACTCTCCCCGGTCTGATTAGAAGGGATAACCACAAAATAAATTTCTGATTATGCCGGGGTTATCAGAAACGTGTTATGGGATTAGCTCTTAGAATAACTGCATAAAATTACTCGGCTATTTTATAGAATTTTTACAAAGGGAAAAAAGCAATTGACAAACTTCACCAAAAGGGATAAAATCATTATATCAGACAAGGCAAGTTAACTTGTGCTTGATGATTATATTTACCAAAAGAAATCAACTTACCTACAAGGAGGCGAAATGAAAAGACAACTTCTATCTTCCAACGAACTTGCGATTCTCACCGCACTTTGGGAGGCTGGCCAGCCCTTGTCTCGTCCACAGCTCTTGGAGAGAATCACAAAAACGGACTGGAATCCTAACTCCATCAATGTGATCTTGAACAATATGATCAAGAAGGGTTACATTGCAATTGGGATGTCGGTCCGGCATGGGACGCATTATGGCAGAACCTATTATCCACTGAAAAGCCGGGAAGAGTGTATCATCAGTTTGGCTACATTTATGCTACCGAATGCTTCGGAGGAGGAGCGCGCACTACGGTTTATGACTGCGATGACCAAAAGCAAGGGCATCAGCGAAGCCGCTATCCAGGAAATGGAGCGAATGCTGGAACAGCGGCGCAAAGAACTACAGCAAGAGAAAGCTGAACCGGAAAAAGAAAAGAAGGAGTAGCCCATGTCCGCCTCACCGTATTCCATCGTGATGGCTATGATTTGGTTCACGCTGGCCTCCTTGATTGGACATTTCATGCTACACCGGGCAGAGAGGTGTGGACTTGCTTTTATCGGAATGGTTTTCCTGTTGACAACGATTCGTATTTTTGCGCCGTTGGATATTTCAGGGAGCATTATCATCCGTTCTCAAGTCATTTACCCTGCGGTGCAAAACTGGATGAGGCATTCGATAGCTGGTCCAGTCACGGTTGGCGGTTGTCTAATCTTTTTGTGGATGGCCGGAGCTGTATTTCAGTTTGTTTGGCTGCTGTTGGATTGGATGCAGCAACGGAAGTTTTGGAGAAAGGCGAAGCTACAGGAAGACGATAGTCGCTTGGATATGCTGTCCAGACGAGTAGCAGATGAGTTGGGGTATCATGGCTCATTTTGTTTGGCAGTCGGGGAGAATGTGACATCTATTTATCAGGCCGGTTTTTTCCATCCGTACATCCTGCTCCCAGCGCAGATCGACATGTTTCCGGATGAGGATATTTGCAATATGTTCCGGCATGAGCTGTGCCACTTCCTTAGCAGAGACTTGTGGATTAAGGTCGGCTTCCAAGTGATAGGTTGTGTCCTATGGTGGAATCCTGTGATGCCGCTACTCAAGCGCAACGTTGAGCAGCTTCTGGAACTCCGTTGTGACCAGAAGGTATGCAGGCGGCTGTCAGCAGAAAAGCAATTGTCCTATATGGAGACCTTGTCAACCTTGGTGAAGCACGGTTCGATGGGGATTGCTCAAGTGTATATGGGATATTTGGGCGGGGATAATGACACCGATATGGTGCAACGTTTTCGGATGCTACTCTTGAGTAAGCCAAGTGCAACTGAAAGAGCTCGGCATGTAATTGGCTGTGCCCTCTGTATTGCATTGTTCGTTGCTTCTTATTATGTGATTTTGCAACCGTGGATAGAACCCGATGTTAGCAGTCTAGAGTCAGTTGCTATGTTTGATATGGGGCTAGAGTCGGGATATATTCTTTGCAAATCTGATGGGACGTTAGAGCTCTACTATGGCGACAAATTCCTCTACACACTTACGAATGAGTCTTTAGACATAGAGCCTTTTAGCAAAATGCTGATTATATACGAAGGGAGTGAAAACTGAAGTGAAGAGAATTATTACGAAAGCGTTGGTATGTGCAAGTATTATCATTGCGTTAATCAATGTAATGCCTAATGCCTCGGCAGTTGCTATTGTTGAGTCCGCTGTTACTCAAGAAAGCGGAGGAGCAGTTTCTCCCCGCACTGAAGAGACGACATGGTATGTCCGCGTTTATAATGGCAAGTTGCAGAGACGCCTGTGGTCAAATACTAGGGGGATTTGGCTGACTGATTGGATGGACTGCCCGTAATTTTCTTTCGGGTAGAGCCTGCATAAATATGAGAGAAGTGGGTGGTGATTGTCTTGGCAAAACCGTTTGTTCAGTTGTTTAAGACGCCGCGTAGCCAGTACGTTTTTGATGTCAACAAGAACGAGATGTTGCCTGTTTCTGCGGAGTCATTTGACTTTTTGCAGCAGTGTATGGCTGGACAGGCAGACATCGAAGCGGCAGGCATCGAGGAGATTCAGGAGTTGATTCGGGAAGGGTATCTTCGCACGGAGAGTGTCGTGCAGGAGATTCAGCATCCCTATACACCGTACCTGAAGTACTTCCTGGACCGCAAGATTGAGAAAATCACATTGCAGGTTACCCAAGGATGTAATTTACGATGCAAATACTGCGTCTATTCGGAAAATGTCAATGTCCAGCAACGCTCCCATTCCAATAGGCGAATGAGTTGGGAGACAGCCAAAAATGGAATTGATTTTTTGTGGGAGCACTCAGTCGATAGTCCTAGGGTTAACATTGGCTTTTATGGCGGTGAACCGTTATTAGAATTCTCTCTCATTAAGTGCGCCACAGAATATGCAAAAAAGATATTTAGGGGCAAAAAGCTGTCATTTTCCATCACAACGAACGGGACCCTTCTCACGGATGAAATAATTGACTTCCTTGTTCGGGAGGAGGTGTGGCTTACAATTAGTCTTGATGGTCCACAGGAGATTCATGACAGAAATAGGGTTTTTTCTAGCGGAGAGGGAAGTTTTTCTACCATCATGAAAAACATAAAGCGAATTGAACGATTAGCACCAGATTATGCTCAGAATATAATGTTTAGCATGGTGATGGATCCTCAAAATGATTTTGATTGTATAAATGAGATAATGGTTGGACTCGACAATTTAAACTCGCATACATTTTTGGCTTCAATTGTTGACCGTGAGTATGATGATGCTGAAGTCCTTTTTTCTCAAGAGTATTTATGGAAATCTTATTACCAGCAATTTTTGGCATTATTGTCTATTCTGGGTCGATATCCCATTGAAAATGTCTCTGCAATATCAAAGAAGATTTCTGATATTGCGATAAATGACGCAAGGCGGTTGCGTTTGCCAGCCCCTCTTCGTCCTATTGACGTGCCGTCTGGTCCGTGTATCCCAGGACAATTGCGTTTGCTTGTTAATGTGGATGGATACTTCTTTCCCTGTGAAAGGGTAAGTGAAAATTCTGAAGCTATGTGCATTGGTTCGCTCAATAATGGCTTTGATATCCCAAAAGCAAGAAGTTTGCTAAATGTTGGCTCAATTACTCCGGATGCCTGCAAAAGATGCTGGTGTTTTCGACAGTGTAGCATTTGCGCAAAAAAAGCGGATGATGGTTCGGCTCATCTTTCACCCAGAATAAAATTGTCTCATTGCCGAGAGATTCGCTCAAATGCTTATGTTGCCATGCGCCGTAGTCTACTACTGGCTGAGGCAACACAACTTTATTCTCAACAGACAAGAGAGGAGTTTAAACCATGATTTCAGCCGCACTGCTTCCTTTTACTGAAGCGGCGCTTCCAATTGTCAGACATTTTGATGAGCAGCAAAATACATATAAATTTAAGCGATTGTTTGCGTGGGAGGGCCTCGGTGTAGTAGGAAAAGATGCTGCGTACATCTGTAACCAAACGCCGATTGGAATCAATATTTCGAGAACTGGCGATTGTTTTTTTCGAGGCTGGGATACACTCATTGTTGATTATGACCAGATGAATGACAGCACTTCGACTATGATGAATGCTAGCTTTTTTCAGGAATGTATTAGTAACAAAAAAGATATTCTTTTTGTTGGTAACATCACTGACGGATTATTGTGTTCCTGTATGGAGCGGGACCCTGAGACAATAAGTATGCTTAATACTGAGACTAGCATTAACCTAGGGATGTGGGCTGATGAAAAGTTCGATTCCATACCTGTTCCCGTTATTGGTGTAGGCGGGTTAATATCAAGTAGTGATACGCTTGAGGCTGTACTTTCTTTGCGTAATTACTTTTTAAAAGAGGGACATACAGTTTCCTGCATAACAAAAAGCAGTCTTGGCCTGCTTTTCGGTATGCATAGTCATGGTCCTATTTTTGATAATATGTCCCTTAGCGAAGAAAAGAAAATTCTGTTACTAAATCAGATTACACGAGCTGTCGTAGGGAGAGAACGTCCTGAACTAGTGATAGTTGAACTCCCTGATGCCGTAATGAAGTATAGTGATGATGCCCCAAATGGCTTCGGCATTCGGACATATATGCTCAGTCAAGCTGTCGATTTGGATTGTTTTATATGTTGTATGCCGTGTGAGCTTGTTTCCAAAGATTTCATTGAGCACATTAACCAGAGTTTTTGGGAAAAACTCCAGATATCTCTTTCAGGCGTGTATGCTACAAATATGCTGATAGACTCTGTGTCACTTGTGCAAAATGGTAAACCTAGCCATGTGCGTATTGATGTAGAATTAGCATCTAAAATTGTTCAGAAAAATTCTGAAGGTTGCTTGGTTCCTGTTTTTTATATGAGTCCTAGTGGCGATAATAGCGAAAACTTCCGTCATTATGCACGCTCGCTGTTTCGGTAGCAGATGATAGAACAATATGCAAATATATCTTAATTTAGGAGGTGTATATAAAGAAATTATGAATACATTTAATCGAGAGCAAAAAAAACGAATACTTAACGTATTGAAAAAATGCGTTTCCCTTACAGACGAGATGTCAGTCTATGAAAATTGGGAAGAACCTTTGACGGGCCCCTACTTTAAGTTGACAGCTATAGATTTAGTATATTTCTTGTTTGAAATTGAGACGGAGTTTGGAGTTAGAATACCACATAGTATGCTGAAAGAATACGGATTTAGCACGCTCGGCAAGATTTGCGCAATTATTCAGGCGCAATTATCTGCCATTTGATTCCGCTATACTATATCTTCATGGTTTGATTGCTCACTTACAAAACATTAATTGAGGAAAGGAGGACCACTTATGTTGCATTTGGAAAAAAAGCTTCCTAAGATGAACTCGGTACAGGCATATCTCATCTATGGCCCCGCGTGTGGGTGTGCAATGGCCTGTGTCTGTAGCAGTCACTGTGGTGTGAGTAGCGCACTTAAGGATTCTTCGGATACGACCTTGACCAATGAGCATGATCAGCTGCAAGCTGCGGAGCAAGAATAATCACAACTCCCTTTGTCTACGGTGCCCAGTATTGTTTTGTGAGCAATAGAGCGATGAGAGAATAGTATAAAACATCAATAGTGCCTCCCCATACTTGCAAAGGCACTATTGATGTTTATTTTGGACCTGCTCTGCAAACCATCGTAAGCGCTTAATAATCAGCCTCCCCAACGAAGCGGGGACCTCATCAGAGGTCCCCGGAGGACAAAGAAGATAGGGAAGCGGCACAGGCGGCATGGAGTGCAGGCTGCCACGGCATGAAAGTATCCAGGTCATTATGGCAGGGATTACGGCCCAGGTAGGGAAGCGCCTTCAGGAGCTGGAGGAGATATGTATATGGGTTCAGTCCAACCGCATGCGCTGTTTCCACCAAGGTGTAAACAATGGCACTGGATTGCGCGCCTTTCGTGGTATCAGAAAACAGCCAGTTCTTTCGCCCAACGACAAAGGGGCGGATGGCATTTTCGGCGAAATTGTTGGAAATATCCACCTCACCGTGCTCCAGGAATGCAGACAGGTACGGTTTCTGATTTTGGGCGTAGGTCACCGCCTCGGCCAGCTTGCTGCCGGGAACAGGGTCCAATGTTTTCAGCCACAGCCAATAAGCCTCAAGCAAAGGCTCCGCCTTCACCTGACGCGCTGCTTTTCGCACATCATCGCTCATTCCGGAGAATTTCTTCTCCAGAGCAAACAATTTGTTGCAGTATTCATATCCAATCGCGGCCTTGGAGGTGGCGGTAGTGGCGCCTTTCGGCATCGCCTCCCGACATTTCCGCCGCATATGCGCCCAGCAGCCGCAGCGCACCGCGCCCGTCACCTGGTTATATCCGGCGTAGCCATCCGTTACCAGGCAGCCGGTAAAACCCTTCAGGAACGCTGCCGCATGCTTCCCGCTTCGGTCCGGCTGGTACGCAAAGAAGCGGATCGGCCTGCCGCCCCGTTCCCCGCTGCCATAGACCCACATCCGGGACTCCGAGGAGGCGGGCTTTCCCTCCTCCTTCAGCACCTGCACCACCGTCTCATCCGCATAGATGACGCGGTTGTCCAGCAGATGCTTTTTCAGCCGCCGGTACAGAGGTTTCAGCCAGGTCTGAGCCGTCTGGATCACCCAGTTGGCCATAGTGGCGCGGCTCAGCGCCACGCCCTCCCGCGCCCATATCTTCTCCTGCCGGTACAGCGGCAGACCGTCCACATATTTGCGTACCATGATGTCGGCCACCGTGGACGGGGACGCCAGGCTGTGCTTCAGCAGCCGGGGCGGTGCCTCCACCGAATAGAGATTGGCATAGCCGCTCTCCTTTTCGCAGTTTTCGCAGGCGTAGGTTGCCGTGTAATATTCAACGACATTGACCTGCCGGGGGATGACCTCCAACTCCCGGCGCACAAACTTCTTTCCAATCGGTTTCAGCTTATGCCCACAGGACTCACAAAATTGCTCATTCTCAGACAATCCCAGCACGACCTCCCTCACCGGCAGACCCTCGGTCAACTCGTCTATGGTGCGCTTGGGCTTACGCTTACGCTGGTCTTCCTTTACAGTCAGGGTTTCTTCTGTAGGTTCCGGAGCCTTGTGGTCCTGTTCCGCCTCCGCCTCGTTGAACATCCCCAGCTGGTTGGGCATCACATAATCCCGCTTCTCGCTGCTCTGCCCGAACCGCGCACGTTGTGCGTTCAACAGCAGCTCGTTCATCCGCTCCAGCTTCCTGCGCAGTTCTTCATTCTCCTGTTTCAGCGCGGCGTTCTCTTCCCGGAGCTGTGAAAAAACGGCGGTATCCACCTGGGAGGAGAAATCCTTCTTTCCCATCGCGAACACCACCGTTTCTCTGCAATTTATGAGAATATTATATCAAAAACCCAAGAAAAAGTCCAGTATTTTTCAAAACAAATCCTTTGCCCTGCCTTTTTGGATCGCTTTTCGCTGCTCGATTTGCAGGCCCTCCATCAACCACCGGAAACTGCGTGCGTCCAGTTTCCGGAGTTCTGCCGCCATCCTCGGCCACTGAAACGCTCCGTTGTTCAACCGCTTGTACAGCAGCACATAGCCGTCCCCGGAATAGTACAGCGCCTTGATTCGGTCCGTTCGCCGCCCGCAAAATAAAAACAGACTGTCTTCCCGCAGTTCTTTCCCGAATTGCTGTGTCACTATGGCCGCCAGCCCGTCGATCCCTCGCCGCATGTCCGTGTACCCGCAGGCCACATAGTACTTGTTTACACGGCTCAGATCCATCATAGCTGCCGCAATGCCCGAAGCACTGCCGCGATTGCATCTATGTCCGTTCCCTCCGGCAGTCGCAGCTCCGACCCACGATACCGGATATACAGCATCCCGGCCGGTTCCTTCTGCTCCGCCTCCAGCTCCATGATCTGTGGTGCCGCCTGCTCCATCGCTGCCGTGCGCAGTTTTCGAAGCCAATAATAGTGTGTTTTTTCTGAGATCCCGTGCTGCTCACAATACTGCTTGTTACTCAGACCGCTCTCCCGGCAGTCCTGGATGATCTGCCTCCACTGTTCCATCCGGTACCCATTGCGCACCTGCAATATCTCGCCCATTTACCTCCAGCCCCTCCCATCTCCTTGACTATCTGCTTTGCAGTTTTTCAACTCTTGGGAGTATTTTCTTCCTTTTCCCCTGCTTTTTCAAGGCGGCATGTTATTAAGCGCTTACAAACCATCTGAGAGATAAGCAATTTGGGACGAAATGGAGCTGTTGACAAAGTGTCTGAATTTTAGAGATAAGCATGGTATAAGGCAAGAAAAAGACTCCTCTCAGTGCCAATTCAAGTGTCGGATTATCCTTTTGAGATTCAAGGTTGTAACAGAGGGAGGCAGTGGTCTTCCGTTGCTTCTAAACCTCGTCGCCAGAGATATGTCAGGTTGTGTCCCCATTTTTATGCGTCAAAAGTACCCTCGCACCAGATTTTATAAGAAAGGTGACTTTATGCTAACGCCCTATCACCGTTTGAGTTGGCATTGTGATAGTCAGATTAAAGGTTATTAGTATGAAATATGGTTGCAATGTATTCTTACTCTCGACACAGCGACAACCAGTTCGGGTAATCTGCCTTGCGCTGGTGATTGCGTTTGTCGCCTTCGCCTTTGTGGGGCGGGTGTCGGAGTATCTTCTGATTCGGCAGGAGACGGAGCGGCTGGGGAGCTACTACCGCACCGTCGGAGAGCTGGAGCCCCTGGAGGACGGGGCTGCCGTGGACCTGGAGAGCGCCGCCGCATACCTTGCGGGGAGCGGCTATGCGCAGACAGTCGACCGCACCCGCTTCACCTCGGCCATAATGGCGGAGGCCATCAATAGCACGCTCAATGGTGAAGGGACCGGTGCGTGCAGAGAGATGTTCTTCTATGGGACGCTGAACTACGCATCTGCCCTTCCAAATGGCGCCTACCGCTTCTATTTTGATGTGGATACCGTCCTGGCAGGCCATTCAGAATTCGTCCGGGCGGGGAACAGAAGTGTCATGGTGAACACACTTGATATCAATGGGGGTGGAAATGCGGACTTCGACAGAGTATACGAGGAGCTGGAGCTGGAGCGGCGATACTTGATGCGGGGTTACTATTTGCCCTATTATTTCCCAGGGAATGATGATAATCCAATCCAAGTGCAGCCGCTGACGGAGGGCGGCCCCTGGTTCATCCCCGTGGCAGAGGGGGAAGCACTGGATTTCAGTTTGCCGGAATACGCCAAAGTAGGGGCAGAGGTCCAGCGTGTGTGGGATAACGTCCACGCTGTCTGCGCCATCGCCACGGAGGACATGAGCGCCCTGCCGGAGACGCAGGAGGTCTCCCAGGACCTGTATCTGGCGTCGGGCCGCTGGCTGGACGCATCAGACAGCGCGGCGGGAAACAGGGTCTGCGTCATCCCCCAGGAGCTGGCGGACACCCGGCACCTGGCGGTGGGGGACGTACTGACGCTGACCCTGCGGGACGTGGAGAGCGCGTATACCTCCGGCCCCTATGTGCTGGACGTGGATGCCGCCCCGCCGGAGGCGGACGCGGAGCCCTATGAGATCGTGGGCATCTACGGCCTCACAAATCCGTCCGCTGAACCCTTTACCGATTCCAGAGATATCTACATTCCCGCCTCCGCCATTCCCTACAGCTTCACCCATGCGGAGCTGGAGGAGAACATCAGCTATGTCCTCACCTCCCCGACAGTGGAGTGGGACTTTTTGGACGAGGCGAAGGAGGCGTTAGCGCCGCTGGGCCTGCGCCCTGTCCTGCTGGACAACGGCTGGAGCAGCTTCCAGGCGGCGGCAAAGCCTATGCGGCGCTCCGCCCTCTTCAACGCCCTGATCTACTCCCTGGTGCTGGCGGCGTCGCTGTGCCTGGTGGAATTCCTGTATTTCTTCATGCGGCGCAGGGAGCTGGCCATCACCCGGGCGCTGGGTCTGCCCGCCAAGGTCTGTATGCGGCAGGCATCCCTGCCCCTGCTGATCCTGGGCGTCTCCGGCATTCTCGCGGGCGGCGCTCTGGGCTGGTGGTGGACCCTCCACACTGCGGCGGACACCCTGCAAGCTCTGGCCGCCTTTGGCGGCAGGACGGACGCGGCCCTCAGCGGCCTGTGGCTGGTCCTGCTGTGGGGGATTGTTCTGGCGATACTGCTGGCATTGACCCTGGGGAGCGCGTCCCGGCGGGTCAAGCGGCCCATCCTGGCCCAAGTCCAGGGCGGCGCGCCCGGGGGAGCAAAACGTGCTGGGAAAAAGAGCGCGGCAGTCCCGTCCTCCAGCGCACCGGCGGCAGGCGCGCTTTCGCTGTCGGCCATCGCCCTGAGCCAGCCTCTGCCGCGCAGTACCAGAGGCATAGCCTATATGGTCCGCTTCGCCTGGCGTCATGTGGTCCGGGCGAGGATGAAGTCCGCCCTGGCCGTCCTGCTGGCGGCGGCGTTTACCGTGGCCCTGGGGGCCATCCACCTGGCGATCCTTACCAGTGAGGAAAAGCTGAATACTCTCTATGAAACCACTGTGGTGGAGATGGAACTGGTCCGCTCGGAAGGTATCCAGTTTGGAAGATTCACCGGCTACATCCAAAGGGAAGTGGTGGACCGGATATTGGACACCGGCTTTGTCTCGGACTGCTACCTGGAGGGTGCCAGCTCTGGCGCGATCCTCCTGGACCCGCCGGAGCTGGAGGAGGGCCAGCCGCTGAGCGTCAGGGCGGAATCCGTCAACGCATCTATCCGCTCCCTGGATGACCCGGCGGACTTCTTCGGCGGCGTAGGCAATGGAGGCGGCGTGTCTGTGACCTATTTCGACGGCTGGAGTGAAGCGCTTTTTGCCCAGGACTGGTCAGGCAGAGGCCCGGTGGTGGTACCCAAGGCACTCCTGGAGAGCTGCACTCTGGAGGCCGGGGAAATGGTGGGAATCGCCACCAAGAGTGGATATACAGTCTGCCAAGTGGCGGGCTTTTACAGCGGAGAGGTCAACGGAGCGTCTGATGAGCATCCTATCCTCCTGCCCACCAGTGTCTGGGAAGTCCTCTCGAAGGATAATCTCTTATACAACCGGGCCCATTTTACCCTAGATACGGCCCAAAACCGGAATTTGCCGGTATTTCGGACGACGGTGGAGGAGATCATGGCGGACGTGCCCGCCGGGCTTGCGAAACTACGCACTGTCCTCTGGGACGAGGAACTTCGCCAGGCGGTGGAGCCTCTGGAGGGCAGCATCGCCCTGATGAAGCTCCTCTACCCGGTGATAGTGGTGCTCTCGGTGCTAGTGGCGGCGGGGGTTTCGGTGCTGTTCGTGATGCTCTCGGCGAAGGAGGCTGCGATCCTGCGGGTGCAGGGGACCACAAACGTCCAAACCGTCCTGATGCTGACGCTCCAGCAAGTGTTCACCTGCTTGGCTGGGCTACTAGCGGGGCTTGTGGGCGTCCTGCTCTATATAGGTGCGGCGCGTCCTGATCTGCTCTCGGACATCGCGCCGGAGGCGGCGCTCTGCGCGGTGGCGTACTTGATAGCCGGGATCGTTGGCACGGCGGTTAGCGTTGCGGTCGTGACCACAAAGAACCCCCTGGAAATGCTGCAGGTGAAAGAATAGGAGGATTTTCATATGAGTGAATTGCTGATTCAAAACGTCAGCTACCGCTATAAAAACGCAGACCGCCTGGCCTTGAACGGCGTCAGCTGCGCGTTCAAGCCCGGTCAAGTGGCGGCGGTGGTGGGTCCCTCCGGGAGCGGCAAGACGACCTTGCTTTCCATCATGGCGGGTCTGGACCGCCCGGAGGAAGGGCAGGTGCTCCTCAACGGGAACGATTTGTCCGGCATGGACCTGGACGCCTACCGGCGGCAGGATGTGTCGGTGATCTTCCAGGCGTTCCAGCTCTTCCCGCTACTGACAGTGATGGAGAATGTCTGCTATCCCATGGAGCTGAATGAGGTAGCGCTGAGGGACGCCAAGGAGCGGGCGAGAACATTGCTGTCCAGCGTCGGCATCCAGGAGGAGAAATTACGCCGGTTTCCGGCCAACCTCTCTGGTGGTGAACAGCAACGGGTGGCCATTGCCCGGTCTCTAGCTACGGGCGCGGGTATCCTCCTGGCGGATGAGCCGACAGGGAACTTAGACGGCGAGAACAGCCGCAACGTGGTGGAGATTCTGACCCGCCTGGCCCACGAGGAGGGCTACTGCGTCATCATCGTCACCCACGACCCGGCTATCGCCGAAGCGTCGGACGTGGTCTATCACATGACGGATGGAATCTTGTTACAGCAGGTGATTTAATCGGATATGGAGCAAAAGAGAGAAAGTTTGAGTCCCAAGAGCCTTCGAGAAAACATCTCCGCATTTTTCTCTGCCATTGCGGACTGTATGGCGTTGTCGTGGCGGACCTCCAGGTTTTACACCGTTCTGCGATTGCTCTGCTGTTTGACCCCACCATTGCTGACGCTGGCGGCAGCGCTGCTGGGAAAGTACATTCTGGACCTGTTGGCAGGGGGCTTCACCGCCCCCTCGCCAACGGCGTACCTGCTGATTTTTGCCGGAGGGCTCTTAGCCGTCAACATCATCCGCTCTTTACTGCAAAAAGCCCAACTCTATGCCCAGACGGTGCATGGCGATATCATCAACAAAGAGCTCACACTGTACATGATGGACAAAGCCGGAAAAGCAGACTTGGAGTACTTTGACAACGCAGATTACTATGACAAGCTTTCCTCCTGCACCCGGGACGCCTCTGTCATCGCCCATCTTCTATGGAATACTATTTCTGCCATCAGCGCCGCTTTTTCCGTGCTCATCTCTTTCATAGTCCTGGGGCGGCTGAACGTGTTCTACGGCATCATCACCCTCTGCGCCTGCGTCCCCTCATCGGCAGTTGCGGTCAAGTATACCAAAGCCATCTACTCCCTGAGCCTGGAGCAGATCAACGGCGAACGGCAGAAGAACTATCTGCAACATCTCCTCCTGGACCGGCGCTTCTCCCAGGACCTACGGCTCTTTGATGTCTGTGAGCGGATCAAAGAAAAGTACCAGCGGCTCTGGACCACACTCTTTCAGCAACGTAGGTCCGTCAACAGGCGGAGAAGCATCCTGACCGGCCTCCTGGAGTGTCTGCCGGAGCTGGTGGTGACAGCCATCAGTATCGACATTGCGCTCCGAGTGCTGGGTGGGACCTCCACGGTGGGGGACTATTCCCTCTACACCGGTTTAGTATCCCAACTATGGTCTGGGGTGTATGGACTCTCCAGCGCTGTGATGCAGATCTATGACAATCAACTGAAAATCAAAAACCTCAAGTCACTGGAGCAGTACCAGAACCGTGTGGCGGACACGGGGACCGTGGTGCTGAAACAGGTAGAAACCATTGAGTTTGACCACGTAGACTTTGCTTACCCTGGTACGGGAAAACAGATTCTGCGGGATGTGTCCTTCCGCGTGGGTAAGCATGAAAGGGTGGCACTGGTTGGCTTGAATGGGTCTGGCAAGTCTACCCTCATTAAGCTCCTTCTCCGTCTCTACGATGTGGATGAGGGCGTGGTGAAGATCAACGGCATGGATACCCGAAATTATACCATCCGCAGTCTGCGCCAAAGCTTCAGCGTCTATTTTCAAGATGACCCCAGCTACTCCTTCGACTTACGGGAAAATGTTTCCATTGCGGATGCAGAGCGGATGGAGGGCGACGATGCCATCACCCACGCTATCGAGGACAGCGGAGCTGGGGACATCTTGGATAAAGCTCCGGCGGGGCTGGATACGTTCCTGACCCGACTTTTTGACAGGGATGGGATGGAGCTCTCCGGAGGGCAGTATCAAAAGCTTGCCTTGGCCCGAACCTTCTACCGTCGGCACTCAGCGCTGATTTTAGACGAACCCTCTTCCAACTTGGATCCAAGGGCGGAGCATCAGCTCTTCGAGCGTCTGCGGGACTTTGCCCAAGGCAAGACTGTCCTCTTCACTTCTCATCGTCTAACCAATGTAGCACTGGCGGATCGAATAGTAGTCCTGGAGCATGGAGAGATATTGGAGGACGGCACTCAACAGGAGCTCCTGGCGAAAAATGGCCGGTATGCGGAGCTGTTCCGCTACCAGCAGGAGCGGTACCAAGTGGGATAGGAGAGAGGACGTCATGCTGATCGCATTACTGGATGACGGCATCGATTTGCGCCGGTGCCCGGATATCCGACTGCGGGAGGACCTGTCCGTCCAGCCGGATGGGACGATCCGCCCCCGCAGGGCCGAGGAGATTATCCGCACCAGTCATGGAACGACCTGTGCGCAGATCATCCATAGATACGCGCCAGAGGCTGAATTTTGCTCCCTAGCAATTTTTCTCCAGCCGAAACTGCGGACCAGTCCGGCCCAGCTTCTGGCGGCGTTGGACTGGTGCCTGGAAAAGAAGATCCCTCTGGTCCACATGAGCGCAGGGACGACCCAGCTGTGTGACCAGGAGCCGATCCGCCGGCAGATTGCGAAGATGATCCAGCAGGGGCAGACCATCGTTGCCGCTCGCAGCAATGATGCGGGGCGGTACACTGTGCCCGCCTGCTGTGCTGGAGTGCTGGGTGTGGCGGCGGACCCAGAGTTGACTGGAGACCAGTTCTATGTGCTGGACGCCATACCCGATGATGTGCAGATATTTGCATCTTCCCGTCACGACCTTTCCGCCTATCCCTGGGGGAAGGTGGAGACGGTCGTCTCCAACAGCTATGCGGCCCCGACCATCACGGCTAAGGTCCATGAATTACTCTCTGCTGGTTGGAAATCGATACCAGAGTTGTATCGAGCGCTTGCGAAAGGAATAGTTTCTACGGCGCGGATGAGGCCGGACTTTCTCTCGTCAGCGTTTGTATTTGACCCGGAGCATTTCATCAAAACGCCAGAGCTTTTAGATTTCCGGGTCCTAGGGATGTTTGACAATGAAACAGACTTTCTTGCAGCAACAGAGCGGGACCAGCGGGCATCCGCTGTGTTGGCACCTCCGTTACCTAGCAATCGGATTTGGCAAAAACTCCTTTCTCAATCAGAGAAACGGTGTGGCATTATTTATGCGGGGGAAGCCGTCGGAGAGCTGAAGGCTACCCTTCCGTGCCTCTTCTGGGATGAGACAATAAGACGATCCCTAACTTCGCGGGTAACGAGATTCTCGTTGGACCCTGAGATCCCCTTTGTACAGGTGGAGTCCTGTGGTGAATCATCTGTACGTTTCCTGTGTGGATTACGTGAGCGGCTAGTCAGAGAGGGATACGGCTGTGTTGCAATCACTGACCAGCCGATGGCGTATCTTTACGGATTAGAGTATTTGCCAAGAGGTTGCCAGCCGGAGGCGCTGGTAGCATATCTCTGCCGTGCTCATGAACCGGATATTATACTGTGCTCACTGAGTATTCCCGCTACGGCCCTTCCCTGCGATTTGCAGATCTCTTTTGGGACGTGCCGCGAAATGCAGATTACGGAAGATATGGTAATGCTGTCAGAAAAATTTGAAGGGGCAGATATTGAGGCAGTATTTCAAGTCCTGTTGGAATAGATTGAAATGACAGTGACAGCCTGTTGATTTTCCAAACAGGTACAAGCCACCGCCTTTAGGCGTTAAATCCTTTAGGACTGCCATTATTCTGGGAGTTGCCGGGCGAGGCGATCCATCTTCGTGCGCATGACAGCGAGAGTGACCTTGGCGGAGGCAAGCTCTTTGGCGGCGGTAGTAATGAGCAACTTGGTATTACTGTCTTTAGGTAGGTTGTGATATGAACCAGGCTGTCTGTGTATAGGTCTGCTGCTTTCTTCTCGCTGAAATGGTAGCGTTTACCACTTGCGGTAGCACTCGGTGAAAGCTGCCTCGCTGGTCAAATTGATGCACTTGCAATGCCAGAAAGTTATGACAAATCAATCCACTTTTGACTGCCGCCCGTACGATCCGGGCAGGAAAACAGTTCGTTTACCCCTGGAAAGGTCTTATCGATAAGAGAGATGGGATTGTTCTGCAGTGCCACCGCATTCTATGTAGAGATTATACTGGCGGAAACAGCGTCAGTCGTTCCCTAATCGTTTCAATAGGGGCATATTCACGCAGATCCACCCAGTTGTCAAGAGCGTATTTGGCAATTTTCATAGCGTCTGCTTTGTCGGCCTTGACTTTGCGGAGGGAACCTCCGCCGCTCTGCTTGATGAACAGTGGATTTATCACAGCCACTTTTATCACAGTCACTCGGATACCGTATTCGTGCAGTGCCGTCGCCGCTGGCTCATGATACCGGCCTGTGGCCTCTATGGGAATCCTAGTATCTTCCCCCAGCGCAAGGATGGCAAGCGCCATCTGCTCCAGGCCAGCCTCGGTATGCGGATACTCCTTTGGTCGCAGAGCAACCTCGCTATTGGCCGCAGGGCCGCCATCATGCCTGTCTCTTTCGATACGTCAATTCCTACTGCGTTCATGTTCTCCCCCTGTGTGGTTGATACGGCGCCCGCCCCCGTTTCTCGCCGCTTATTCAATCTCTTGGTTGACGCGAGCGCACCAAATGATGGCTCTACCTATGCATATCAAATGCTGCGAGCGAGAGAGACGGCTGACAGACTCTTTCACAAGCGTGTCAGTCCATTTACTCTCCCCTCCTACAGCTTCAGCTTTGATCCGACAAAAGACACGACTGGTCACTATGCCTTTACCGTAACAATATTGTGGGAGGTGACATACAATGAGTGCATCCTCGAAGAGTAAGCCGTCGCCCCAAAATGTATTCTTTGCCCTATTGCCTTTTCTGGTATATGTTATCACAGCAGTACTCCGTAAACTCGAAGTAATCTCATCCCGGAATGACACAATTCTTGTTTGTAACGCCATTCTATTTTTGTTTGCTGTAGGGGCGTTTTTTATTACAGGACTTCCCTCCAAGGCCGAAGAAGATTCCCGCCTGTGGGGGCTACTGGTGAACCTCACCTTCCCCCTTGCTGCATTCCTGATGAATACCAGCGCGTTTGGCCTCGCCGTCCGGCGGGAAACGCTGCTGAACGACCTGTGGAATTGGCATTTAGGCTGGATTATCTGTGCCGCTCTGCAAATTTTATTTTTGACTGACCTGGGGAGTGGACTGCTGGCACAAACTAAAGCCATTCTGTTATGGGGGGAAAAGGTTATCAGTTTGTTGGGAGAGGCTATTTCCGATACGCTTACCGCCATAAAAAACGCTAACAAGAGCGCGAAATTGACAGTATTCGTAGGTATGGTCACTTGGGTTGCATATAACGGCATACAGGCTTACAATAACGGAATATCCGATGTTTTCGATTCGGACTTCATTTGGACAAGCACATGGCTTTGGCTGGCAGTAATTGTTGTGTGTATTCTGATCCATCTTGTGAAGCCTGTCTGTGAAAAAACGAAAGAATCGGTTCAAAACGGTAGCACAACCAAGCTGTGGATTGCTATAGGTGCTCTTGCTTTCATTGTCATCGCAGGATTTCTACCGTCCCTGCTACAAGTATTGGCGATGTTTCTTCTGCTCCCCACAGCGGTAACGGGAGTGGTGTTATTTGCGACGAAACAAGGCATGAAAAGGATGCGGTCCGGTAAGCTGGAAGGCGGCATCCCAGATCCAGCAAGTGATTCCTTGCTCAATGTGGAGATAAGAGACTTGAAAATTTTACTGGTCTGCGCAATCGGTTTTCCACTTTTCCTGCTGATTATCGCAACACTTACAACTCCGGAAGGCAAGGACGTCGTTCAGTCGCAGGATATGGCGGCTTGGCTAGATTTCATTAAGAAGGCCGTGGAGGTCTCCGGTGAATTGTTGGATCTTCTGATGTAGCCCTGGGAAAGAGAGATGAAAAGAAAGGATGGTGTGTTGCTATGAATGCCATTATTACCGTTGCGCTATATTTCGGCTGTTTTGGAATCGTGGCCTTGTGCCTCGTATTGGTTGTTTCAGGCGTCTTGCGGTGGTTGAAACCTGGGGCTTCCAGGACCAGACGGCTTAACACGCTGAGTTGGATCGCTGCTGCAGTACTATTTGTTGCAGTCTTGGCCCATTATACGGGAGGGATAGCCGCTCCGAGACAATTGAACGTTTCCGCCCCTGAAACGGAGAATGTTTCATCGTCATCCATGGATGATAATGGCGAGAGTGCCTCGAACGAGGTCGATACCGGACCTGCGGCCGAACACATAGTTGAGCAGTGGACGGTGAATGGCGTCTTTCTCCAAGTTTCCGGAGTTGCCATGAAATTCTTCCTGCTCTGCATAGCAATTTCTGCCGCTGCTGTTTTGGTGGTTATCGGTTCCCTGTGTTTGTATCGGGGGGTACGTACCGTTATTCCGGCGCGATCGGGAGGATATCCCGCAAAGCTGAGACTGGCCCAGGAGTCGGAGGCCAATTTGCTGTTTGCCGAGGCGGTTCGATCTCCAATGGTTATCCTAGCCATTGTGGGGGGCGTTCTGGCGCTCTTTTTCCTTCTGCCCTTTCTAACCGGGGATTTGGACAGGGGGATGCCGCTGGAGATCTGGAAGGATGGTGTCTGTGAGATCAACCATCTTTTCGGTATACAGCCGGAAACAACGGCACTCAAAGCTTTTACCGTCCATGCGCTGGCCTCCTACCTGATGATGTACATAGTCATATTGGGCGCAGGCTTTCTGGTGATTCAAAGCTTTTGCTCACTGCTTAGATATGCCTTCGGGAAGGATCGGAGCAGCCGCACCGCAGACGAACATTTCCGTAGCATGGCGTTCTTACTCCTGACAGTTTTTGTGTTGCTGGCATTCAAAAATAGGAGGCTTCGGTAGAATGTGTGGGTAGGAAAATCAGATATGGGCAGCATCTGCCAG
>OFFK01001158.1_pt1 | contig 19909 bp, 17 predicted proteins | sample 1521361 | NCBI WGS metagenome assembly OFFK01 (sample SAMEA3504096, study PRJEB24116) | mouse gut metagenome | biome: mouse gut; feature: mouse-associated habitat; material: faeces | place: Denmark | collected 2011
AATTAAAATGCAGTTTTTTCTTTCCACCCGGCATACAAAGTAACCGGTTCCGTAATAACATCCTCCTCCACATTCCATGGCACGGTAAGATTGATATCCCGGTACCATCCGTCAAATATATATCCTTCCCGGGTGGGCTCTTCCGGCACCTGCAGCGTTTCGCCATACATTTGCTTTTGGCCTTCTACGGCAGTTCCTCCCAGAGAATCAAAACTTACCTGATATCCCCGGTTGGCGATACCGACTGCCATACACAGCACCAGCAGTATGCTCAGAACAATAATGATAATATTCAAATTGCCGACGGATATGTTTACACGGTCGTAAAGTCCCCGCAGCTTCCGCTCCGATTCCTCCATAGCCTGTATTCCTTTCTTTCGTTCAGGCAGCTTTCCGAAACCGGCCCTGCCCGGGCACGGCTGCCATAACGCTTTTTCTTACTTCCGTACCAGATACTTTCTCATATCGATTGCGCAGGCAATCAGGATAATAAGACCCTTGATGATGTAGAGCATGTTCGCGTCAACCGAAAGGAAATTCAAACCGGCAAAGATAATCTGAAGCAAAAGTACGCCTACCACAATACCGCTGATTCGTCCGATACCGCCGACGAAAGAAACGCCGCCGATTACGCAGGCTGCAATTGCGTCGCACTCGTAGTTCCATCCGGTGCTGGCGTTGGCGGACGCTATACGCGCGCTGTCCAGAAATCCGGTAATGGAATACATCACGCCTGCCAGCATGAACACCAGAATAATTGTGCGGGATACGTTAACTCCCGATACGTTGGCCGCCTCTTCATTGGAACCTACGGCAAACATGTTTTTCCCGAATGTGGTCTTGTTCCAGATTATCCACATAATAACGGTTAAAATTACGGCATACAGCACGTACATGGGAACTGCCACGTTTCCGATTTTAAGCAGGGTTCCCGTAACCAGCGAACGGTATCCTTCCGAAAGTCCGCTCAGCGTCTGGCCGTTGTTGGTGCCGTTTTTCAGATACATCAGAATGATTCCGTATACGATAAGCTGCGTGGAGAGCGTCACGATAAAGGGATGCAGTTTAAACTTCGCAACACTGAATCCATTGACAAATCCCACTACCGCGCCTGCCGCCAAAACAATTAAAAGCACTGTAAAAATAGACGGCGCGCTTGTCATATCGGGAAACACCTTAAACGTCGTTGTCAGGAGGGATGCGGAAATACAGGCCGCAAGCCCTACCACACGTCCGGCGGAAATATCGGTTCCCGTCAGCACGATACAGCCGCCGATTCCCAGCGCTATGGGAAGCTTGGCCGCCGTCAGGGAAATAACATTGACAATTGACGACAGTCCGAGGAACGCCGGCACTTTGATTGATATGTAAATTACCGCCAGTAAAATAATAATATACATGGCATTGTTGAGAAGAATATCTCCGATTCTTTTCCTTTTATCTTTGGGCGAAAGCGCCGCAAAGGTCTGAGCTTTCGTCTTTACTTTTACATCAGCCACGATTCAATACCTCCTATTCCAGTTGAAGTTCCGCTTCGGCCCTTTTGGTATACTTAAGGGCTTTCGCTGTTTTGAAGTCCCGCCTACGCGTATTTCGCCGCCAGCGTCATAATTTCTTCCTGCGTTGTTGTCCTGGCATCCACTTCTCCGGCAAGCTGTCCGCCGGACATTACCAGAATCCTGTCGCACACGCCCAGAAGCTCCGGCATCTCCGAGGAAACCATGATAACCGATTTTCCCTCTTTGGCCAGGTTCAGGATTAACTGATAAATCTCATATTTGGCGCCTACGTCGATTCCTCTGGTAGGCTCATCCAGAAGAAGAACCTCAGGCTCCGTCAGAAGCCATCTTGCCAGAATTACCTTTTGCTGGTTTCCTCCTGATAAAGAGCGAATCTGCGTTTTCTGGCTCGGCGTCTTGGTATGCATGGCCTGAATTCCCCAGTCCGTTGACTCGCTGAGTTTCTTTTCGCTCAGGAAAGGGCCTACCTTATACCGCTTCAAACTGGATATGGTCGTGTTGGCCTGAATATCGCGGATGGAAAAAATACCTGTTGCCCGCCGCTCTTCCGTCAGCATGGCAAATTTATTTGCCAGGGATTCCCTTGCGCTGCGGTTTAAAACTCTCTTTCCGTGTAAGTAAATCTCGCCCTCTTTCCGTTTGGCAATTCCGAATATATTTTCCAGAAGCTCCGTACGGCCCGAGCCGTCCAGTCCCGCCACGCCAAGGATTTCTCCCCGTTTGGCCTCGAAGGAAACATCTTTCAAATGGGAATATACTGCTGTCATCCCTTTTACTTCCAGAAGCGTCTCTCCAATCACGTTATCCTTCTCCGGATAACGGTTGGTGAGCTCCCTCCCCACCATCAGGCGGATGATTTCATTCATGGTCAGCTCTTTCGCGGGACGGGTGGCAATCCACTGTCCGTCACGCATAATCGTTACTTCATCGGAAATACGCAGGATTTCTTCCATCTTATGAGAAATATAGATAATTCCGCATCCCCGGCTCCGAAGCATGTTAATGATTCGGAACAAATGCTCTACTTCCTCCTCTGTGAGGGACGAAGTCGGTTCGTCAAAAACAATCACCTTTGAGTGGTAGGAAACCGCCTTCGCAATTTCCACCATCTGCCTTTGCGATACGGGCATCCGGCTCATAATCGTCTTCGGGTCCACATTGACCTCCAGCTCGTCAAAGACTTCCTTTGTAGCCGTATACATCTTTGCCTCGCTGGTAAGCGGACACCACTTGGATATTTTCGGGAAACGCCCCAGCCACATGTTATCCATTACGTTTCTTTTCAGGGCCTGGTTGAGTTCCTGGTGTACCATGGCAACTCCGTTTTCCAGAGCCTCCTTGGAGGTCTTAAAGTTTACCTCCTTGCCTTCCAGATAAATATGGCCGCTGTCTTTACTATATACTCCGAAAAGGCATTTCATCAGCGTGGATTTACCGGCGCCGTTTTCCCCCATTAAAGCATGGACGGTTCCTGCTTTCACCGTTAAAGATACATTATCCAATGCTTTGACACCGGGAAATTCCTTGCTGATTTCTTCCATTCTTAAAAGAACGCTGCCGTCTGCTGCCTGACCGGCAGGTGCTGTCGCCTGTCTTTCCAAATTGCCACCCCCTGTCTTTTAGTGTGCCTCTGGCACAAACACATGCAACCGCACTTAAAAGTGCGGCTGCAACGGTTTAAAACTTATCATTCACCAGTGTAGGCAGCGTAAGGAATATTTACACGCCATGTTCCTACCACATTGTTTGCGTCCACATCCGCAAAGGTATCTTTTCCACCCATGAAGTTAGCGGAAATCTGTGCAATCGTGTTTGCCATACCTTCAGCGTCCTGCTTAATGGTTCCTGTCATTGTACCCTTGCCAATAGCTTCTTTTGCCGCGTCTGTAGCGTCAACGCCGAATACGGGAATTACAGTGGCGCTGCCGTCTTCCAGATTGTAACCTGCATTCTGAAGAGCGGTTACGGAGCCGATAGCCATTTCGTCGTTGTTGGCGATAACAAGCTCAACCATGTTGTTGTTTGCTTCGCTGTACTGAGAAAGGATTGTCTGCATATAGTTGTTTGCTGCTGCTGCGGACCATGCGCCGTCCTGGTCAACCAGGTACAGGTTGGAATTGCTGCTGTCATAGAAGGAGAGTTTGGATTTTCCGGCTGCTTCCAGAACTTTGTCTGCATCTTCCACACCAAACTGTGTACGGGCAATTGCTTCCGCATTTCCTTCCTGGCCCTTGAACATAACGTAGGAGATTGTTCCGTCGCCGTTCAGGTCAAGTTTGTCATAGTTCTCTACCAGGTAGTTACCAATCATTTCGCCCTGCATATGGCCTGCCATCTCATAATCGGTTCCTACAAATACGCATTTGTCATAGCTGCTTACAGCCTCTTCGCTTACGGAACGGTTGAAGAAGATTACCGGAATGCCCTGAGCGCTGGCCTGGTCGATAATGTTCTTGGCCGCATCGTCGGAGCCGCTGTCCACAAGGTTTACAACCAGAAGAGATGTTCCCTTTGCAATAGCTGTGGCAACCTGTTCTGTCTGTGTTGTCTGGCTGTTGTTACTGTCGTAATCCTGATATGCGATTCCTTTTGATTCCAGAGCCGCGTCCAAAGCGGAACGTACGCTGGAAATGTAGGTGTCGCCGTAGGTGTAATAGAATACGGAAACCTCTCCGTCAAGCGCCGGCTGTGCAGCATCCGCGCTGTCTGTGGTATCTTCGGCATCTGCAGTGTCTTCTGCTTCTGTCTCTGCCGGAGCCGCGTCCTCGGTTGTGGCCGTATCATCCGTACCGGTTGTCTCCGCCGGTTTGTCGCCTCCGCCGCAAGCTGCCAGACCAAGCATCATGCAGGAAGCCAGTAACATAGCAAGTACTTTCTTTTTCATGTTTTTTCCTCCCTTTTTGATAAATATAATTTCTCGTGTCAGTTTAATCAATATGTATCACTGACATCTTTATTATAGCTGTTCTTTCCGGCACTTTCTATAAGAATTTTTTCGTTTATTATCGAATTTTTCAATTTTTATCCCGATTTTTCAATTTTTTACAACAATTTGCCATGGACACTGATAATATTTTCCCTCTTCAAGCTCCAATTCCGGTTCTGATTCCCAGCCTGACGCTTCGCCGGCGGCAATCGCCAGAATCGCCCCCGCATACTGCGCCTTGTCAATGGATACGGTGCCCATAAGCTTTCCGTTTTCCACCGCCGCAAGCCCCGGCGTGGTTCCGTCAATGCCCACCACGCTGATGCCCTCCGCTCCCGCTCTTTCCATCGCGTCAATAGCGCCAAGGGCCATATCGTCGTTATTGCAAATCACAAGCTCAATCCTGCCGGGATACTTTTCCAGCCACTGCTCCATCAGGGCGGAAGCCTGGCTCCTCTCCCAGTTGGCAATGCCGCCGGTCAGCTTTTCAATGGGAACGCCGCCGTCCTTTAGGGTCTGCACCGACCACTCCGTGCGAATCAGGGAATCCTGATGGCTGCTTTCCCCCTCCAAAAGCACGTAACTCACCACGCCGTCGTCGTTTAAGTCCAGCCTTTCCGGGCTTTCCCTGTAACAGTCCACCACAATGCTTCCCTGTAAAACGGCGGATTCCCTTGCCACGGCTCCCACATAATAAATTCTGTCCCAGCGGTCCATGTCCTCCTCCACCGGCTGACGGTTAAAAAATATTACCGGCGTCTGCGCCGCCATCGCCTTGTCGATAATCACCGAGGCCGCTGTCCTGTCCACCGGATTGATGCACAGCACGTCGCAGCCCAGGGCAATGAACCTCTCTATCTGGTCATTCTGGGTATTCTGATTTCCCTTTGCGTCCTGAATGTCCAGAACCACCTTAACGCCCTTTGTCTGCTCAAAGTCCTTGGCGCACTGCTCAAGCTCCCCGCGGATATTGTTGAGAAAGGTGTCGTCCCCCCGGTACAGGCTGACGCCGATTCGGATGGACTTCTTGTCCTCCGCTTTCTTTGTCCCCCCGCAGCCCGTCAGAAGCAAAAGAACGCACAGCCACAGCTCACTCAACAGGATACAGTATTTTTTCAAACTTCTCATCTCGTAAATCCCCCCGCCGGATGTAATAGCTCTCCAGATACGTTTCCTCCCGGGCCGCTTTGCCTTCCGCAAGCTCTATGGCCGCCTTAACGCTCAGGTATCCGGCGCTGAAATCATCCGTAACACATAACCCACTGATAATACCCTTATCCAAATAATTTAAAATTGGAACGCTGCTGCCTCTTCCGTAAAGCCCGCCGACCCATTCTCCGGCATTTTCCGTCTCCTGAAGAAGTTGCGCCGCTTCCATCAGGTTTTCCGGCTCCGGCGCGGCAATGATTACCCTCTGCGTCCACCCCTCTGTCATTTTCTCAAGAGCCGTACTTTTCCCGCCCGGCTGCCACGCGTAGGAGATTGCGGGACTGCCCAGAACCTCCGCTACGCCGCTGCGGATTCCCTCCGCGAATTTCCGTCCGGCCGCGCTCATCGCTTCATTTTCCAGAATATATATCTTTTCTCCCGGCAAACTCTCGGACGCCATTTCCTTCCCAAGCCTTTTCCCCATGGAAAAAAAATCAAAAGTAACTGCCGCGGCCCTCTCTTCTTCCCCTTCCCCGCCGGCCTCCGAATTGATAAAGACCAGGGGCAGGTATAGGCTGTTCTGCTCCTGCATTTGAATGACCGCTTCCCTGTTTACCGGAGCCACGATTAAGGCCCTGCTTCCGTCTAGCTGCTCCCGCAGTATGAGTTCTTCCTGCTGCCTTCTGTTGCCCTGCTCGTATAATGTGATGAAACTCACATCGGCATTCAGCTCCACGGCGGCCAAATCCATTCCCTTTTTGAAATTCACGTAATTATCGTCCGAATCCGCCTCGACAATCACCGATATGGGATGGATTTTCACCTTTTCTTCCTTAATAATAAGGTCTGTGGAGGAGAGCAGGAACAAAACAACCAGCGCCATGCCGTAAGATATCCAAAAAAACTTTTCTTTTCCCGTCATGTTTTTCATCATCTCTTCGCCTCTTCCCCCATCAGCTCCTGACAGGAAACGGCAGGTAAGCTGATTTGTACCGTTGTTCCCTCATCCGGCTCCGAAAAAATGGACAGGCCGTATCCTTCCCCGAAATACAGCCTTATTCTCTCATTCACATTTTTCACACCAATCCCGGAGCCTTTACCCGAAGCGGCGTGGGTTTCTCCCGTCAAAAGTCCCTCCGCCCGTTCCTTTGTCATGCCAAGCCCGTTATCCCGGATAATAAAAAGAAGCTTTTCTCCCTCCTGCCATACTCTGATAAATATTTCCCCGTCTCCGTCCATGAACTCCATTCCGTGATAGATTGCGTTTTCCACCAGAGGCTGCAGCATAAGCTTCAGGGAAGCCATAGGCAGCGCCTCCGGCTCTGCCTCTATCCGATAGACAAATTTGTTTTTGAATCTTTTTTGCTGAATCATAAGATAATTCCGCACATGCTCCAGCTCGTCCCTTACCGGGATAATGCTCCTGCCCTTGCTTAAGCTGATGCGGAAAAATCTTGCCAGCGCCGTCACAATCTTAACCGCTTCCTGTTTCTGCTCGTTTTCAATCATCCACACGATAATATCAAGGGTATTGTAAAGGAAATGGGGGTTAATCTGCGACTGCAGGGTATCAAATTCACTTTTTCTCTTGGACTCATGTTCTCTGACGATATCCTCCATCAGCGTCTGAATCCGCTTTGCCATGTCGCTGATAGACCTTCCAAGGTGCCGGATTTCATAGGAGCCGCCCATATATACCTCCGCGTTCAGCTCCCCCTCCTCCAGCGCGTTTACGGATTTTTCCAGTTCCTGTATGGGCGCGGTGATTCTGGCGGAAATATACGCGTTAATCACTGCCAGTAAAAACAGGAAAAACGCCACCATAAACACCATCAGCAGCTTTATCTTCAAATTGTCCAAAGACAGCCCCTGTTTGGGAATCACGCCGATAATTTTCCACCCGGTATAGCCTACCGTTTTGACGATAATATCCCGCTTTTTTCCCTGATAAACCTCCTGATAATCGCCGTCCCGGTAGCCTCTGGCCTGCTCGATATTTTCTTCGGCCAGCCCGGCGTCAATGAGCTGCATCCTGGGGTGGTAAATCAGTTCGCCCCCGCTCCCTAGCAGGTACAGATAGCCCTGTTCCCCCAGGGAAATATTGTCCAGCATATAGCGCAGGCTCTCGTAAGTCATGTCAATCAGCAAAACCCCCTGAGAGGTAGACGTGCCGTTTGTCACCTCCACCGCGCGGGAAAGGGTGATTACCCACCTGTACTGATTGCCGCTGTTGTCAAAAATATACTGCACATGGGGCATGGAAAAATGAAGATTCTCGGAATGCTCCAGCGTATCCTGAAACCATTTTTCCTCTGTGACGTCCAAATCCGTATTTAACCGCGCCGCCGGGACCGCCGACAAAAGCTCCCCGTTTTGGGAAAGAAGGGCGATATTGGACACAAAGTCCTTGTTATTGTCATAGAGCAGCATCATTTCGCTGCCCACAATATCCCCTTCCGTCTGAAAATCGGCGTTTTTAACCACGCCGTAGTACAGGGAATCCGACAGGCGCATAATGGTCCTTAGATAGGAATCCACCGAAAGGTTTATCTGATTAATCACGGCCTGATTTTCCTTCCGGAGGGTATCCGATACCCATCCCGCAAGGCGGCTGTAAACCGCCGCGCCTGTCAGCAGAATCATTATCAGCGCGCTGACTGTAAAGTAAACAAAAATCGTATAACGGATACTTGACTTTTGAAAAAGGTCTGTTTTCCGGGACTTCTCCATCTCATCCTCCCATGCCGCAGCGCTGCCCCGGCATCTGCCGCCGCATTTGCCGAAAATTTTTATGTTTTATGCTTCCCTGTATTTTGTAGGGGATACTCCGAATTTCTTTTTAAACACATAGCTGAAATAATTCTGCTCCGGATATCCCACCTTCTCGGCAATCACATAAGTCTTGTCGCTTGTCGCCTTAAGCAGCTCCACCGCCTGCTCAAGACGGACGTCCGTCAGGTACGCCACGCAGGTTTTTCCGGTTTCCTTTCTAAATATAGTGGAAAAATAGGCCGGGCTCATCTGTAACTGCCGGCAAATCATTTCCACCGACAAATCCGGATTCCGGTAATTTTCCTTTATATATTTTTTTGCCTCCTCAATTACCGCTCTGGCGGTATTGTCCCTGCGGCGGCCTATTACCTCGTTCATCCGGCATGCCAGCTCAATCAGCCATCTGGTAAATTCCTCTCTTTTCCGGTCGTCCTCCACCCACTTTGCAAAGCCCGTGTGTTCGTCAAAAATACTGCGCAAATCCATATCATACTGCTGCATCATGCGGGTAATACAGTTGACCAAAGACAGCATATAGACCTGATACTGGCTGGCGTGGACTCTGGTGTCCTCCATTCTTCCCACCATTTCCCTTATCGTCTGTCCAATGGTTTCGGGACTGCCGAATTTAATCTGGGTTTCCAGCAAAACCTCGTCCTTCTGGCCAAGCTGCAGCCGCCCCCGGTTAACCGGCTCCATATCGGTGATAAAAATAGGGCCGCCTGTTCCTACGATTGCCTTGTATCCAAGGGCGTCCACCGCAGCCTGGTAAGACTCGCCGATTTGCTCCAGTTTTCCGGTTCCGTGCCCTACCCCGACGGTCACCGTCACGCCGAGGATTTTTTTCGCCTCCTTGCAGGTATCCTCCAGCAAATCAATAAAGCCTGTCTGCGTGTTAAACTCGTCAATCGCTACAATCAGGATAATATCGTTGGTGGAACTGAATATGGTAAACCTGAAATACTGTTTCAGAGAGTCCTCCATAAACTGCTTTACGGATATCGGAATAAGCTCACGCTCCTTATGAAGTGAAGAATCCGTCTCCCTTTTTTCCTGCGCGTCCACGCTGACCACCGCCGCCATCCATTTCAACGCGCCCAGAATATTAACGCCATACTCCTTCAGTTTAAAGCAGACTTCCTCTTCCGGCACATTCCCCTTGACCAAATCGTTTAAAAAGAGTTCCTTCAAAATAGGCAGGCTGTTCTGGTAGCTCTCACGAATCCGCCGGATATTGCGCCTTTGTTCAATCTCCTCGTTTAAGTTTTCCCGGACCCTGTTTAAAATTTCCGTCAGTTCCTCCACATTTACCGGCTTTAAAATGTACTCGGTGACGTTTAACTTAATCGCCTGCTGAGCATACTCAAAGTCGTCGTAGCCGGAAAAAATCAAAATCCTTGTGGAGGGATATTTCTGCCGGATTCTTTTTGCCAGCGTAAGGCCGTCCATATATGGCATACGGATATCCGTCATCACCACGTCGGGCTTTAGCTGTTCAATCTTTTCCAACGCTTCCTCCCCGTTTTCCGCGTCCCCAACCACCTGGAATCCCAGATTTTCCCAGTCAATTTTCCGGATAATTCCCTTGCGGACCTCCTCCTCGTCATCCGCCAGTAAAATGCTGTATAAACTCATAAGCCGCCTGTCCTTTCGTGCCGCGTTTTTGTTTTCTGTATTGGCCCTGCCTGTACTGATTTTCCGCTATAGCGCCAGTTTGTATAAAGCCAGTTGATTGAGACTCACGCCTTCTTTTTCCGCTTCAATTGCCAGTCTTTGATGCAAAGACTTCGGAAGCCTCACGACAAACCTGCCGCTGAAACTGCTGACGGTTTCCGGGATGGGGAGGGGCAGATTATTTTCCAGTTTTATCTCAATATATCCCTCCATTGCTTCATTAAGGTTCCTGTACAGTTCGTCCAGCGTATCTCCCGTGCTCTGACACCCGTCCAGCTCCAAAATCCTGCCGTAAAAATAGTGTCCGCTTTCATCGTTCATTTCCTGTACTAATCTTGTATATGGCAATTTCATATAGTCTTTAACTTCCATTTTTCCTGCCCTTTCCACTTCTAATATTATTCACCTATCCTGTTTAGTACATCTGCCACATAAGCCTTCTTCAGCGGATTTTCCTGTTTTATTGTTATCAAATCTCCCGTTTCTTTATTCAGATAGTGTTTATGGCTCCCTTTTTGCCTTGCTGCAAAATATCCGTATGCCCCTAAAACTTTTTCCACTTCTTCCGGCCGTATTCCGTTCGGCTGCTGCCTCATTTTCTCAATTAACTTCTTTACATTCGGCACTTTACGCTCCCCTTTATTAATATAGTATCATATATAGTACTATTTGTCACTTAAATCAAAAATATCTTCCTCAAACCAAATCATACTTCACAACATCCATAAGCGCAGCGCCGTCCGCAAAGAATGAAATGCCGTCTGCCTGCTGCTCCGTATAGATAATCGCCGTCATAACCTGCTCCCCGTCGTTGACAAAAGCCTCCACGCTGAATCTGTCCAGAATAATCCGGAGCTTTAATTCCCCGTTTTTACTGTTCACCCTGCTTCTTCTCTGATGGATAATCGCCCTTCTGGAACCGGAAAACTTTCTGTCAATCTTGAGAATGGATTCCCTTGGACGGAAGCTGAGGGACGTCTGGTACTTCTCGTTCTGCGCAAACCGTACCGCAAACTTCTGGTACATCGCCTCGCCGTCACACGGACGGATGGTCAGCTCCATGTCCACCTTCCTTCCTTTGATTCCCTCCAGCCTGACGGTATCAGAGACCAAAACATCCTGACAGGACACCTTATTTTGGCGCAATTTTTCAAGCTCTCTGACCGGATTCTGATACAGCCTTCCGTTTTGGATTGACAGCTCTCTTGGCAGGCTCATCTGTCCGAACCAGGAAATGTTCTGGGTCCTGAAATTGCAGGTGTCCCAGTTCTGCATCCACCCTATCATAATGCGGCGGCCGTCCGGCGCAAGAATCGTCTGAGGCGCATAGAAATCAATTCCGTAATCCACGGCCTGGTTATGTTCCTCCGAAAAGTTCTCCGTCTTTTCGTCAAAGTCCCCAATCAGGCAAAGCGTTCCGTTTCCGTTGTGGTACTCAAAGCCGCTGGGAAGCATATCCATAGGGCTGGCAATTAAAACCCACTTTCCGTCCAGTTTAAAGAAATCCGGGCATTCCCACATCTTCCCGAAACGGTTATTGTTGGCGGCAAGCACCTTCCTGTACTGCCACTTGAATCCGTCCGGACTTGTAAAAAGCAGAACCTGCCCGCTTCCGTCCGCCGCCCGGTTTCCGGCGATGCAGTAATAAGTCCCGTCTTCCCTGCGCCACATCTTCGGGTCCCTGAAATCATACCGGCTTGCGCCCTCTGGCAAATCCTTCTCGTCAAGGACCGGATTTTTCTCATATTTTTCATAGTCGGTTCCATCCCCCAGGGCAAGGCACTGGGTCTGGACCTCGCTGACGCCGCCGTTTTTAAGACGCTCCTTTATCACCCCCGTGTACATCAGAAGCTGTCTGCCGTCGGGCAGGGTAACGGCGCTGCCCGAAAAGCAGCCATCCCTGTCGTAAGGCTCATCCGGCGCCAGCGCCGCCGGAAGGAACTCCCACCGTAAAAGGTCGCTGCTCACCGCATGGCCCCAGTGCATGGGGCCCCAGATATTATCATAGGGATGGTATTGATAAAACATATGATACTGTCCGTTATAGAAGGAAAACCCGTTGGGGTCGTTCATCCAGCCCACCCGGGCCGATAAGTGAAATTCCGGCCTGTCGTTTCCGGATATCATTTTTTCAGTTGCTTCTTCATATTTTCTTGCTTCTCTTAAAGTCTGACTAATCATATTCTCCTCGTTTCTGCGCTGCTTTTATGTGCGCATGGTTTTCCCATGCATGATTCTTCTTAAAGTATAGCAAAAGGCTCTCCTTTTGGAAAGCCTTTCTGATATCCTGCAAAAATATAGTTGACCATGTTAATCCGGCGTGTATAATGAATACAGACGCCGGTTTTGATTATACATACAGCCAGATAAAAGCGCCCGGCCGCTGTGCCAAGGCACCCGACAGAAACGAGGATAAGACCATGAAAATCAATCTTCCCGACAAATTCCGCCCCCGTATCATAATGACAACCGCAGGTGTCGTTTTGTGCGCCATCGCGGTCGGATTTTTTAAATGTTCCCTTTTCGGGGTGGACCCTTTCCAGTGCTTTGCCCAAGGGAGCTGGCAGCGCTTTCTGAGCGGTATTTCCTACGGAACTTACTACACCGGGCTCTGCTTCCTCATGCTGGTTCTTGACTTTTTTCTGGATAAGCATTATATCGGGATTGCCACTTTCATTAATATGTTTTTAACAGGCTATATCGCCGATTTTTCACAGGCCGCCATTTTCCGGCTTGCCCCCTCCCCCTCCCTTGCCGCCCGTATCGTCATGCTGATAATCGGAGTGGTGGTGATGTGCTTTGCGTCCTCTTTATATATGACTTCCGATTTGGGCGTTTCCGTTTACGACGCGATTCCAATCATTATCTCCGACAGGAGCGGAAAACCTTTCCGCTTCTGCCGGATTGGCTGCGATGTCATCTGCGTTGTCATCGGCACCCTCTGCGGGCTTCTGCCCGGCATCGGAACCCTTGTCACCGCCTTTTTCATGGGCCCGCTGATTGAGTTCTTTAACGTGAAATTTTCCCGTCCTCTTCTCAATAAGAGCAGATAAAACCTATTTTTTCGTCACGGGAATCCAGACCTCATAAGAGGCGTTTTGCGGGTCGGGGTTTAAATAAACCTCAATATCGGGAGCGTTGCCGTATTCGTATCCGGAAGTGGGAAGCCACTCCGTCACAATGCGCCTCTCCAGCTCCTGAACCGACTGGTTGGTTCCCGAACCGGAAAAAATGGCCCATGTGGCCGCCGGAACCGTGTATTCCTCAAATGCGCCCTTTTCCTTACTGCTTGAAACCGCGATAAAATACCGCCAGTCTTCCTCATTGCCGCATGCGCTGACCCCCAAAAGCCCCATGGGCGCCTTGTCCATCAGACCCGCAAGCTTTTGAATCGTTCCGTCCGACGCCGCTTTTCCCCAGTGCCCCGGCACCACCTCAAAGTTTTCCTCAAGGTTCCGGCTTAAGGGAACCGATATCCCCACAATCCGAAAAGCCTCTCTTGTTTCAATCCTGTAATTCATTTCATCCGCTCCCTTCACAGTAATTTTAAAAGTCATTGCCGGAAAGGATTTCAGCGCCACGCCCTCTTCTTTTACCGCCGAAGGCGCAATACCGTGAACCGACTGAAACGCTCTGTTAAACGCCGTAGGCGACTGATAGCCGTATTTTTGCGCAACGGTTATAATCTTCTCGCCTCCGCCCTGTAAATCCACCGCCGCCAGGGACATTCTTCTGCGCCTGATGTATTCGGACAGCGTAACGCCCGCCATATACGTGAACATCCTCTGAAAATGGTAGGCGGAACAACAGGCAATCCGCCCGAGCTGCTCGTAATCAATCCCGTCGGATAAATGCGCCTCGATATATTCCATACTCTCGTTTAATCTGTCAACCCACTCCATGGCAGTTCCTCCCGGCTTTCCTGACTTTTTATCACAGATAGGATTATAAATTATCCGTTCACGGATTTCCTCTCATTTTCTGTACAAAAAAGAGAGCGCCGCGTATCCTACAAAAGCGAAATCAATTCCTCTACTTCCTCCCTTTTCGTGGCCCAGCTTGTTGCGAAACGCACCACCGTATGGTTTTCGTCATATTTTTCCCAGTAGCTGAATACTGCCTTTTCCCGAAGCCGCTCCATCCTCTGATTCTCCAGTATGACGAAAATCTGGTTTGTGGGGCTCGCAAGAAGAAAGCGGTAGCCCTTTTCGGCCAGCGCCTTTTTCAGGATTTCTGCCGTCTCTATTGCGTTTTTGCCAATTTCCATGTACAAATCGTCCGTAAAAAGCGCGGCGAACTGTATCCCCAGAAGCCTTCCCTTTGCAAGAAGCGCCCCTTGCTGCTTTATCATAGTCAGGAAATGGGCCGGCGCTTTCCCCGGAAATACCACTGCCTCGCCGCACAGCGCTCCCACTTTGGTCCCTCCGATATAAAAGGCGGAAGTCAGGCGGGCGATATCCGCCAGCGTAACGTCGGTATCCGGGCTTACCAGGCCGTAGCCCAGTCTCGCCCCGTCTAAAAACAGGGGAAGATGATATTTTTCACACAGGCCGGAAAGCTCCTCCAGCTCTTTTTTTGTATACAGCGTCCCGTACTCCGTGGGATGGGAAATATAAACCATGCCTGGAAATACCATATGTTCGTGGCTTTCATCCTGATAAAAGGTTTCCAGATATTCCGCCGCCGCGCCGGCCGAAATCTTTCCCTCCCTGTGTGGCAGCGCCAGAACCTTATGCCCCGTATATTCAATGGCCCCCGCCTCGTGGAGGCTGATGTGTCCCGTAGCCGCCGCGAGAACGCCCTCGTACCGCTTTAACAGGGAGCTAATCACCACCTCGTTTGTCTGGGTTCCGCCCACCAGAAAATAAACGTCCGCCTCGGGACAGCCGCAGGCTTTTCGAATTTTCTCTTTGGCGGACTCGCAGTATTTGTCCGTGCCGTAGCCCGGCAGCTTTTCCATGTTGGTTTCTATCAATCTTTTCAAAACGGCCTCATGGGCCCCTTCACAATAGTCGTTTTCAAAATATAACATCTCTCTTCTCCTTTCACCCCCGCGTCATACGTTCCGCGTGTTCTTTCGTAATCTCGTAAACCAGATTTTCTCCTTTTACGAACCGCCCTATATCTTTGGTAAGCTCCGCCGCAACCACCTTCCGCATATCCACGGTGGGGCCGGCCATGTGGGGCATCAAAAGCACGTTTTTACACTTTCTGACCGGATTATCCGCTCTCAAAGGCTCTTCTTCGTAAACATCCAGCGCGCCGTAAAACCGCCCCTTTTCCAGCAGTTCAAAGAGAGCCTCTTCGTCAATCACCTTTCCCCTCGCAGTGTTCACAAACAGCGCGCCTGGCCGTAAGCTTTCGAGCAGTTCCCTCGTAATCAGTCCCTCCGTAGCCGGGGTCAGGGAAGAATGGACGCTTACCACCTCGCAGGAAGAAAAAATTTCCGAAAGCCCGGCTTTGCGCCCGCCGTATTTCTCCGCTTCCTCCTCAGATAAATGGGAGGAATAAATCAGCACTTCGCAGCGAAACCACCGGATTAATTCCAGAAAATATTTCGCAATGGCCCCGAATCCTATGATTCCCACCTTTTTCCCGATTAATCCTCTGTTGTCAAATCCGCTCTCCAGCCATCTGCCCTGCCGGATTTCGCCTGTATAATGCTCGATTCTCCTTAAAGCGCTTAAGATATAGCAAAGGCATCCCTCCGCCACGGACTGCGCAAAAATATCGTTTCCGCTTATAACACGGACAGACGCCTCGTAAATTTCCGGCGACGCCAAAAGCGCCACGGAGCCGGCTGTGTGGGCAATCAGGCGCAGATTCGGAAGCGCCGCCACGATTTCTTTGTCAAGATGGCAGGTTCCCCATCCCGTCATAAGGATATCGGCGTCCTTTGCCATAACCGCCAGCTCTTCCTTTGTCAAATCCCTGTCATAGGGGTTGCGCTCCACTTCTGCAAGACCGGCCAGTTCGTCCATAATTTCAGGGGTAAAAAAGCTGTCCGGTATAGGGGCGTGGGGCATGGTAATAAATATTTTCATGTCTGATTTCTCCTGAATTTCCTAATATTTTTATAATCTTTTCTAAAGAATTTTCGCACATTATTGACAATTATACAAGTCCATAATAACTTAAAAAACACGGCTTACGGCCTTTAGAGATTTTTTAGAGAAAGAGATGCTATTCTGTTTACGGATTAAAATCTTTCAAAAAATACCATCTGCGAAAAGAGGAAACAATGTCCCGGAAATATAAAAAAAGAAAACATGTAAAAGCAAGAAAAAAGCGCGGCGCAGTAAGGATATTTAAACTTTTGTGCAACACCGTTTTGGGCGGCGTGACCTTGGGTCTTTCGGCCTGCCTGATTATCGTTCTTCTGCCCAAAATTCTTCCTTTCGTCAACAATATAAAAGAACATAAGGAACCGGTTTACGGCAGCACCACCGTAACCCGCGTAAACGCCACTCCCCTCGCCCAAAACGGCGGCGGTAAAGACACGCCCGACAGTCTGAGGCTGCTTAAGGACAAAGACGTGGAGGATACGCTGGCAAAGCTGGCAAAGGAAAATGAGGATATCGCCGGCATTTACGCCGAGAGAAGCAAATACCCCGAAGAGCTTTTAGCCGCCCTTGCCGCCAATCAGGAGATGACGGACTTTGTAAAAGGCTATCTTGCCTCCGACGGCACCGTGACGGGCGGCATCAGCGAAGAAGAAAAAGGCCAGAGCTTCCCGCTGTTTCTGCAGTGGGATAAGAGATGGGGCTACTCCCCTTACGGAAGGAGCAGTATCTGTATTTCAGGCTGCGGGCCTACCTGCCTGTCCATGGTTATTTTTTCCCTCACAAGAGACGACCACGCCACGCCCGACGCCCTTGCCAGGTTCGGCATGGATAACGGCTATTATATGGAGGGCCAGGGAACGCTCTGGAGTTATATGACGGAGGGAGCCGCCCACTATGGGATAACCGCAAGGGAAATCGGTCTGGACGAGGCGGCCATGAAGCAGTATCTGGACCGGGGATGCCCTATTATCTGCGCCATGCGCCCCGGCGACTTTACCACCACAGGCCACTTTATCGTAATCTATGACTATGATGAAAACGGATTTATGGTAAACGACCCCAACAGCCTTGCAAGAAGCGGCAGACAATGGGATTTTGAAACCATCCGTTACCAGATTAATAATCTGTGGGGATACTCGGCGTCTTAACGCTGCCGGACGCTGCCACGTAACGGCCGTATGACATTGAAGAGGGGCATTGATGCTTACCGCTTCTTTTTACTTCTATTGATTCGCATAAAAAACCTCCTGTTATGACAAATTGTGTAAATCCATCATAGCAGGAGGATGCGTCTTACTTTCGTATCAGTTGTCTCACAGTTGTGTCATAATGTCATCTTTTCGATTATGCAGCTATGGGATTTGTCTTTGCTGTCTTTGTCGTAATTTACTCCCACAAGCAGAATTTCGCCGCTATACCCTTTCAATGCTTCAGGGTAATGCCGCTCCTTAATCTGCCTTATCGCCGCACAGGCGGACTTATCATATTTTAATTCCACTATAATGGCAGGCTTGCCAGCGTGCGGCAGCGGCAGAAAAACAACGTCCGCAAAACCATGTCCGGCCGGCAGCTCCCTGATTAATTTGTAATCCTTTCGCGCGCTGTAATAGGCAAGGCCGATAGCGCAGCTAAGGGAATTTTCATCATTGTAGGAAAGAATCGACGATGCCTCTGTATGCGCCCTGTCCAGCCCCTTTGCCACATTTTCTTCATCGCATGAAAGCGTGTCTTCAAGAAGCTTTTCCGATTCTTTCAGGATGCGCATGATTTCCTGCCAGCCTCCGGCGCTCATAGCGTTTTCAAACTCTCTGATAATTTCTTTATTTGGAATAAACGCTTTTTCCGTCTCCGAATCATATCCAAGATAACCTAAATGAATCAACAGCGTCAGCACGTCATCTTTTGTCCTGAAATTGCACATATCGTTCTGGAAGCCCAATGTATTTACTCTGATGTCCCCGCCCCCAAGCATATGCACAATATCCGCGCGAAGCCCGTCAAAATCCATATCAATATAAATTTTAAGCGCGTCATAGGTTTCGGTAGTTGTCCAGTAGCTTGCCAGGTCCTGGCACCTCATCGCCGACGCTACAGACCTTGGGTTATAAATATGTTTAAACTTTCTGAACCTGTATCCGTCATACCAGCTACTGGTTTTGGCAAAATCCATATGGTACTGCCCGCACAGCTCTTTTACCTCTTTTTCCGTAAAACCGGTATACTCCTCGAAAACATACTGGTTTGTCATGGAGTATTCGAAGAACATATTAAGAGCTGAGTGTGAACCGTATTTTTTAACCGGAAGAATCCCCGTCATATAAGCCAGCGCAACATAAGGCTGGTCTTTTAACAGATTACGCAGAAAATCAAGATAATGCCTCTGCAACGCCTCATCCGTCTGCTTTTCGCGCATAATACAGTCCCACTCGTCAATCAGAAAAACAAACTGCCTGTCCGTTGCCACGTAAATCTGCTCCAAAACGGCGGCAAGATTTACCTCGTTCTCCGAAAACAGTTCCCCGTATGCCTGACGGATTTCTGCAATTACAACCTGCTCTAAATATTCTGTCACATCCTCATTTTGGGCCCGGCCAAGGAAACGCTGCATATTAAGGAAAATCACGTCGTACCTGTTCAAATGCTCCCTGAAATCTGCATGGCTTTCTATTTTATACCCCTTAAATAACTCTTCCGAGTTACAGCCAAGGCTGTAATAAGCCGCCAGCATTTCAAGCGTCATGGATTTTCCAAAACGCCGGGGTCTGCTGATACAGATAAACTTATCTCTTGTCCCCATAAGCTCATTCGTACGCGCTATCAGTTCCGTTTTGTCTACATATATGGGGGAATGAATGGATTCATAAAAGCTTTTATTCCCCGGATTTAAATAAATCCCCATCTTCCGGTTCACCTCCTTTCTCTGCTTTTATTGTACGAAATTTCGAACAAATTGACAAGAATATTTATCATTCCGTTTACGACAGGTTGACATTTTCTGCCGGACTTCTTTCCGCTTCCCAATCATGCAAAACAGCCTCCACAATTCACTCCGCAGAAATCTCCGGAGCCGTCAGAAAAGAGGCGTCCATATGCCGCGACAGCTCCCCGGCGGTTACGCTTCCGATACACACGCAGCGGGTCCCTTCCGGAACCGCGCCGTACTGCCCGAAAAAAGCCCTCACCCCTCCCGCACTGGAAAAGGTAAGATAATCCATCCCCGGAAATACAGTCCCCCAGGGCTTACTCTCCACATCGTAAATCGGAATATCCTCCACCGCAAATCCGGCCTTTTGAAGCATTTCCGGAAGCGTTCCCGCCGCAAGGGCCGAACGCAGCAAAACCACCCGCTCTCCCGGCTTTGCCGTAGCCGAAATGGCTGCCGCCAGATGTTCGCCGGTATAAATATCCGGACACAAATCGGCGGTTATCCCGTACTGCGTAAGCGCCGCGCCTGTGGCCGGACCGATAACCGCAAATTTTTTTCCTTTCAGGGAATGCAAATCCCTGTTCTTTTCCGCTGCCTGCCGGAAAAAGGTTCTCACTCCGTTTGCGCTGGTAAACACTATCCAGCAAAAATCATTCCCGAAAATCCCCCTGTCATACTCCGCCGGCAGCGCCTTTACTTCGGAGCGCATCACCCACTGCGTTTCCGCCCCAAGGGCCCGCAGCCCAAGCCGCTGTTTTTCCGCAATCTCACGCGTGCCCGTAATCCCGACCCGAATCCCTTTCAAAGGCTTTGCCAGCCTGTCGCGGTCCGCCGACAAATCAATGTCCGCCACGTCTCCAATCAAAATAATGGCGGG
>OFFK01001161.1_pt1 | contig 19898 bp, 16 predicted proteins | sample 1521361 | NCBI WGS metagenome assembly OFFK01 (sample SAMEA3504096, study PRJEB24116) | mouse gut metagenome | biome: mouse gut; feature: mouse-associated habitat; material: faeces | place: Denmark | collected 2011
GGAATACCTATTACATTATAAAAAAATGCCCAGAACAAATTTTGTTTAATATTGCGGATAACCATACGGCTCAGCCGGACTGCGGTGACAGCATCCCGGAGGTCACTCTTCATCAGTATGACATCCGCGCTTTCCATAGCCACATCCGTCCCTGCGCCGATGGCCATGCCCACATCGGCTGCCGCAAGGGCAGGCGCGTCGTTAATACCGTCGCCTATCATGGCAACCCTGTGCCCTTCCGCCTGCAGCCGGCTGATCTTTTTCTCCTTATCCTGCGGCAGAACCTCCGCCACCACCTCTTCGATATCCAGCCGCTTTCTCACGGCTTCGGCAGTCCTCCTGTTATCCCCGGTGAGCATCACCACATGGATCCCCGTCTTCCGGAAGCTGCGGATGGCTTCCCTGGAGGTGGGCTTTATCTCATCCGCCACGCCGATAATGCCCAGAAAACGCCCTTCCTCCGCCATCAGAAGCGGCGTCATTCCCTCATCCGCCAGCGCCGCTATTCCCTGCTGCACCATGGGTTCAATGCGTATCCCCTGTTCTTCCATATAGGCCTGGTTGCCCACAAAATACCTGGTTCCCGCCTTTGCGCCCGCGTCTCTCGGTCCGTTTCCCGTGCAGGTCCCACCCGCGGAAGGCCGCGTCGCGGACACCGGTCCCGCATCCTCAGGAACCATAAGCCCGGGCGCAATGTCTTCCGCCAGCACGCCCTCCACCCCTCTTCCGAACACTGCCCTGAAGTCCCTGACCTCCGGCACCGACAGTTTCATGGACCCGGCATGTTCCAGTACGGCCTCAGCCAGGGGATGCTCGCTTTTCTTCTCCAGCGCCGCCGCAATCCGCACAAAGGTACCCACGGACATATCCTGCACGTAAACGTTTATCTCCATACATTTCAGCCTGCCTGCAGTGATGGTTCCGGTTTTGTCCATGACCACGGTGTCGATATCACGGGCCTGCTGCAGCGCCTCGCCGGATTTAATCAGTATGCCATGTCCCGCCCCCACGCCGGTGCCTACCATGATTGCCACGGGGGTAGCCAGCCCCAGCGCGCAGGGACAGGAGATCACCAGCACCGCAATGGCGGTGGAAACGGCAAATTCCGCACCGGCTCCCGCCAGAAGCCATACCAGAAGCGTGACCAGCGAAATACAGATGACTACAGGCACGAATACACCTGCTACTCTGTCCGCAAGCCGGGCAATGGGTGCCTTGCTTGCACTTGCTTCCTCCACCAGCCGGATAATCTGGGACAGGGTGGTATCCTCTCCTACCCTGTCCGCCCTGCATTTTAAAAAGCCGGCCTTATTCACGGTTGCGGACACCACCTTGTCGCCCTCCTGTTTCTCCACGGGCACGCTCTCTCCCGTTATAGCGGACTCATCCACGCTGGAAGCCCCCTCTATTACGGTTCCGTCCGCAGGCACCAGGCTTCCCGGTTTTACCAGGAAAACATCCCCGGCCCGAAGTTCCTCCGTTGGAATCTCACTCTCCCGGCCGTCCTCGCCCAGCAATATGGCAGTCTTCGGCGACAAATCCATCAGCTTTGTGATGGCCTCGCTGGTTTTGCCCCTGGAACGGCTCTCCAGGTATTTCCCCACTGTAATCAGTGTCAGTATCATGCCCGCTGACTCAAAATACAAGTCGTGGGTATACTGCTCCACAACCACCATTTCCCCATGCCCCAGGCCGAAGCCGATGCGGTACATGGCAAAAACACCGTACACAATCGCCGCAGAGGCCCCCAGCGCGATCAGGCTGTCCATATTGGGGGCAAGATGGCGCAATGTCCGGAATCCCACCGAAAAGAACTTCCTGTTCACGTATACAATGGGCAGCAGCAGCATAAACTGCGTCAATGCAAAATTCATTGCGTTCTCATTGCCGTGAAAATACCGATGTACAAACCCTGGTATGGGAATGCCGAACCATTCGTTGTACATATGATACATTGCCACATACATCAGCGGCAGAAGAAAGGTAATGGATATGCCCAGCCTCCGCTTCATGGCTCCCGCTTCCTCCTGCGCCTTCTTCTGCACGCTGCCCCTGCCTGAATCGGTGCCGTCAACCCCTGTCCGGCGGCCCTCCTGCCTGTTGCTGCCTTCGCCTTGGGCACCGCCGATTATCAGCGCCGCCCCGTAACCGGCCTTCTCCACAGCCGATATAATTTCCTCCGTACCTGTCCTGTTTTCATCATAGCCTACTTCCATAGTCTCTGTCAGTAAGTTTACGGAAACCGTCTCTACCGCTTCCAGTTTCCCCACCGCCTTCTCTACATGGGAGGAACAGGCGGAACAGGTCATACCTGATACATGATAACGATTCTTCATATTATATAGCATCCTTTCCCGTTTTTCACTGTTCTTTTATTTCAGTTTTTTCACCAGTTCCACGGTTTCTTCGATCACTGACAGATTTCCCTTCGCAATCTCTTCCCTCACACAGCTCTCCATATGTTCCTGCAGAACCCGGTAGGCAAAGGACTGCAGAGCGCTCTGGGCCGCCGCTACCTGCACCAGGATATCCCCGCAGTAACGGTTTTCATCCAGCATTTTTCCAATGCCGTTGAGCTGCCCCGTAATACGGTTCAGGCGGTTCTTCAGCAGCTTCAGTTCCTCCTCCCCGCGGGGCGTGGTTTTCTGATGACAGCAGCAGGATGGTTCCGCTTCCGTCTCTCCGGATTTTTTTATTGTATTATTTCCACCCATGTCGTTTCTATCCTTTCCATATTTTCCTTACCATTTTCCGGTCCGTGCAATGTGATGTCCCGTTGCGGGACTGCAGCTTTCCGCTTTTCCCGAATTCGTCGTCCCTTGAGCAAAAATACCCTGCAGGGGTATCCTGCACATTTACAGAATATACCCCCACAGGGTATTTGTCAAGATATTTTTTCAAATCACAGCCTCACACGGTTGTCACTGCCGCCTGGCCGGAAGGCTCCAGTACCTGCAGAAGCTCCTCTCCCGCCTTCACGTAGTCTCCGGCAGTGACCCGGACTTCCCCGCCGTAAAATGCAGATTCCACACAGACTGACACTTCCGCTGATATCCCTTCCGCCTCCAGCCCGCTCCTGTCAAATTCCAGCAACAATTTTCCTTTCTCCACCACCTCATTGCGGATTATCCTGGGACGGTAATAACGCGACAGCAGGTCGTCATCCGCTCCCCCGGCCTGAATATACAGCTCTGCCCCGAATTCCGTAGTAAAGCAAAAGGAATTCCCCATGGGGAACAATCTGCTGATTTTCCCGCTGACAGGCGCATACAGCTTGTCCGTATCCGGGTAGATGACCACTGTGGGATGTTCCCCTTCCTCCCTGGCAACCACTTCCCCGGATACCGGGCTGCCGACAGTCCAGGCCGTCCTGTCCGCCTCCTGGCAATGCCCCTTCCTCCGCCATATCCTGACATGCCTGTCCGGCTCCGCATTTCTCTCCTCCTTCTCTTCCTCCTCCCCTTCCCAAATCCCATACATGGATATCCGTCCCGCCATAAACCCTGCCACCAGCGCTGTCATCATCCACATTACAGTCAACAACATCAGAAATTACCTCCTTTATTTTCATTCTGTCCCTACCAGTTTTTCCCTTTACAGAAAATCATATACATATTTTTGAAAAATAGGGGTTGACATATCTCACACATAAGTGTTATACTGCAACCGTATTCTAAATGAAAGTCATTGAACTCACATGTTTTTGTAAGTCACAGTTACTTTTAATGTTGGTTTACAGGAATGTGTATTTTTTTGCCCGTGATTTAGAATCCTATTAACCTTACAAATTATATAAAGGAGGTACCAAAATGAACAACGGTACAGTAAAATGGTTTAATGCACAGAAGGGTTACGGTTTCATCACCAACGATGCAACAGGGGAGGAAGTTTTTGTACATTTCTCTGCCATCAACGCAGATGGTTTCAAGTCTCTTGAGGAAGGCCAGAAGGTTACCTTCGATACCGAGTGCGATCCTCAGAACAGCAGCAAAATCCGTGCTACCAATGTTACGGTTGTAGCTTAAATCGCTTCTGACACACAAAGGCATCGGTAAGGACCGATGCCTTTTGCGGTAATCTTTTTATTATATGGAAGAGTCCTTCTGCCTTTCTCTCCTATCTCGTAGACAGAAATTCATATTCCCTTTTCGCCTGCCTGTCATCCGGATAGTTGTTCAGGTAGTTTCCCATCAAAATATAAGCCTGAGAATACTCTCCAAGCCTTTCATATGCCACGATCTCATTGAAAGCCAATGTCTGCATCATAGTCGTATTTTCCAGCTGCATGCCCGCCTGAAACGCCTCCAGGGCCTTTCTGTACTCTCCCCTTGTCATCTCGCAGAGACCCAGCTGATTGTACATCTCGGCATTACCCTCGCCTTTCTCCAGATAGCTATTATAGACATTGGCAGCATAATTATAATCCCCTGTAGCCTCATATGCCCTGCCCAGATACAGATAACTCTCCACCCCGCCCTTTTCCCTGGCTTCCTCCAGGTCAAGACAGGCATTCTGGTACTCTCCCAGGTAGTAGTAAATCCGGCCGCTGGCATATTTATCCATCTCCTTGTCCCCGGACGCCAGCGCGGCACGCAGATACTCCTGTCCTTCCGCACCGCGGCCGTAATAGTCAAGGACCTCATAGATTTCAATCAGCCTGTCATAATTGTGGGCATCCATGGAAATCACCTTGTCGAAATCCTCCTTTGCCCCTTCATGGCTGCCAAGAGCCAACCGCACATTCCCCCGCAGGAAATAGGCATCCTCCTCATTGGGACGCAGGGCCAGTATGGCGTCATAGATGCTTTCCGCCTCACTGTAACGGCTGCTCTTGGTATAGGCCGCCGCCAGATAAAAATTCAGGTCAAAATCCACGTTCTGCACCACGCCGTTACTGCCGGCAAGCGCTGCTTCAAAATAAGCCGCCGCCTGTTCATAATCCGTCAGTCCCATACAGGCAATTCCCCTGGCGCGGTTCACCAGCCTGTCATTTTCTCCGCCTTCCTCCGCCAGGTCCAGCTGCTCCAGCGCCCCGCGGTAATCCAGGTTCTGTATCAGCTGTATGGCACCCAGGGTACGCTCGCCTTCCCCCCCGCAGCCCGTCAGACCCAGGACAAGCACCGCCCCTGCCAGAAGGCATCTCCACATTTTCACACTCCGCATAATGTTCCCTGTTCTTTCTGTCCTCAGTCCCCGAGTTATTTCCGTCAAATCCGTATCTGCCGGACTCTCCCGCCAGTACCGCTTCTCCGGAAAGGTTTGAGTTTTCCCTTTACGCTTCCTCCAAATGAGAAGTACAGTGGGCACACCTTGTAGCCTCCAGGGGAATCTCACTCAGGCAATAAGGACATTTCTTCGTGGTGGGTGCAGGCGCCTCCTCCTTTTTCTTCATCCTGTCCCCGACGGCATTAATGCCCTTGATCAGGCAGAAAATAACCAATGCCGTAATCAGGAAATTGATAACTGCCGTAATAAAATTACCGTAATTCAGCACCGGTGCATTCTCGCCGCTTCCCAGCGTCACCGTGAGATAGCTAAAATCCGTACCTCCGAAAATCCCCAGCACGGGAGTGAGGATGTCCTGGTTCAGCGATGTGACGATGGACGTAAACGCACCGCCCACAATGACGCCTACCGCCATGTCCAGTACATTGCCCCGAGTGATAAATTTCTTAAATTCCGCAATAAAACCTTTTCCCTTGCTCATAATCCCTCCGCTTTTCTTCTGCCGGCCCGAACGGCTTCCCGTTTTACCACAAACCCGTCTTCCTTCCGTTCCATATGGCTCTCTCTACAGGCCTTTCCTTTCTCAGACGCAGTATTCTTCTGCCTCTCACCTGCAGCTCTTTGTTGCCATACCTAATAGTAGCACAAGAATTCTCTTACTACAAGCCATTTGTGGACTTGCCCTTCCATAAATTTTAGTATATACTTAGTCGTGAGTAAATATAATATCCAGCGGCATCGTCCGCCGGCCCTGCAGCGGCCCGGCCGTTGTCCGCGGGAATGAAATATGAGGTAGCCATGACAAAACAAGACATATCCGAAATCAAGAAGCTTTTCACACCGAGAAACTGCTCCATTACCCGCATCTGCGGCTGTTATGTGGACGGGGAAAAAAATAAGAAGGCGGAGCTGAAACAGGCATTTCTGGCACTTCCCGAGGAGGAGATGTTCAAGTATTTTGAAATCCTGAGAAAAGTCCTGTCCGGCTCTCTGGGAAAAAACCTGCTGACACTGGACTTTCCTCTGGCACTGGAGATGGCCGGCATGGCAGGGGCAGGCGACGTGGGTGGGGACACCCTGTCGGGTACTGCCGCATCTGAGGATACTCTTTCTGAGGATACGGACTCTGCCCACAGCCTTCCGCGCGCCGTTCTTCCCGACGACCCGCTTCCAGACGGCATTCCCAATGCACATGCGTTTCTGATGGCCCTGAAGGACAGCAAGCTGAAGGACGAAGCCCTGCTGGAGCAGTACTACGATAAAATCATCGAAAACTACGAGTATGTAGGCAATTACCTGATCCTGATCGTGCATGATGTCTATGACGTGCCGGGACGGACTACGGACGGCATTGATATGGACGACGCTTCCGACGATATATATGAGTACATATTATCCTGCATCTGCCCTGTAGAATTGTCAAAACCGGGTTTGAGTTATGACGCGGAGGAGAACACCTTCCACAACCGCAACCGCGACTGGGTGGTCTCGCTTCCGGAGAGCGGCTTCCTGTTCCCTGCCTTCAATGACAGGAGTTCAGACATCCACAGTGTCCTCTACTATTCCAAAAATCCGGAAGAACTGCGGGAGACGTTCGTGGAACAGCTCCTGGGCTGCCCACTTCCGATGTCCGCGGACAGCCAGAAAGAGACCTTCCAGGCGCTGATTGAGGATACGCTGGGAGAAGACTGCGGCATAGAAGTGGTGAAAAATATCCATGACAGATTCACGGAGCTGGCAGAAGAACACAAAGAAGCGCCGGAACCCGTGATCCTGGATAAAAATGAAGTCAAGACCATCCTTGCCGACAGCGGTGTTTCCAACGACAAGCTGTCAGAATTTGACCGATGCTATGACGAGACCGCCGGTGAAAACACTTCCCTGCTCATGAGCAATGTCATGAACACCAGAAGCTTCGAGGTCAAGACGCCGGATGTGGTCATCAAGGTGAGTCCGGACCGCACGGATCTGATTGAGACACGCAACATTGACGGCAGAGAATGCCTTGTAATCGCCCTGGACGGCAGTGTATCCGTAAACGGCATTACGGTAAGAGCCGTTCCTGAAAGCGAAGAGGAAGGCGAAGGATAACCTGCCCGGCCACCGGCGCAGACGAATTACCTCTTCTCCCTGCTTCCCGCCTTTCTATAGAAAGAAGACGTGGACATACTGCATTCCACAGCGGCCTCCCTCCCCGTGATTTCCCCTGCCTCCCATTTCCCGCAGGCCTGCTCAAAATTTTCAGGTGTGGGTTTGGGGGGCCTGCCGAAGCGGACACCGCGCCGCTTTGCCGCCTCTATGCCTTCCATCTGCCGTTCCCTGATGTTCTTTCGCTCGTTTTCTGCCGCAAAGGACAGCACCTGCAGTACGATGTCGCTTAAGAATGTTCCCATCAGATCCTTACCCCTCCTGGTATCCAGCAGCGGCATGTCCAGCACCACGATGTCCACCTTTTTCTCCTTGGTCAGCACTCTCCACTGCTCCAGCACTTCCTCGTAATTTCTTCCCAGACGGTCAATGCTCTTGATATACAGCACATCATCCTGCTTCAGGCGCTTCAGCATGCGCCTGTACATGGGCCGCCGAAAATCCTTGCCGGACTGCTTGTCCATATAAATGTTCCCCTCCGGCACCTGCGCCGTATTCAACGCTATTATCTGTCTGTCTTCATTCTGTTCATTTGTACTTACACGCACATATCCATATTGAGCGCCCATCTTTTAACTCTTTTTATTCCTCAAGAAGTTTCCGTTTTCTATCAATCATTTCGTCGATTCTTTCTATAAAAGAAGTTACATCCTTCACATTCTCACTTCTCTCGATCCGTCCGTCAGGATAAACTCTCTTGCTGATCGAACCGGCACCGCAGGCAACTATGGTCTGTTTCTCCTCCATGATCAGAATGTTATAAATTCCCAGTTTTCCCTCCTTCGCATACCCCACATTTTCGAAATTTCCCGACATGTTTTTCTGACGGTAGAGATAGTAGGGAACCAGCCCCAGGCGCCTCGCTCCCTCCTCGGCTATCCTCATTGTTTCATCCGTATTGCGCAGCATATGAGTCCCGGTTTCCTGCACCATCTGGTTCAGGCGGGATGCCCTTTTAACGGCCAGGGAATGCACTGTAAGGCTGTCCGGCGCCATCTCTTCCACCATGTCCAAAGTATGCTGTACTTCCTTCTCTCCCTCCCCCGGAAGCCCCAGGATCAGGTCCATATTGATATTGTCGAACCCCATTTCCCTTGCCAGCCCATATGCCTGCTGCACCTGTTCCACAGAGGCCCTTCTGCCTATGTAATCCAGCGTCTCCTGGTTCATCGTCTGGGGATTGATGGAAATCCGGCTGACCCCATGCTTTCTAAGCACTTGCAGCTTAGCCTCCGTAATGCTGTCAGCCCGCCCGGCTTCCACGGTAAATTCCTTCACCGTAGAAAAATCAAACAGGGCCTTCAGCCTTGCCAGAAGCCTGTCCATCTGCTCCGGCTCCAGGGTGGTAGGCGTACCGCCGCCGACATAGACAGTATCCAGAATCTTCCCCCTGCAGCATTCTGCCGCATATTCCAGCTCCCGAATCAGACAGTCAACATAGGCATCTACAAGCTTTCGATAGCCGCTGACAGGAAAGGAGGTAAAGGAGCAGTACAGGCAGGTTGTGGGGCAGAAAGGAATTCCAATATAGAGACTGTATCCATTGTCCTCTCCCCCCTTTCCGTGGTGGCTGACCGTCCTTATAAGCGCCCTTTCCCTCCGGGCAATATCCACGGAAAGCTCTGCTTTTTCCGCACTGACATAATACTTTTCCCTGTAATATTCCACAATTTCCCGCCCGCTTTTTCCTTCTTCCAACAGCTGATAGGCAATCTTTGTAGGGCGAATTCCCGTGAGATTTCCCCAGGGAAGCGTCCTTCCTGTTGCCTGACTCAGCACACGGTACAGGAAGCATTTAAATCCGTATTTGAATTCCTGATTCTCTGTGAAATCCCAATGGTAATCTGCCCCGTCCACCCTGACGGACGCCCCGCATTCTTCCAGCAGAATCCGGATACGGATATCCGCTTTCAGGCTTTCTCTCTTCGCTTCCCCCATCTCAGATGTCAGCACGCTGACCTGTTCCTCCGGATAGAAAGCCTTCACAAGAGAATGCACATCATATTCATAATTCGCTCTGTTCAACTCTACAGCCAGCATCTCTTTTCTCCTATATTTGGTTCCGGCAACCCGAAAGGGCAATATCACCCGGATATATCCCTATCTGCGCGGCTCCTTCACACACAGCTTTGATATCTTCTGATCAGCGGTTTTATGTAAAATGCCGCCCGTCCGTAAGCTTCTTTTGTCAGTCTGTCATACAGGAAACGCACTTCCCGGAGTTCTTCTTCCGAAGGTTCTTCCTTTCCGAAGCTGTTCTTCTCCAGGATGCGGCAGAACATGGCATATTCCGCATCGCTTACCCCGTATAAATCCAGGAGTATCTGCCGGAATTCTGTCCCGTCCACATCCATTTCCCGTCCGTACCCCGCAAGCTGAAATATGTTCCTGAAATTCCGGTAGAGCAGAAATATACGTTCCCTCCTGTCCGCCCGGCTAAACAGATACCTGCGCCGGCTTTCGTCCCATTTTTCCAGACATACCAATGCGCCCAGCAACATAAAAATCGCCATCACGCCCATAAATATATGAAATTCCGTTTTATTTACAAGCGGCAGGGCTTTTCCTGCAGCCCCAGGCATCTGCTGCATACCGGCATCCGCATCTGCATCCGGCATATCTTCCGTTTTATCCGCCACCTGCTCCGTCCCTTCCCCCAACACATGTTGATTTCCGTTTTCCGCCACCTGAATATCCGCCAGGCTGCCTTCCGGCGTTGTCACTTCCCCGTCTTCCCCTGTATCAGACGCGTCGTTCTGCCAGGTCAGCTTATCCTGCTGCCACAGCTCTTCGTTTTCCGACAGCATTAATCCCTGCCCCGCCAGGCGCCCCACCTGACCCAATTGCTCCAACCGGTTGTCCTCCGGAAACGCCACGGCACCCGGCGTCATCTCCACAGGCACCCAGCCGATGGTATCCAGGTAAACCTCCGCCCAGGCATGTGCCTGCCTCCCTGTGAGTACCGCGGTAAAATCCCCGCCGGCATCCCGGACAAAATCGGAAGGGGAAACCGTATAGCCGGTGACATATCGGGCCGGTATTCCGAAATACCGCAGCGCAAGCACCCCTGCCGATGCAAAGTGCATACAGTATCCCTCCCGGCTGTCAAACAGGAAGTACTCCACAAAATCGGTTCCCGAAGGATTGTTCCCCGCATCCAGATTATACACTGCCTGTCTGTCAAGAAGCTGAATCAGGTCCATGGCGCATACATAGACATTGTCCGTGCGGATATCCGCCTCCTTCAGCCATGCCGTCAGCCGGGGCAGCGCTTCCTCCGGATATGCAAGAAAATGATCATAGGCATACTGTCGGTAATTCTGCTCCTCTTCAGCCAGGTTTCCGTCCAGTACACTCCGGCCGCCGAAACCGGACAGAAAATAATACGCAAATTCATATATACTGTCTTTTCGCACCACCCTCCCGTCGCCATGGACTTGAAAATCTTCCGTCAGCAATGCGCCGTAAGGGTAAATGCAATAGCTTCCCCGCCCTCCCAGTTCTTCAATCCGTATATGTGCCGGTTCCGCATGATGCTGCAGCACTTTGGCCGCCTCATAGCTGATATTTGCCAGTTCTCCGTAATTTCCGGGCAGCTCCATCCCCTGTGCCCTGTAATAGTCCTCCAGTTCCCTGTCTTCCTGCGCCAGCCATTCCTTTTCCCCATATTCTCCGCCTGCGAAACCTTTCAGGTACATTGCCCCCTGGGGCTTCTCATCCACCGTCACGCGGTACATATCCGCCGACGTATATGTGAACAAATGTTTTCGTCCCAGTTCTCCTGTCACATCCACACCCGTTCCGAATCCGCCTGCAGGGAGGATGCTTTTTATCTCCGGAATCCACTCCTCATTGACAAGCCTGTAGAATTCCGCCCTGCGCTCCAGCATTTCCTCATACTGCCTGTCCAATGCGGGCAGGAAAAAATGATATACCGCCGCCATGGGCAATCCGGTCAGCGCAGCGGCACACACCGCCACTGCAAATCCCCTCCCGGGGTGCTTCCTGAAATCCTTCTGCACCAAAGTTGCTACCGCCCCCGCCACGCAGAGCGCGAGAAAGAAGAATCCCGGGAACCGGTTGCAGGCGCAGGCGAGTGTAAACCACATTGCATTTCCCACAATCAGGCAGAATCCCCTGTCATATCGTCCGAAAATGCCTGCCAGCACTTCCAGCGGAAACAGCACATACAGCACGCCGCATGTCATTGCCAGCGTGCGCATTCCCACACTCCATCCGGTTCCCTTCCGCAGCCACAAATCCGACCATGCAATATGAAACTGATAATACTCGTTCAGATTCTCCACAGCGTCCGTCAGTGCCATGGAAAGTCCCCTGAACAGCGCTTCCCGAAAGACTGCTCCCAGTAAAATATACAGCACGGCACACACCGCCGCACGTATCATTACTTTTTTCCCGCTGCTCCCGCTCCTGATCAGCACCGCAGCCGCACAAATCAGCAGCAGCACCCCCCAAAACAGAACGGGCTGCAGACCGGGTAAGGCATCTTTCCTTCCGATTTCCTTCCAGGGTATCTCCAGAATCTCCGTCAGTGCCCCCGCAAAACCCACACTGTTCACAAACAGCAGCACAATGTCGGACAGATATCCTGCCGGAGTAAAAGCCCCCTCAATACGCTTTTTTTCACTCTTCATACGCACATTCCTCATGCCGGCACCGTTCCCGACGAACAGTCGGCGCAGAACCGTGTGCCGCTCGGAACTTCTCCGCAAACCTGTGAAGGGGGCTGGCTTCCCCTCCTGGCCGCCCTGAAAGTTCTTCACACACTTTGCCCTCCGAAATACAGCCTGCAGTCCTCGTCCAGATGCCATCCCTGTTCCGGAAGGGGCGCTTCCTCCTCCAAAAGCGCCGTCCCACAGGACTCCCCTCGCAGAAATGCACAAATCCATGCCTGTACAGCCCCGCCGTCCTGCAGGGGACATCTGAAAAAGGCAGTTCCCTGACGCCATATTACTTCCGCAGATCCCCCCGTGGACATCCGGCATTCCTCGGCAAAAAAATAGAGAAGGGATGCCGCTTTGTCCAGGAATCTGTCCTGTCTCTCCGCCTCCGCTCCCAATTCGTCGGAAAAATTTAAAAACAGGCTTACGGAACTGCTCCGCTCAAAATCCCTGACCTGCAGCTCCCCGCCCTTTGCCATCAGCTTCCAGTAGACACGATGCAGACTGTCTCCGGGTTGAAAATCCCGCAGCAGCATATCGCCTTCCCGCTCCCCGCCGCTTCCCTGAAGAACCTGTGAATATGCTGTCTCCACTGCGGAGGAAACCGGAGAAACCACCGGCATAATACAGACTCGGGCGCTTTGCTTTCTCCCTGCGGGAAGCCGGAAAATACCCAGATAGTCATATACGCTCACCCTGGCCAGCACCAGCGATGCCACCCCGCAGTGCATGGCCTGCACCTCCGGGATGAATTCCTCGCTCTCCCTCATGCCCATGCCGCAAAGCCGTTCCCTCACTCTCACTTCCCTGTCCCCGGGCATCTTCCAGCACAGTTCCACGAATACCCCGGGCACGGGAAGCAGTCCCTTATTTGTCACCGTCACCCTTGTCTTCAGAGTTTCACCGCGCAGCACGACCTCTTCCCCCGCTTCCAGCCGGACGCTGCAGCCGAAACAGACAGGAATCAAAAACAGAAAGGAGACAAGGGGAATACAGATAACGCAGCCAAACAGAAAACGAAGTCCCTGAAAATCATAGAGCATAATAAAATAACTGCCTGCCGCCAAAAGCAGCAGGTAACAAAATCTTCTCCTAATCATACTTTCTCGCCCAGCCTGGGTTCCTTCACCCGCTCCAGCACCTCTTCCAGGATATCCACCGGCCGCTTCCCGCCGATCCCGGCCTTCTGGCTCAGCCGAATCCGGTGAACTCCCACATCGGAAAGCGCCTTTTTCACATCTTTCGGCACACAGTAGTTCCTTCCGCATATATAGGCATACGCCCTTGCCATCTTCCCAAGCGCCAGCGTTCCCCGGGGACTCATTCCCAGCTCCAGCATTTCATGCTCCCTGGTAGCAACCGACAGCATTGTCATATATTTGTAAAGCGCATCGTGAATAAAGACGGCTTCCGTCTCGTCCTGCATGGCGAGAAGCTCCTCGCCGCTGATTACCGGCATGATTCCATCCAGAGGCCGGCCCCTGTGACGGCTCTTCAGCATGGCAATCTCATCCTCCGGTTCCGGGTAACCCATGCTGACACAGATCAGAAATCTGTCCATCTGGGCCTCCGGCAGCCTCTGAGTACCGAACGAGCCCACCGGATTCTGGGTTGCCAGTACGATAAAAGGACGGGGCACCTGTCTGGTAACACCGTCTACCGTCACATTTCCTTCCTCCATGACCTCCAGAAGGGCCGACTGGGTCTTCGGGGAGGTTCTGTTAATCTCGTCCGCCAGCAGCAGATTGCACATGACGGCTCCCGGACGATACACGAAACTCTCCGTCTCCTTCCGATACATGGAAAATCCCGTAATATCCGCCGGCATCACATCCGGCGTAAACTGTACCCGGTTGGACTTCAGCCCGCAGGCTTTTGAAAAGGCAATTGCCATCTCTGTCTTACCCACTCCGGGCACGTCCTCCAACAGTACATTCCCTCTTGCAAGAATGGCTGCCATTACCTTCTCTATGCAGTCATCCTTGCCCATTATTACTTTCTTTACCTCATCCATGACCAAATAAGGCCTATTTCTCAACGCTTCCACGCCAGGCTCCCTCCCGGTATGATAAGTTCTGTCAGCGCCACCATGCCCTTACGCAGATTTACACACAGAACGGGTTGTTTTTCTTCTCATACCCGATTTCAGTACGCTCTCCATGCCCCGGATACACCTTTGTCTCATCCGGCAGCACAAAAAGCTTTTCTTTGACAGAACGAACCAAAGTCCCCATGCTTCCCGTCGGAAAATCCGTCCTTCCCACGGACTGCGCAAACAACGTGTCTCCCGACACCAGGATACCTGCCTCCTCAAAATAATAACAGCAGCCCCCCGCCGTATGCCCCGGCGTGGCAATCACCCTGCATGTCATATTCCCGACGGTAATCTCCTCTCCGTCCTTTACATATACATCCGCATAAGTCTCACAGGCGCGTCCTGCCTGTTCAGACACATTCATCCGGGCGCTTTTCAGCAGTTCCCGCTCCGCCGCGCAGGCGTAAGCCTTCACGGGTTCCAGCCCCTCCGCCTCTGCCGCCGCATTCGCCGCGTCTCTCAGTCCGTCCAGCCCCCAGATATGGTCAAAATGCCCGTGTGTCAGCAAAATCCCCGCCACCCGGAAACCGTTCTTCTGCAAAGCTCCGTAAATGTTCGCCCCCCTGTCCGCCGGGTCCACCACGATTGCTTCGTGTTCTCCGTCCCGGTACAAAAAGTAGCAATTGGTCTGGCATACGCCCAACACCATACGTCCTATTTTTATCTCTGCCATCTGATTTCTCCTGTTAAAATCCCTGCCGCAGCCTTTCTCCGCCCCCGCGCCTGCGGGATTCGAAACACGCTGTACCCATTCCTCAAATCGGTGTACACAATCCCCCCGCGGCCCGGCTGCGACCCGCAGGCTCAGCCCGTAGCGCGTTCGATATCCACCACGCTCTCTATACCCCGTATTTTGTCGATTACGCGGTTCAGTTCCTCTTTCCCCTCAACCTCAAAGGAGGTCTGCAGCGTCGCAAGCCCCTGCCTGCTGACCCTGGTATTCAGAGACAGAATACTGATATTCCGCTCCGTCAGCGCCTTGGTAATATCTGCCAGCAGGCCGTTCCTGTTATTTGCATAGATGTCGATCTCAGCCACATATTTTTCGGTTGTATCCTCCGGCGCCTGCCATTCTGCGTCAATGATCCGCGCCCGCTCAATTTCCGGCAGGTTCATCATGTTCACGCAGTCTGTCCGGTGAATGGAAATCCCACGGCCCCGGGTGACAAATCCCACAATCTCATCTCCGGGAACCGGAGAACAGCATTTGGAAAACCGAACAGATAAATCTGCAATTCCGCGCACCACGATGCCGCTTTTTGTCTTCATGGCGGCAGGCTTGTTGATGGAAACCGCCCCTGCTTCCGCAATGCTTGCCAGAACTTCCTCGTTTGTCATCGCCCGCTTGTGCTCTCTGTCGTAAAGGTCCTGCATCTTGTTGACCACCTGCCCCTCTTTCAGGGCGCCGTGGCCAATTGCCGCCAGCACGGATTCCCAGTCCCGGAATCCGTATTTGCGCATGACGGCATTCATATAATCCTGCTTCAGCAGGTCGGAAAGGATAATTGATTTCGTCCTGCAATAATTCGCCAGCAGTTCCCTGCCCTTGACGATATTGTCTTCCTTCAGCTCGTTCTTGAACCACTGGTTAATCTTGTTCTTTGCCTGTGTACTCTTGACTACATTCAGCCAGTCACGGCTTGGTCCCTTGGAATTCTGAGATGTGATAATCTCCACTCTGTCGCCGTTTTTGATCTCATAATCGATGGTCACAAGCTTATCATTCACTCTGGCCCCCACCATGCGGTTGCCGACCGCCGAATGGATGCTGTACGCAAAATCGATGGTGGTAGAGCCGGCAGGCAGGTTTTTTACCTCGCCGGTGGGCGTGAAGCAGTACACATTGTCCGAAAACAAATCCAGGTCGTTTTTCAGAAGCTTCATAAATTCCCGGTTGTCCGACATGTCCCGCTGCCATTCCAGGATCTGCCGCAGCCATACCAGCTTCTCCTCCTCCTGGGCCGCCACCTTTTTGCCGTCCGAGGCTTCCTTGTACTTCCAGTGAGCGGCAATCCCGTACTCCGCCGCCTTATGCATCTCAAAGGTACGGATCTGTATCTCGAAGGGCTGCCCCGAACTGCCGATCAGCGTGGTATGCAGTGACTGGTACATATTTGCCTTGGGCATGGCAATGTAATCTTTAAAACGCCCCGGAATGGGCTTATACATCTCATGAATTACCCCAAGCGCCGCATAACAGTCCCGCACGCTGTCCACAATAATACGCACCGCAAACAGATCGTAAATCTGGTCCAGCGTCTTGTCCTGATTTTTCATCTTTTTATAAATACTGAAAAAATGCTTTACACGCCCGTCAACCTTGGCCTTGATTCCAGCATGCCTGATATGCTCGCTGACCTCGTCCACAATGCTCTGAATATACTTTTCCCGCACGCTCTTGCGGACGGAAATCTTGTCTACCAGATCATAATAAACGTCAGATTCCAGATACTTTAACGATAAATCATCTAATTCAATCTTCACCTTGCTGATGCCCAGCCTCTGTGCGATGGGGCAGTAGATCTCCAGGGTCTCTTTCGCTATGCGCTGCCGGCTCTCCGGCTTCTTATACTGCAGTGTACGCATATTGTGGAGACGGTCCGCCAGCTTAATCAGTATCACACGGATGTCCTTCGCCATGGCAAGAAACATCTTTCGCAGATTCTCCGCCTGCATCTCCAGCTTCTCGTCAGGCTGGTCCCCGCCTGCAGACAGCGGTATCTTTTCCAGCTTTGTGACACCGTCCACCAGCAGGGCCACATCATCCCCGAACTCCTGTTTCAGGTCCTCCTCCGTCATGATCGTATCCTCTACCACATCATGGAGAATCCCCGCAACGATAGTCTCCTTATCCAGTTCAAGATCCGCCAGAATGATTGCCACGTTCAACGGATGGATGATATACGGTTCTCCCGATTTGCGCAGCTGGTTCTTATGCGCCTCCTCCGCCACCTTATACGCCTTTTCAATCAGCGATATGTCATCACTGGGATGGTATTTCTGCACACGATGAATCAGCTCCTGATACAGGCTGTCAGGATCCACAAATTCATGGTACTCACTCATCTTTCCATCATCAAAAATTTCCTCAATCTTTTCTTCTGCCATAACCATCCACACTTTCTGCATCCGTTATCCTTGCCCTGAACTTATCCTCGAAACCCCTTTTCCCCGAATGAATCTGTCCTTACCTCCCGCATGGAGACCGTCACGGAGATTTACCCCGCCGGCAGTCGGACTTGTCTACTTTCCCTCATAACAGATTGCCGACTCCAGCCGGTAGCCGGAAAGCTTCTCCCGTCCCTTTAGGCCTGCCAGTTCCATCAGAACCACAATACCCACTACCACGCCTCCCAGGCTCTCAATCAGCTTCACCATAGCCTCGGTGGTTCCGCCGGTAGCGATAAGATCATCCACAATCAGTACTCTCTGCCCCGGGCGGATGCTGTCCTTATGCATCTCAATAACCGCGCTGCCATACTCCAGCTCATAGGAAACGGAAACCGTCTCCCTGGGAAGCTTGCCGGCCTTGCGGATCAGCACAAAGGGCTTTTTATTATTATAGGCAATGGGTGTTCCAAATATAAATCCTCTGGATTCCGGTCCCGCCACCACATCATACTCCAGGTCCCTGACCTTCTCCTGCATGGTGTCAATGGCAAGCCGCAGCCCTTCCGCATCCTGCAGCACACTGGTGACATCTCTGAAAATAATACCCGGCTCCGGGAAATCAGGTATGCTTACCACGTATTCTTCCAGTTTCTTCATCACAATATCCTCCTGTGTATCCATAGAATTCCGGCCTGCGCCCCTGCCTGGCCAAAGCCATCCGCCACAGCGCCGCACCTCTTCATTCCGTCATTTCTTCTTCCTGTCCACAAAATACTTTATGATATCGCCTCTGGTGACGATTCCTATAAACACACTTCTGTCATCTATAACAGGTACAAAATTCTGGTTTTTTGCACACTCCAGCAGATTTTCCATGGCCGTGTCGATACAGGCCGGCTTCACCTTCCCGTTCTGCAGAAAATCCCGTACCGTCATATGCTCCAGATTTTTCAGTGTGATATCCTCCAACGTCTCATTATACGCAAGGATATTCCAGAGAAAATCCCCCACGCTGATAACCCCCACATACCTGTCCTCCACATCAATGACAGGTATGGCCGTAAAACCGCTCCTCCGCAGCTTCTCAAGCCCCTGCCGCAGTGTCATGTCATCCCTGAGATACGCAACCTCAGCCTTGGGCAGTAAAAACGATGCAATGTTCACTGTTTACGCTCCTTCACCCTTATTTTCCGGCGCTTCCTGGCCGTCCTTCTCTGTCTGCGCTGCCGATTCCTCTCCGCCCTGACGCCTTCTCCCGGCTTTGGTCCCTTCCTCCACATCCACAACCTCCGTAAAGGTGGAATCCACCGGCTGTATACCGTCCAGATAACTCCTTATCCTGCCTGCCACATAAATAACCGTAATGCAGTCAGTGACACCGCTGAAAATAAGGCCGATTCCTACCACCTGGAACAGCCGTATAACCGTCTCAAAAGGATTCGCAATCAGCACCGCGCCGAATATCACATTGATCACGGCCAGAATCAGCACGCCGATCCAGTTACCGCATTCCAGCCGTTTCATATCTATCACATGCTGCAGCTTCACGCAGCCGCTGGCCAGAACCAGGATCCCCAGAATCACAGGAACCAGCGAGGTTATCCACTCCACCTTGTAGAGAAACAGCACGCCCACTGCGATTCCCACCAGCCCGTATCCAAAATCATTGCGGTCATAATTTCGTCCGGCATCCCGCAGAAGATAACATATCATGGAGACGGCCCCCACCAGAATAAACAGTATGCCCACCAGATACCCAAGGCTCCTTACCATAGTCTCCGGAAGCGCCACCGCCACCACCCCAAGTATGATATAAAACAATGAAGTCAGCATTGTCTCCCACTTAATCTGTTTCAACAGCTTCCTCATCTTTATCTTCCTCCTGATTCTCCCTCCCGATGCAGGAGATTTTGTTTTTACAAAAGGGGCTGTCGCATTAAGGGTCATGGACACCGGATACAGGCATGCCTGATTACCGGGCATCCTGTATCCGGTGTAGAATTTCTTAATGCGACAGCCCCTTCACTGCCTGTAGACAGTAACTGTCAATTACTTTTTACCGCAGCACTTTTTGTATTTCCTTCCACTTCCGCAGGGGCACGGATCATTGGGATAGATCTTCGCCTCCTTCACAATTGTAGTGGATGCCTTCTGCTCCTTATACAAAGCCTTCCTGGTGTCCTCGTCAAAAATATTGTTCCATTCTTCCAGATTGTACAGCCAGTCCGCCTCCGCTGCCACCATGTTCTTGTACAGAAGCGCCTTCTCAAATCCCAGATTTACCTGAGTATCCTCTTCCATCTCCTCAATGGGATTGGACTCCTTCAGGCTGTCGTTGATCCCGTCCAGGAATCCCGTCATCGTCATAAGGGACACCTGGTACTTATCGGCCAGTTCTCTGACCGTACCGCATACCACCTCGTCCGGATTCTTCAGAAGCTGGGCATAAATATCTTTCTCTTCCTTAAAATATGCCGCCCAGAGCGCCTGCAGCCTGTCCTTGTCCGCTGCATCATCGTATGCCATTTCTCTCCATTTTTCCAATAACGCCATATCTACCACCTTTTCAAATCCTGCCGGCCCTCTGCTGCCGGTTTTATTTTCCGCGATACCTCCTACGGGCATACGCCCCGCCC
>OFFK01001165.1_pt1 | contig 19839 bp, 15 predicted proteins | sample 1521361 | NCBI WGS metagenome assembly OFFK01 (sample SAMEA3504096, study PRJEB24116) | mouse gut metagenome | biome: mouse gut; feature: mouse-associated habitat; material: faeces | place: Denmark | collected 2011
CCCTTCTGGCGGACATGTCGTGGACATAGATATAGCCGTCCCGGCAGGCCTGGATTTCCTCTGTGGTCATGAAAAATTTCTGATATAATTCCTTGTTCAGCTGGTTGAACACCAGGCTCCTCTTGGTGGCCACCAGGGCGGAGTCCGTGTTGGCGTTCTCCTTGTCGCCGATGTACATGATGGACTGGCTCTTCTTGTACACATCGTCCAGCATGCGCACGAAATCCTGCTTATAGTTGCGGTAGTCCCGGTAGCTCTTGGCCACCACTGGCTTCACCTGCTCCAGGGCGCTCTCTACGATATTGTGCATGACAGGTATCGGAACTTCGTCCATCCCCAGCTCGTCCACCTTATCGATCACATGCTGACAGATAAGGCTCTCCTCCTCTACGGTAAATTTCGCCAGAGCCCTGTACGCGCTCTTGGCCACGGCATTGATCACCTTCTGTACATTGAAGGCCTCCTTGCTGCCGTCCTTTTTGATCACGCACACTTCCCTGGCGGGCTTGTACTTCTCTCCATAGTTGATGCTCTCTGCAGCTGTCTGACTCTGTTCCATGTTCATAGCCCCATCCCTTCTCCTTACCAGCATCCGCGCATTCCATCAGGATATTTTGGGAATGCCCTTGTTCCACAGAATCGCTTTTGTTCCATGAAAATACCTGCTTTCCTAAGGAAATGCCTCCAAATAACCTACGCAAGCCTGTTGCAAAATTTACAGATTTTATCAGGTTTACTCTAAACAAAATGCGTAGATTATTTTCCGGCAGTTCCTAAGGAATTATCTGCAGATAACCGCTGCGAGTTGAAAGCCGTTTTCCTTGTGTTTCAAGGCCTTTTCCTACAGAGGTTGCAGCAGTTATATTCCGACAGTTCCTAACCACATTTTCTGCGGTATCCGTGCTGTTGTCTGTGCTGGATTGCTGTACTGTATGGGAGGGAAGATGCTTTCCGTCTGCTGTAGTGCATCATCCCTGTAAGTGGTCGGCCGACCTTACCGTTTCAGTATAAACGATTGGGGAGGAATTGGGAATAAAGAGTTGCTTGAGTGCCGTTTTTTGGGGAATCGCCCGTGGGGAGGAAGAGGCTCCGGATTCTAAGGCGCGCTAGCCATGAAAAAGCGATATTTTAGGGCGACTCAAGCGGCGGTTGAGATGGAGTCGTACCTCCCTAACGTAATTCCGTGCAATAGCTGGAGAGAAAAAACTGGAGACGATTGCTTGACGTTTCCGCCATTGCATATTATCATGGAGAGAGAAGTTGAGCGGTGCGTGCCGAGGCGCACAGAGGGGGGAAGAGGAAGGAGCGCGCGGGACTATGGGGACATATATGAATCCGGGGAACATCTTGTTCCAGGAAGCGATAAATTCTAAAATCTACGTGGACAAAAGCGGGTTGATACCCTATACCAACAGCGTCATAAGGACCCAGCAGAAGAACCTGTGCGTCAGCCGCCCCAGGCGCTTCGGGAAGTCCATGGCGGCAGACATGCTGGTGGCATATTATAGCAAGGGCTGCGAGTCCGCCAGGCTGTTCGCGGGTCTGAAGGCCGAGGGGGACGTGTCCTTCCGGGACCACCTGAACCGCCACAACGTGATTCGGTGGGATGTGCAGCAGTTCCTGTTCCAGGAATCTCATCTGGATTTCTTCATAGAAGAGATGCAGAATGCGGTCATAAAGGAACTCAGGGAGGAATATGGGGACTGCTTCGAGGTAGGCCGTTATGGCCTTTCCGGTGTGCTGAAGCAGATTCATGCCGCCAAAGGGGAAAGCTTCATCTTCATCATCGATGAATGGGACTGCGTGTTCCGGCTGGCGAAGGAGCAGAAGGAGGTACAGAAGGAGTACCTGGACTTTCTGCGAGGGCTGTTCAAGGGGGCGGAGTACGTGAATTTGGCCTACATGACGGGGATTCTGCCCATCAAGAAGTACGGGGAGCATTCGGCGTTGAACATCTTCGATGAGTACTCGATGACGGATCCAAAAGGGCTGGGGGAATATTTCGGGTTTACGGAGAGGGAAGTGCGGGAGCAGTGCGAAAGACACGGCATGGACTATGGGGAAATGGAGAGGTGGTACGACGGCTACCTCATGGGAGGATGCCATATCTACAATCCAAAATCGGTAGCAGATGCCCTGATGTGGAAAAGTGTTCGGAGCTATTGGACCGGATCGGAGACCTATGAGGCGCTGAAGGTCTACATCGATTTGAATTTCGATGGGCTCAGGGAGGCGATTGTGGGGATGCTGGGGGGCATGCCGTGTAGGATAGACCCTACCACTTTCCAGAATGATATGACTACTTTTAAGACCAGGGATGATGTGTTGACGCTCCTGATTCATCTGGGGTACTTGGCATACGATAAGGACAGGGAGGAGACGGCTATCCCGAACCAGGAGATAGCCCAGGAATACCTGAGGGCGATGAAGACGGGGGGTTGGGATGGCCTGACAGAAGCCCTGAACCGCTCGGAGGGGCTGCTGCGCAGCACCTGGGCTCTGGACGGGGAGACGGTGGCAGCCGGTATGTCTGCCATCCACAGCGAGACCACGTCCCTCCTGAAATACAACAATGAGAACTCCCTGACCTGCACCGTGCTCATGGCATACTACAGCGCGAAAGCCTATTACCTGAACCCTGTCATGGAGCTGCCCTCCGGCAAGGGCTACGCTGACGTGGTGTACCTGCCGAAATATGGTACAGGCCGCCCGGCGTTGGTGGTGGAGCTGAAGTGGAACAAATCTGCCCGGGGAGCCATTGCCCAGATTAAGGACAGGCAGTACTCGTCCTGGATCCAGGGCTATACCGGGGATATCCTTCTGGTGGGCATCAGCTATGACAAGAAGACCAAGGAGCATGCCTGTGTCATCGAAGCCTGGAAGAAGGAGAGAAGTTGAGAAATGAAGCGCTTTTAATCAAAAGCCGCCGCTTTTGCCAGGCGGCAGAAATGGAGGATCACCATTGAAGGATGTGAATTATGAAGAATTTCGCGGCACGCTCTTGGAAAAGCTAAAAGTGTCCAGGGAAAAATTAGGCTACAGTACAATGGACTATTATGAGAAGGGCTTTACGTCCGAGGATACAAAAGAACTTGAAATTATCCGGAACACGAATATCCGTTACCACAAGACGGAGTGCGACATGCTCCTGGGGGATTATATCATCCTGTACTTATCGGATGCGGATCGGTATGACTGTAGCTGTCGTTTTTCCTGCCAGTACCTGTATGAGACTTTTGAGGAAGAGGGCTGGGACGGTGTGTGGGAAATCATAACTGCCAACCTGGATAGCTGCCGGAAAAACGCATCTCTCGATATCATGCAGCTGATAGACGAGAACGACTACAAAGCGTTAAAGGAACGGATTTTTATCCGCCTGTTGAATTTCAACGACCACCGCTACGAACTGAAGGAGAACCACTACAGGCGCATCGGCGACATTGTGCAGGTTCTCTACCTGATGGCAAGCGATGAGCATGGCAAGGACGGACGGCATGACGTATATTCCATAAAGCTGCCAAAGCATCTGTCAGAGAGCTGGAATCTGTCCGAGGAGGAACTCTGGGAAAACGCCATGGCGAATACCTATCTGATGGCGCCGCCGAGAATGTACCTAAACCCCATGGACACCGCAGACCCGCCTTACCATAAGGGCGCGTTCATGGCGCTGAACAGCGACATCAAATCCCTTCCCGCAACCTCAGTCCCAGTGGTCACCACTACTTCGCAGATGAACGGCGCAATCGCGATTTTCTATCCGGGCGTGATGGAGCGCATTGCCGAGCTGTTCGGGGACGATTACTATGTGGCGTTTACAAGCATCCACGATTTGAGAATCCATAAAAAAGGCACGATACCGCCAATACACATTTTAAGGAGAGTACGGGATACCAACCGTGCGTTCCCGGCAGATGAAACGCTCTCCCGCAAGGTGTACCTTTACGAGGCCGCCTCTAAGACCTTTAAGCAGCTGGAACTGTAAAGCTGCTTTGTGGAAAATTTAACATTTTGACAGGTTCAAAGAACAAATGGATGTGGAGATCTGTTTGTTCTTTTGTGTATAATAAAACCTGAGGGGACATGTAGAGATGAATTTGACCTATCTTTGCTGCCACAATCCAAACAATGGCATGTCGGATCTGGAAGTGCATCTGTTCCTGGCAAGAGTTGAAACGGAAACTGTCCACATCGATGAAAATGAAGTAAATGCAAAGCGGTGGGTTCCGAAAGAGAAGGTATTGGAACCCTTGAAAGAAAACAGAAGCCAGTGCGGAGTATCTATGCTGGGATGATTGTATGCAATTCAGTTTTGCTTGTAACTGGTAATTATAAACTTTAGGAGAACAAAAAGACAGAAAAGCGCATCAGGTGCGGAAAGTGGCACGGCGCGGAATGGAGGCAGCAATGAAGGAAGGGATTTTCATGAAAGACAAGATTTTACAGAAATTTGCGGAGGTATTTGGAGCGGAGGGGGACGTGAAAGCGTATTTCGCGCCGGGCCGGGTGAACCTGATCGGAGAACATACCGACTATAACGGCGGCCATGTGTTCCCCTGTGCGCTGACCATTGGCACCTACGGCGCGGCCCGCAGGCGGACGGACAATAAGCTGCGCTTTTATTCCATGAATTTCGAGAAGCTGGGCATGATAGAGTCCTCGCTGGATGATCTGGTGTCCTCGAAGGAAGCGGGCTGGACCAATTACCCCAAGGGAGTCATGTGGGCATTCGGGGAGAAGGGGATGAAGGTGCCTTCCGGGATGGACCTGATGCTGTACGGAAATATTCCCAACGGCTCCGGGCTGTCCTCCTCTGCTTCCGTGGAAGTTTTGATGGGGTATATTCTGCGGGACTTCTTTGGGTTCGATGTGACGAACCAGGATCTGGCGCTGATTGGCCAGTTTGCGGAGAACAATTACAATAAGGTAAACTGCGGCATCATGGATCAGTTCGCCATCGCCATGGGAAAGAAAGACAACGCCATCTTCCTGGATACGGCGGATCTGTCCTTCGAGTACGCGCCCATCGTGCTGGAGGGGGCCAAAATCGTCATCGCCAGCAGCAACAAGAAGCGCGGCCTGGGGGATTCCAAGTACAACGAGCGCCGCAGCGAGTGCGAGACGGCGCTGGCAGAGCTGCAAGAAAAAGTGAAGATAAACGGCCTGGGCGACCTGGACGAGGAAACGTTTGAAAAATATCAGTCTGCCATCCAGGACGATGTGCGCCGGAAGCGGGCGAAGCATGCGGTCTATGAGAACCAGAGGACTATCCGCGCGGTGGAAGCCCTGAAGGCGAACGATGTGGCATTGTTCGGCCAGCTGATGAACGCTTCCCATGTGTCCCTGCGCGATGATTACGAGGTGACGGGAATCGAGCTGGACACGTTGGTGGAGGAAGCCTGGAAGGTGGACGGATGCATAGGCTCCAGAATGACGGGAGCGGGCTTCGGCGGCTGCACCGTCAGCATCGTGAAAGACGAAGCCATCGACAGTTTCATCGAGAAAGTGGGCAAGGCCTACGAAGCCAAAATCGGCTATGCGGCGGACTTCTATGTGGTGGAAGTAGGCAACGGCCCTGTAGCGTTGTAGAACCGGAAGTGCCGCGGCAGTCTTGCGGGGGCGTAAGGAATTGTCTACAAATAACTGCTACGAGTTGAAAGCCGTTTTCCTTGTGTTTCAGGGCTTTTTCCTACAGAAGTTGTAGCAGTTATTTTCCGACAGTTCCTAACGGGAATGGGATGTACTAAGGGATGACAATATTTTCCTACGGGGTATGGCAAAGGTTAGGTTCCCGGCTGGGCTGGGGATATGTGACGGAAAGGGTGCATGAGAGAGGGTGGCTAAGATGGAGAGAATAGAGTCTGATATCAGGGAACTGGTGGAATATGGAGTGCGGACGGGGCTGGTGCCCCGGGAGGATGTGGTCTTTACGGTCAACCGGCTGCTGGAGCTGTTCGGGCTGGAGGAATTTGGCGAAGGTTCGGAGCTGCCGGAGGGCATGGACGGCGTGGTCAGCGCAGAGGGCATGGACAGCGGGGACAACATGGACGGGAAAGCTTCTCGGGATCCGGAGGAAAGCACGGAGAGACAGATGAATGCCCGGAAGGAAGGGTGTAATCCTGGTGAGCCCGGGGAAGGGATGTGCGAGGAAGAGAGGCATTGCTCTGGGGAAAGGCGGCATAGCTCCGGGGAAAGAACGTCCGGGGAGACACGGCAGGGTTCCGGCGAGGAAGCGCTGGCAGCAGAGCTGGAGGGAATCCTGAACCGCATGTGCGACTACGCCTATGAGAAAGGTCTCATTGCCGAAAACGGCGTAGTGTACCGGGATCTGTTCGACACGAAGATTATGAGTATGCTGATGCCCAGGCCCAGCGAGGTCATCCGCAGATTCCGGCAGCTGTACGAGACGGAATCCCCCAGGGCGGCTACGGATTATTATTACAGACTCAGCCAGGATTCCGATTACATCCGCAGATACCGCATCGCCAGGGATATGAAATGGATTGCGCCCACGAAATACGGCGACCTGGACATCACCATCAACCTGTCCAAGCCGGAGAAGGATCCCAAGGCCATCGCCGCCGCCAGGAACGCCAGGCAGTCCGGCTATCCCAAGTGCCTGCTCTGCCGGGAGAACGAGGGCTATGCGGGCCGCATCAACCATCCCGCCAGGCAGAACCACCGCATCATCCCGGTGACAATCAACGGCAGCCAGTGGGGCTTCCAGTACTCGCCCTATGTGTACTACAACGAGCACTGCATCGTGTTCAATTTCCGGCATGTGCCCATGAAGATAGACCACGCCGCGTTCTGCAAGCTGTTTGATTTCGTGAAGCAGTTTCCGCACTATTTCGTGGGGTCCAACGCGGATCTCCCCATTGTGGGCGGCTCCATTTTGAGCCATGACCATTTCCAGGGCGGCCATTATGAGTTTGCCATGGCCAAGGCCCCTGTGGAGAGGACATTTGTTGTGGAGGGCTTTGAGGATGTTTCGGCGGGTGTGGTGAAATGGCCCATGTCGGTGATTCGCCTGAACGGGCCGGACAGCGACCGCATCATTGGGCTGGCAGACAGGATATTGGAGAAATGGCGGGAATACACGGATGAAGGCGCATTTGTGTACGCTTATACGGATAACGAGCCCCACAATACCATTACCCCCATCGCCAGGAAGCGGGGGGAGAATTTCGAGCTGGACCTGGTGCTGCGCAACAATATCACCACCGAGGAGCACCCCCTGGGCGTCTACCACCCCCACGCGAAGCTCCACCATATCAAGAAGGAGAACATCGGCCTGATTGAGGTGATGGGGCTGGCTGTGCTTCCCGCCCGGCTGAAAGAGGAGATGGCTCAGCTGAAAGCCGCCATGTTGTCCGGTGCGGATTTGCGGGCGGACGAACTGCTGGCGAAGCATGCGGACTGGGTGGAGGAATTTGCGCCCAAGTATGACAAGATAGATGCATCTGACATCGACAGCGTCATTGAGAAAGAAATCGGCCTGGTGTTCATGGAGGTGCTGGAGGACGCAGGTGTGTACAAGCGGACCCCGGAGGGCCAGGCGGCTTTTGACAGATTTATACAGAGTATTTGAGAAATATGACAGGGTTGTCGGCTGGCAGCCCTGTTTGTCTTATGCGGCCGTTTACGAATTCTGTAAGAAAGCGAAATCAAAATTGGATATTTCAGAATCGTTGTGCTATACTGGAAAAAGGAGAGGCGTGGGCACGGGGCGGGGGAGATGCGGAACTGGAATAGGAGGGATTGCGATGGGAGTTTATGTGAATCCGGGGTGTCAGCGTTTCGCAGAAGCGGTTTCTTCAGAAATCTATGTGGATAAAACAGAATTGATTGCCTATACAAACAGATGTCTGAATACAGAACAGAAATATATCTGTGTCAGCAGGCCCAGACGCTTCGGAAAGTCTATGGCAGCCTATATGCTTGCGGCATATTATAGTCGTGGGATTGAATCGGAAGAATTGTTCCGTCCTTATCGAATCAGCCAGGATGAGACATTTCTGCGATATATGAATGAATATAATTTGGTCTTTCTGAATATGCAGTCATTTTTGAGCCGTTCGTCTGACTTGACAGCCATGCTGGCGCGTATCAGCCGATATTTGCTGAAAGAATTGCTGCATTTATATCCCCATATCGACTATATCGACCGAGAAGATTTGATTGAGGTGCTGCAGAGCATTACTCAGGAGACGGGAGATAAGTTTGTGTTCATCATAGATGAGTGGGACTGTATTTTCAGGGAGAGAAAGAACCATGCGGAGGAGCAGAGACAGTACCTGGATTTCCTGCGGGTGCTGTTAAAGGATCAAGTCTATGTATCGCTGGCATATATGACTGGAATCCTCCCGATAAAAAAGTATGGAACCCATTCGGCATTGAATATGTTTGATGAGTACTCTATGGCAAATCCGGGAAAAATGGCCAGATTTGCGGGGTTTACGGAGCCGGAAGTCAAAGATTTGTGCGAAGCATATCATATGGATTTCCAGGAGGCCAGACGGTGGTATGATGGCTACAGCCTTGAGGGGGAACATATCTATAGCCCCAAATCAGTGGTAAGTTCCATGCTAAGTCACTGTTATGATAGCTACTGGAACCAGACGGAAACCTTTGAAGCGCTGAAGACCTATATCATGATGAATTTTGATGGGCTGAAAGATTCTGTCACAAGACTCCTGGCTGGGGACAGCGTCAGGGTGAATACGGAGTCTTTCAGCAATGACATGAGCACTTTCCACATTGCGGATGACATCCTGACTTTGCTGATTCATCTGGGATATCTGACTTATGATTTCAAAAAGAAAGAGGTGCATATCCCTAATTTCGAAGTCGCAGGTGTATTTGCAGCAGCAGTGAGGACATCTGAATGGGTGGCTATAGCAAACGCGCTGGAGAACTCGGAAAGGCTGCTTTTTGCCATATTGAGACAGGATGAAAAGGAAGTGGCGGCAGGGGTGGAAGCGGCGCATCTGGAAACTTCTATTTTGACTTACAATAATGAAAACGCGCTTTCCTACACGATTGCGCTGGCGTTGTATTGTGCCAGAGAATATTATATGATGGTCAGGGAATTCCCTACAGGAAAAGGATATGCCGATATCGTATACGTCCCCCGTAGGAACCATTCGGATAAGCCCGCGTTGGTGGTGGAACTCAAGTGGAACAAGTCTGCGCAAGGGGCGATTGCGCAGATTCAGCAAAATAAATATCCGGAGTCGTTGATTGATTTTGGAGGGAAAATTTTATTGGTAGGGGTAAATTATGATTCCAAGACCAAGGTTCATGAATGTGAAATACAAGAGGTGGCGAGTTGTATCGTAAATGCCCCCTGTAGTTAGCGCTCAAAGGAACGATTTGGCAGATGTGGAAGCTGGCTACAGATTGTACAGACGGTTGGAATAAGGGAAAAGACAGAAATCAAAGAAGAATAACAGGAGATTGTCGGGATGAAGAAGTTGGCGCTTATCAGCGATGTCCACGGGAACTATAAGGCCTTGGAAGCCTTTCTGGAATATATAGAAGCGCATCCGGTGGATGGCATCATCTGCCTGGGGGACTATGTGACGGACAGCCCCTATCCGGAGCGAACCATGGATCTGCTGTATCAGATGCGGAAAGAGCATGAGTGCTACATGATCCATGGGAGCAGAGAGGATTACCTGCTGGACAATGTGGGGAACAAAGCGGGCTGGAAGCCGTCCTCCGCCAACGGCACCCTGTACTATACGCTGCAGCACATGCGCCCGGAGGATTTTGCGTTTTTCAAGACCCTTCCCACGGAGCGGGAGCTGCGGATCCAGGGGTGCCCTGTGCTGTACCTCTGTCACGGCACCCCCGGCAGGGTGCGGGGGAATGTCCATGAGGAGGAGGGGCTGAAGGAGAAAGTCCTGAAGGAACTGCCCTACCCCTATCTGCTGGGCGGCCACAGCCACCACCAGGAAATCGACAGCATGTACGGCAAGACCTACATCAATCCCGGCTCCCTGGGCTTCGCCGTGGACAACGTAGGGCGGCATGCCCAGTTCGCCATACTGACAGGAGTGTCAGAAAAATGGGAGCCGGCATTCTTGTCCATTCCCTACGATGTGGACGGATACCTGAGGGCCTTCTCGGAGAGCGGCGTGGACGAATTCGGCATGGTTCTGAACCGGGCAATCAAGAAGAGCCTGGTGACGGGAGTCAATTATTTCTATCACTGCATCCTGGCCATGGAGAAGGAAGCCAAAGAAGCCGGAGTCGGGGCAATCGACCAGATGCCGGAGTCCGCCTGGGAGAAGCTGGCGGAGCGGTTTGAACTGTAGGGTGCAATGACGGCCTTGTCATTTTTTTCTGGAGTTTTGAAAAAAGAGTTGCAATTTGCTTGTTTTTTGCGTATAATAATTCCAACAGAACCCAACACGCCTCTCAACGATGCGGACCACGTTGGGTCTTTTAACTTTTAAGGAGAAGATTGTATGGGGGAATTAAAGCAGCATCAGCCTCCTTTGGCTATTGGAGAGCAGATAGAGAACCTGAAAGAGATTGGCTTGATAGTTGCGGGCCGTCCGATATTGCCGATAGGTATAAGGCAGAAATAAAAAACTGACTGTCGCCGCTCTTGTGATGAGATTAGCAAGAAAAGGCCGCGGGCCCGCAAGGAAACTTTCCCTTGCAAGCCAGCGGCCTTTTTGGCTGCCAGGACCCGGAGGGACAGGCTGCAGTCCCGTTTCCGGAGAGGGAGGAACCAACCGATTGCGCGAGTTGCTTGCCCTTTGGTATATGGATAAAAGGGCTGCATTTTGTTATGATAAAGGTGCAGAAAGAATATTTCACCAAAATAGGCTCTCGGAATTTTCAGGAAGCAGAATCAGGCATTGGGCTGGACGGCACCTGGAAAAGCGGGGGAACGGGCTCAAAGGAGTTCAGGAAAGCAGTGTGATATGCGGCCCGGAGATTCTGAGAGGATATCAAAACCAAAAAGAGGAGGAACAGAACATGAGCACAATAGGCGAAACCATTGCAACACTACGGAAGAGACAGGGCATGACACAGGAGGCGCTGGCGGGCATCATTGGCGTGTCGCCCCAGTCCGTCTCAAAGTGGGAGGGCAACGTCAATATGCCCGACATCAGCCTGCTGCCGGTGCTGGCGGACATTTTCCGGTGCAGGATTGACGACCTGTTCGGCAGAGGGGACATCATGAGGAAAAGCGCTCCCGACAAAGTCCTGGACAGATGCTGCGGCGCAGTCGCCGAAGAGCTGGGAGCCTGTTCGTTCAGAGACATTGACCGATGGGAAGATTACGACAGAGCGATGGCAGAATACAGGAGAGGATTGAAAGAAGATGACCATATGAGGAGCGCTGTGATGGAAGGCCACGGCATTGCGTACTACCGGGAGAAGCTGGGTGCCTTGCTGCTGAGGAAGCCCCAGGAGGGATGGCAGGAACTTTTTAAGCAGGAGGGGCTGGATGAAGTCCTGAACCTGGTGGGGGATGAAGAGTTCCGAAAAGCGCTGGAAGAAATCTGCAGAAGCCGCCTTACCTTTTTTACGCTCCGCACCCTCCGCAGCCGCTGCGGCATACAGGAAGAAGCGTCGCTGAAGGAAAAGCTGGAGAAGAGCAAACTGTTCTGGGTAAAGACGATTGACGTGGACGGCAGCCAGGTGACGACTTATGAACTGACCCAGATAGGGAAACTGAGCATGCTGCTGGCCGTTCTGAGCTTTGCCGCGGAATATGCGGAATACAAAGACAATTATGTAGGATTTTTCATGGGAGGGGTAAAAGGGCTGATAGAATGACCGATTATCAGAAAGGTTCCGATAAAATATATGACAGAAATGTCAGTTTTGGCCTGCGGCAGTCAGCAGCCTTTTACTTCCGCCATGCCCCGGCGGCCACCCTGGGGATGTATCTGCTGAAAATCCTGTTCTCCCTGCTGCCTTTCCTGACCGTGATTGCCAGCGCCCGGTTCGTGGACAGGGTTCTGGACATGTCTTTCCAGGGAGAGAAAGGGGCCCTTGGCAGCGCAGCCCTGATTGCGCTCCTGATGCTGGTGCGGGAAGTGGGGAGCAACCTGTACGCATTTCTGCGCACGAAGCAGTGGAGCCGGACCTATCCGGTCATGGACAGGATGGTGGCGCAGAAGATAGCGGCCCTCCCCTATGAGAAGGTGGAGGACGACAGGGTACAGGACATCCTTTCCAGGGTGAAAGAGGATCCGGAGGGACTGCTCTCGGGCATCATCGAGGGCTATCTGGAGCTGGGCGGATTCCTGGTCTCCAATGTCAGCCTGGTGGCGGTGCTGGTGACCCAGGCCCCGGCGTGGGTGTCCGCCGTCATCACCGGGCTGCTGGTCTGCTTCGGCATCTTCGCCGTGAAAGGCGGGGAGCGGCAGTATGAAGCCCGGGCGGAGGTGACTTTGCGCAGAAGAAAGGCGGAGTACTATGGGGACATCCTGAAGAACCGCACCCTGGCCCAGGAGCGGATGCTGTTCGGATACGGCGGGAGCATCGATGAAGCTTATCTGAAAGAGAGCAGAGAAGCCAGAAAGCTGGAGCGGAAAACCAGCAAAAGGTGGCTCATCGGCATGAACCTGGGCGCATACATAGCCATCGGCATATCCGTGCTGGTCATCCTTACTTTGGTGACGCCGGTTCTGCAGGGGCGGATATCCGTGGGGCTCTTTGTGTCCCTGGTGACTGCCTTCATGTCCATGACCCAGAACATCACCTGGCAGTTCCCGGGGATGCTGAAAGAGATGGCAAAGGGCAGGCGCATGCTGGGGGATTTCAATACCGTGCTGCAGATGCCCGTGGCCGCGGAGCCGGAGACGGACATACCGGCGGAAGGAACGGCCTTTGAGACGCTGGAATTCCGCCATGTGAGCTTCCGGTATCCGGGGACGGAAAAGGAGGTGCTGAAAAACCTCTCCTTCCGGATAGAACGGGGAAAGCACTACGCCTTTGCCGGCAGGAACGGATGCGGGAAGTCCACCATAGTGAAGCTGATCCTGCGCCTGTACGAGCCGGACGGGGGAGAGATTCTGCTGAACCACAGGAATATCAGAGAATACGCCCCCGGGCAGATATGGAGCATGTTCGCGGTGCTTTTCCAGGACTATGCCAGGTATCCGGTGTCCGTCTATGAAAATATCGCGCTGGGTGACAGGGCGATGCAGAATGCGGCTGCCATAAGCGGTCGGCCCGAAGGGGGAGTTGGTTCCGGGGAAAACGGGCCAGCCCAAAAAGCCGGATTGAAAGGTAAAATGGATGCCGGGAAGAAAACGGTTGGTGCCGGCGTCCGGAGCGCAAATGGGAAGAAGACAGTGGAATCAGGAGACGGATTGTGTGCAGAGCCCGCGGCAGACAGAGTCCGCCAGGCGGCTTCCAGGGCGGGGCTGGAGGGCTTGTTGAAGAAACTGCCAGATGGCCTGGACACGGAGCTGGGAAAGCTCTCCGAGATTTCCGTTGACCTCTCCGGCGGGGAATGGCAGAGGGTGGCCATGGCCAGGATGGAGTGCAGCAAGGCATCCGTCCGTATCCTGGACGAGCCCACAGCCGCCATGGATCCCGTTCAGGAGCAGACGGTATACCGACAATTTTCTGACATGAACCAGGATAAAACCACCATCATGATCACCCACAGGCTGGGAGCCACCTGGCTGAGCGACTGCATCTTCGTGATAGAGGACGGCAGAGTCATGGAGGAGGGCAGCCACAGCCTGCTGATGGAGAAACAGGGGATTTACAGCGAAATGTATGAAAAGCAAAGGGAGTGGTATCTATGAGAAAGGTCACAGGTCTGCACACAGCCCGGGTCATGCTCCCCATGGCCTACCGGGCCGCCCCGCTGCGGTTCTGGGCGGTGAACATGTTCGGCATCTTACAGTCGGCGGTGCTGGCGGTAAATACGATTCTGCTGGCCAGATTCGTGGATGCCCTGGTGGACGCGGCGAGGGAAGGGGAAATGAGCAGAGGGCTGCTGCTGTGGGCGCTGCTGTATGTTTCGGGCATCATCGGCAATCAGCTGCTGAACACAGGCTTCAACTATATCCTGGGAGAGTATCTGCGGATCTGCGGGGAACAGTTCCGGTCTGCCTATCATAAGGTCATCTCCGGCCTTGCCCCCATTGAATTCGAGAGCAGCGCCGGGCTGGACGAGATTGGGAAAGCGGAGAAAGGGCTGGAGGGAGCGGGAGCCTTTGTGTTCCATTTGATTGGAATCGTTGACATGGTTCCGCCGTACCTTATTTTCCTGTGCTTCTATATGCAATCCCTGAATCCCTGGCTGCTGCTTTGCATCGCAGCCGCTTTCCTGCCCTCGGGGGTCACGCTGTACATGCAGCGGAACATATACGCGAAATTTGAGGACACCGCCGCGCCGCTGCGCAGACGCTACCAGGCCTACAAGGGCTGCGTCACGGACAGACAGTATTTCCGGGAGACCAGGGTTCTGAGGGCCGCGGGCTTTTTCTTCGGCAAGGCCGCCGGGGAGTGGGAGCGCCTGGGCAGGGAGGAAGTCCGGGTGAAGACCCAGTCCAACTTGCTGAACCTCCTCCAGAATACGGTGAGCCTGACGGGCTATCTGGGGGCTTTGGTTCTGCTGGTGGCCAGCGTGCTGAACGGGAGCGTGTCCGTGGGGGCCTTTGCCGCCGTCTACAATTCCCTGAATAAGCTGTTCGACATGATGTTCGCCATGGTGTGCGGCTTCATCGGCAGCACCGTGGCGGAGCTTCCGGAGGTGGCGAATTTCGTGGCCTTTTTGGAGAGGAGCGGGAAAACGGAAAGAGGGCATTCCGTGGAAAATGAGAATTTTGCAAAAAATGGGAGTGCTGTAGGGGATGCGGCGGATGGCGGCCGTTTTGCGCAGAGCGAATTTTTTAGGAAAAACAGGAGAACGGAAAAACATAGAATAATAAGCGAAATACAGACTCCAGAAACGCCGATTTCTGAAAAATATGCCGCACTTGACTTCAGCAAGGGAATCGTGCTGGACAGAGTTTCTTTTGCTTATCCCGATGCGGGGCGGCTTTCCGTGGAGGAAGTTAGTCTCCGGATTCCCCAGGGGCAGCACATCGCTATCGTGGGAGAGAACGGCGCGGGGAAATCCACTTTGGCCAAGCTGCTGCTGGGCGTCTACCAGCCCACTTCCGGCAGCGTCGCCATCGGAGGGCTGGAGACCCATGCCGTGAATCCGGAGACGTACCAGAAGCACATGTCGGCGGTTTTCCAGAATTTCGGACGCTACCAGATGACCCTGTCCGAAAATGTGAGAATCAGCGATTTCGCAGGCACCGGAAAACCCGAAGAGCTGCTGGCGGGCACCGGACTGGATCCGGAGATGGTCAGAAACTGCGACAGCGTCATGCTCTCCCGGGAATTCGGCGGCGTGGAGCTCTCCGGCGGACTCTGGCAGCAGGTGGCGATTGCCCGGGGAAGGTACCGGGAGCATGAAATCATCGTGCTGGACGAGCCCACGGCGGCTCTGGATGCCCTGACGGAAAGCGCTGTCTACCACAGGTTCCTGGAGATGGCCCGGGGAAGGACGGCAGTCATCGTATCCCACAGACTGGGCTCGGCCCGGCTGGCAGACCGCATCCTGGTGATGCAGGGCGGCAGACTGGCGGAGGAGGGCACCCATGAGGAGCTGCTGGAGAAGAAGGGTCTCTACAGGGAAATGTGGGAGGCTCAGAGCGGATTTCTGTTACACAGTCAGCAATGCGCGGCAATGATTCCGGAGCATGAGAGCCAGATAGGAAAATTATTATAAAACCTACCAATTATGCTTTTTCCGTTGTATAATAAGCCTGAAATATATGGAAATGGAACTTTGCGCAAGCAGAAAGGAGAGGGGTTGCGATGTACCTGAAGCGGAAAGCGTATGACGAGCTGACGGCCTGGAAAAAGCGCCCGAATCATTCCACCCTGGAAGTATCCGGTGCAAGGCAGGTAGGCAAAACCTATATTGTAAACCGATTTGCGGATGAACAGTACAGACAAAAGATATATATAAACCTGATGGATCTTTCCGGGGAACTTTTTTTGGAACAGTACCGGGAACTATGGCAGGAAATGAAAGCGGGGAAAAGGTACCAGAATCCAATCTATGAACTGATAAAAAGGCACCAGCCTGATTTTGAGGATTCAGACCACACAGTTGTAATAGTTGATGAAATCCAGGAATCGGCGGACATTTACAACCGCATCCGGGAATTCACGCGCACGCTGAAATGTGACTTCATTATTACGGGGAGTTATTTGGGTAGAATTTTAAAAAAGGAGTTCAAGTATTCTTCCGGTGACCTGGATTATCTTGAAATCCGCACGCTTGGATTCGAAGAATTCCTGACAGCCCTTGACCGCATTGAGCTGTATGAGGAGATGAGCCTGTACGGAGGGAGCGACACGAAAACCTATCAGGAGCTGCAGAAGCTATATGACGATTACTGCGCGATTGGCGGGTATCCCAGCGTTGTCCTGAAATATCTGGAAAATGCGCCCCTGCAGGACTGTCAGGCAGAGCTGCTTAAAATCATCCGTCTGTTTACCAATGAGAGCAGAAGGTATTTTGAAGACATATTGGATGCCGCTGTCTACGAGAATATTTTTACCGGTGTTGCCCGCATTCTGGCCAAAGAGAAGAAAGGATTCGACAAAGACAGCTTCAGCGAGGAGCTCCAGGGCATTGTTGTGAAAGATTATTCCAGCAATATAACTAAGGTGTCGGTAAACAGGGCCATTGACTGGCTGTATAGCGCCGGGGTCATAGGGTTTGCCGGAAAGCTGCCTGAATGCAGCCTTTTGGATTTCAAGGCCAAGGCAAGGTGCTACTTTTTGGACGTAGGGCTTACAAATTATTTTCTCACAAAGTCAGGCGCGCCAAAAGCTACGGTATCCGGCATTCTAAACGAAAACTTTGTCTATCTTGATTTAAGGCGCCGGATTGCTCATCCCAGCGAGGTTGCGCTGGAAACCCCTGCTTTTGCGACCCTGGGCAACGGCGAAATTGATTTTTATGTAAAAGGGCTGGCATCGGAAAGGACATATGCGGTTGAGGTAAAAGCAGGAAAAAACAGCGGAAAGACTGCAGCGGAAGCATTGGAGAAGAAAAAAGCGGATTACGTTCTGTATGCAAAAGGCAGCACCTGCGGCGGAAAAGCCAATAATATAATCACGATTCCGATTTACGGAATTGCGAAGTTTCAGTTCTAAAAATTGTAAAACACATCCTTTGCCAAGAGTTCCCCGGCAACAGCATTGATGCCAGTTCCTATGCCGCTTTTATACGTGATAACGACATCCCCAGGGGAATCATCGTCTCCGGCAAAGGATTCCCGCTCAGCCAGATCAAAAAGGAGCTGGAGGAACGGCTTGACCTGCACTTCCTGACGCCGATAAAAAGGAACGATGTCAGGATCGCCAACAATGACATGCTCTCTTTCGAGGGCGTGCTCCCCGGCATTGACGACCATGTCCTGTACAGGAAGTGCCCGATTCAGGGAGGCCGCTATCTTTACGCCTACAGGTCTGCAAGGAAAGCTTCAGCAGAGGAGGCCTCCTACCTGGCCCGCAGGGAGAAGCAGAACGATTTCTGCCCTGACGCGTATGAAAAGAAGCGGCGCGTCTTTGGGGTGATCGTGTTCGAGTCAGACCAGGACATCGACCCCAGGGCTGCCTATCTCTGCTATGACGACCGGTGGCTGCTGGAGCTGGTGTTCAACCGCTGCAAGAGCGACGAATGCCTTGACAGGACAGAAGTCCAGGGCGATTTCTCGCTGCTTGGCTCAGAGTTTATAAACTTCATTTCCACGGTGCTCACCTGCCGTATGCTGCGCAAAGCGCGGGAAACCGGGCTGTTAGAAAAGGTATCTTATGGCGAGCTGCTTGATGATCTTTCCAGTGCATGGCGCATGGTTGACTCGCCAGAAGAGCCTGCCACAGATGATGGTTTCTGGGGACATACGCTGGGTTATGTATTTGATGAGCTGGAAGCCCTTGGTCTTTCAAAGCCGATTCCTAAGCCAGCGCCTAAAAAGCGGGGCAGGCCGAGGAAAAATCCAGCGGAAGACAAACCAAAGCGACCAAGGGGGCGGCCAAGGAAAAACACCTGATCTGCTGCACCTCTATAGTACGGCTGATTGGGAAACTTATAATTCATACTAACTTGGAAAGAAGGAATTTTATGAGCAAAGAAGACATGAACCATCAGGTTCTTTTTACTGATTATCCAGATATAGTCAATGTAGAGCAGTTAAGCGCAATGCTCGGTATCAGCACGAAGACGGCCTACAAGCTTCTGAAAGAAGAAAAAATAAAGAGCATCCACATAGAAGGGACATATAGAATCGCCAAAGTACATGTACTAAAATATTTGGAATTATCCGAATAACCCTTTTCTTTTAGGGCTTGTACGTTTATAATAGCTCTTATCAAGGCAGATGGGAGCTGTTTACCGAAAAGGAGGTTAGACGAATGGTAGCAGGACATCTGCGTATCCAGAATGGATATTATCAAATGATTTTGAGCTATAAGGATGAGAACGGAAAGCGTAAGACCAAATCCATTTCAACCGGGTTAGAGGTAAAAGGCAACAAGCGCAATGCGGAAAGGATGCTGACCGCCGCCCGCCAGTCTTTTTTGCCTGAATCCTGTGACGACAAGGAAGAATCAGCGGGAGAGGAAACGGTAGTAGCTGGAAATGCTGAAAACACCAGCAAGGAAACCGGGGATGAGTCTCCTCCATTCTGTGATTTCATCCTGGAATGGCTGGAAATGGTAAAGAGGAGCATTGAACTTACCACCTATGGCAGTTATGAACAAACTGTCAAGCACTGCATTGTCCCGTATTTTGAGCCGAAGCACCTTACACTCAAGGATCTGGAGAATAACCCGAATGTCATTCAGGACTATTACCAGTATGAGATTTTGGAGAAGAAGCTCACAACCAACACGGTAATCCACAGGCATGCAAACATCCGTAAGTGTCTGCAATATGCCTATCAGATTGGGCTGATCAATTCCAATCCCGCTGACCGCGTGGAACGCCCTAAGAAAAATACCTTTTCCGGAAGCGCATACAGCGAAGACGAGCTTCAGGAATTATTCCGGCTCTTTCGGGGCGACCCGTTGGAATTTGCGGTAATTACGGCGAGCTTCTACGGGCTGCGGCGCAGCGAGGTGGTAGGGCTGAAATGGAATTGCATTGATTTTGATGTAGGCACCATCACCATCCGGCATATCGTGACACAGGCCACCGTAAACGGCAAGTTTATCACCATCGCAAAGGACAGGGCGAAGAACAAGTCAAGCCTACGCACCTTGCCTTTGGTGGCTCCTTTCAGAGAGATATTGCTTCGGATTAAGGAAGAGCAGGCCGAACAGCGCAGAGTCTGCGGAAAAAGCTACTGCACGGAGTATCTGGAATACATTTACCTTGACCCCATTGGAAAGCTGATCCGTCCTGACTTTGTGACGCAGCACTTCAGTCTGATGCTGGACAAGAATGATTTCCGCAAAATACGCTTCCACGATCTGAGGCACAGCTGCGCATCGCTGCTTTTCTCACATGGGGTAAGCCTGAAGGAAATCCAGGAATGGCTCGGGCACAGCAATATCTCTACCACTGCGAACATCTATACGCATATGGACTTTAACAAGAAGCTTTCTTCCGCCAATGCGATTATAGGGCTTTTGGGCAAAGAAAAAGAATCCACTTCAGCCGCGAACTGAAAGCGTGGATTCCCAATAAACCAATGCTGGTAGCCGGACTTGAACCGGCACGAACAAATGTTCGACAGATTTTAAGTCTGTTGCGTCTGCCTATTCCGCCATACCAGCAGA
>OFFK01001171.1_pt1 | contig 19763 bp, 21 predicted proteins | sample 1521361 | NCBI WGS metagenome assembly OFFK01 (sample SAMEA3504096, study PRJEB24116) | mouse gut metagenome | biome: mouse gut; feature: mouse-associated habitat; material: faeces | place: Denmark | collected 2011
AGGGAACGGCAAAATTTTTTACACTTCTTTTACTTCTTTATCTCACATGAGCAAAAGCCGGAGGGGTATGAGGACCTGTTCATATTCGTCCCAGAGGCGAGGCAGGTCATCCGCATCAGTGAAGGGACTGGAGACAACCTGTCCTGGGAGGACAGGGAGAAAGGGTATGTGGACTATATCTATTATGACCAGCACGAGCTTGGCATGGACATGCCGATAGCAGAGGGAGGGCAGGTGCTCCTGGAGGGCATGTTCAGGGACCTGTTCCAATGCACAGCGGACTGCGTGCCGAGAGTGCTGGACATGGCATATGGAAGGGACACCGTCAGATATGTCATATTGGCATAGGGAGAAAGCGGTACGGATCGGCCCGGACATTCATGGGGGCTGCTGGCCCCTGCCGATTAAGGAAAGTGAGGAAAAGGAATGGTCAGATTAGAGGAAGGGAAATACATCATAGGGTTCGATGACGGCTACCAGCTCGGGAAGACGGCAGGCCATGTATTCGATAACGGCATACATAGGCTGGGTGCCACGGAGCCGACACTGAAAGAACACTCCCTGTTCTATGACGGGGAATACTTCAAGGTTGGAGAAGGCCGGGCGGCAATTACGGAGGATAAGGTATCAGATGACGATGCAAGGCTGCGCACCATGGCGGCGGCAGCCATGGAACTTGGGGGTGCAGGGATCCATAAGGCAGAGGTCGTGCTTGCAGTGGGCCTGCCCTTTTCAAATTATGGACGGGACAAGCCGAAGCTGATCGACTATTACAAACGGCAGGACAGGCTGGAATTCTCATATGAAGGGGAAGACTATTTCCTGGAGATAGGGAAGGTGATTGTCTGTCCCCAGTGCTATTCAGCCATCGCTACGAGGCTGGGGAATATGAAAGGAGACTACCTGGTGGTGGATATCGGGAGCAAGACCACGGATGTGGTGTATGTGCAGGATGGTCTCCCCATGGAGAGCAGGTCGATTACCATCGAAAAGGCCGTGGTGAAATGGATAAAGGAGATTCAGCGTGAGATGAAAGTGCAGACAGGAAAGGACATACCGGAACATGAGGTCATGAAGATTGCTCTGAAAGAGGGCGGTAACCTGCCAGGTGCCTATGCGGAGCTTATCCGCGGGATGCTGCGGGAGAGGATGCAGTCCCTGGAGCTGGAGCTTGCGGAGAGGGGATACAGCATGGACTACGTCAACATCATCTATGTGGGCGGAGGCGCATTGCTGGCCCGTGACTATGCCGGCAGGTACCGGAGCCATACGGCTTATGACTGTGACCTGTGCGCCAACGCAAAAGGGTATGAGTTCCTTGCCAGGCAGATAGAGGGGAAGAAGGTGTCATAGTGGCTGAGAACCAGAAATCTATCTTCATCCGCTTCAATATGGACGACAGGTCTGACTGCGAACTGTATCAGAGGCTGATGGAGGAATCGGGCAGTGCATCTTCCCTGACGGCTTATGTAAAGAGGGTACTGGAAGAGTATTTCAGCCTGAACATTAAGATAGCTGACAGGCAGGAGTTCCATGACCAGATGCTTGCAGTCGTCCGGGAGGAGATGCAGCTGCAGGGAATGAAACTGGTGGGAGCGTTACTGGCGGGAATCGGTGCGGCGGGTACGCCATCCATACAGTCGGCAACAGTGTCAAATATGGCAGAACTGCCCGAGGTATGTGACGGACTTCCGGAGGAGCTGCAAGGAATCCTTGCGTATATCGGATAGGGACATCCATGGATTACGGCTCAATCTAATGACAGTCGAGATGCAGCAGGCGCTCCCGGGCGGGGGGCCTGTTGCATTTGTGCTGTAAAGTGTAAGCAATGTGCTGCAGAAAGGGCATTACGGAGGACTGTTTTGGTAAAATGATTGCACATCTGCAGCAGGATATAGCAGATGTGCAGCCGTGAAATGGAAGACATTAGGTGAACCAGGGGGATGTCCATCAGGCTGTTGTGTTTGAGGGCTGCTATTCCTCAGGGACTCCCAGGACTGCATGTCCATATTCATACAGCAGGTCGTTGGTTTCTTCAACATTCATCTTTTGGTTCAGGGAAAACAGGAGTATTGCATCCCGCGCATCCTTTGCGTATAATTTCCTGTATCCGGAAAGCTTTAGCATTGCCTGGGTTTCGTCAACGGACAGATGCATTCCGAAAGCTATAGCGATAAGCTTATTGCGTGACGGCATCCTGCGGCCGTCGAATATCTGGTATACATAGGTACGATTAAGCAGGGAATTCCGTACTACATCCGCTCTGCTGATACCTTTTTGCTCCAATAGCATCTTCAAATGTTCGGGCAGGCTGTGCGAAAGCATATGGTTGCCGTGTTTGTCAAAGTAGTCCTCAATATTGGCGGCGACTATGATTTCATGTTCCAGTTCTGAAGTTGACGGCATCCGTTTTGAGCTGACAGGCACTGCATCTAAATTTAATTTCATATTGAGCCTCCTGACTTATTTGATATAATTATATAGTATGAATGGTGACATAGCAAGAAAGGAGACGAAAATAATGGAATATTTGGAATATGAAGAAATCGAACTGATAAAACAAAGCGAAAATAGTACGGTGCATTTGATTAGGGAAAAAGAAGGGGGAAAGTTTTTCGTAAGAAAAGTAATGAAGTGGCAGCATCCGGTGTATTTGACGCTGCAGGACTGTTCTCACCCGTGTCTGCCGCAGATTTACGATGTCGCCATAACGGAAAAGGACACAACAGTCATAGAAGAATATATAGAGGGCCCATCGTTAGGCAGCATAAAATTATCCGGAAAACAGTTCAAAGGCATCGTAAAAGATCTGTGCGCTGTTTTGGAGTTCCTGCATGGTAAGGGCATCATTCACCGTGACATTAAGCCATCCAATATTATTTATAAAGAGAGCGGGCATATAGGCCTGATTGATTTTGATGCAGCCCGTAAGCCAAAAGAGAATCGAGAGCAGGATACCAGGCTGCTGGGTACCCGTGGATATGCGCCTCCGGAGCAATATGGTTTTTCCCAGACTGATGTGAGGACTGATATCTACTCTCTTGGTGTTACACTGGAACAGATTCTGCAGGATGGGTTTCAAAAGCTGCGGTATAAAAGAAGGCTGCGAAAATGTACGGAACTGGACCCGAAGAAACGGTTCCAGTCCATACGGCAGGTAAGAAGGGCTTTTTTTCATACGGAGAGGAACATTCTGGCAGGTCTTGCGGTAATTGCAGCGGCAGCGTTTTTCGGCTGCTATCTTTCAAAAAACAATACGGATATTATTTCTTCCACTCCAAATATGGCTGCGGCTGAAAGGTATCCGAATCAGATTCTCTGGAATGATTATCCTGTACATGATTATCTGGGGAAATACATAGATGATATTATGGAAGAAATGGATGCATCCTGCGATGAATTTACGGAGGATGGTGATGAAAATATATGTGCTTATAGGGAAATAGGGATTATTTTTTGTTTTGATAACAAAAGAAAGATTTATCGTATCATAACGGATCCGGCACTTTGCACCTATAATGGAGAATCGCTCAATATAAACAGAGATGAAATTCTTGAAATCTTAGGAACTCCTTTTATGATGGGCTGGACAGAATGGGAATCGGAGGATGTTCCGGATGAATACTTTGTAGACTATTATGATGGGAAAGAAGGCATCCGATTTTATATGCCGTCACCGGAGAAAGACGCCACCGACTTGTTTATTGATTAAAGAGCATGCATAAAAAAGTACCTTCATGGTACTTTTTTTATTTTTAATGTATGCTGGCTGCAGACCTGCACAAGCCGGAATTGCTGTATAATAATAGAAATTTTTGCTGTTCAGGGAAATGATGAACAGCCGAACGGGATGCCGCATGATGAAAATTTGAGTTTACAGTCAATTCAATCAATTCGTTTTAATTTCCGTATCCGGATTGACCTTTTGACAGCAGCTGCGGCTTCCAGCATGACGTATATTTCGTCAGGGTCACAATCGGCAAAGGCATTCTGTACATCCTTCATCAGGTGTGATTTTGAAGCCTGAACGCTGTCATATAAAAGTTTGTCTACGCTGGTATGCAGGGCATTTGCAATTTTTACAAGGGCTGGCAGGCTGATTTTTGTGGAAGCAACTTCAGTGTGGGATATGTGCTGGCTGGTCAGGCCTACCATTTCTGCCAACTGTTCCTGTGATAATCCGGCGGCCAGGCGTGCAGCACGGATTCTCTGTCCTAACAATACATAGTCCATCTTGATTACCTCTCTGAAAAAAGTTGATAATTGCATTGTAATGTTGAATGAGTTATGGTAAAATGTACTATAAAGGCGGATGAGCCAATATAAGCGGTAAGAAAGGAAGGAATAATGTGGTTTCCTGCCTGATGAAGATACGATGGTAGAAAAACCCGAGGAGGTACGAGATGAAAAAATTTGAGTTGGAGATAATTGATCAGGCTGTAAAAGCTCTTGGTAATCTTCCGGATGCAATCAGGATAATGAATGAGGTATTGGATGAGGAAATTTTTCTTCCAAATACTCCTTTTCCCGTTGCTGTCAATATGTTCTATTGGGATACAATCAGAGAATGTAATGGATGGCGTTTACAGCAAAATGAATTCACAAGACATTGTCGGCTTGTAGATCCTGAAAATATACGCCGTGCTTGGGGAACAAAGAATGCTATGGTTAAGGCATTAAGGGATATTAATAATCGTATTTCCACACTATAACTGACAGATTTATACCTTATCTGCTTTACAAAATAAGACAATCCCAGATATGGTTGTTTTAGGGAGGACGGGGGTAATGGCCAAAAAACTGAAAAGAATACCTGTAGATTTAGTATCGTACATTCAAATTGAGACGGAAGCAATTGAAACTTCTAATGACAAGATGATGATTTCTTCCTACTGTCTTAGTAAATTAGAGATGGTAAACTGGTACTTGGAATTATTGGAGGTCGGTTCCAAGAAGTACATCGTCCCACAGAGCAAAGCATATCTGGAGATGGTCAGAGACCAGCTTATGGAGTGCCACAAAGAAATCATGGCCGTAAAAGTCAAAAAGAACAATAAGCGTCCTATCCTTGATATCGAATATCCGAAAGGATACGAGGGGTAATGCTGCTATCAGCATCCAGGACAGGGACAAATACACATGAAACGAAATGGAGAAGATACAAAGGTGGACGGATTAGTGGAGCAAGGTATTCTACAGGAACCAGGAATGCAAAGAACCGGGGTGCGTAAGGGGATAGGCCTCGTCCTGGTCGGCGGCGGAGGTCGGGGGGCTTATCACATTGGAGTGTGGAAAGCACTGCGGGATACAGGATTAGAAAACTATATTACAGCTGTATCCGGTTCTTCTGTTGGCGGACTGAATGCAGCATTATTTATTCAGAAAGACTTAGACAAAGCGCAGGACATTTGGAAATCCATTTCCATGGAGACGATTTTGACGCCCAGGTTCAAAAGCGAACATAGTCGCCCAGCATTATTCGAACGTGATGGACTGGGGAGAATCATTGATGAGGGCCTGGACATGCGGTGTTTTGACAATGGTGAGTACAATTGCTGGATTGCTTGCGTAAGGGTAGATGGGGGTGATAATAAGGAAGAGGAAATTCAGTATATTAATTTTGAAGGAAGAAAGGTCGTCCGTAAGTATGTGTGCGGGCGTACAGAATATTTTAATTTGAAGCATGTCCAAGGCGATGATACAAGAAAGAAAATTCTTTTGGCGACATCTGCGATGCCATTGGTGTTTCCAAAGGAAGAGATAGATGGGCATCACTATGAGGATGGCGGCATCAAAGATAATATTCCGTTAAGACCTCTTTATGAGATTGATAAATGCGATGTTATTTTTGCTGTACATTTGGCAAATACAGATAATCCGATAAATCGGAAAAGATACCCGAATGCAACGATATTTGAAATATTTCCAAAAGGAAATTTAGGCGGACTGATAGATGCAGACGGCGTATTTGACTTTACAGCGGAAGGGGCTGCAAAGCGGATAGAACAGGGTTATGCCGACTGCCATGACCTTTTCCGGCGTATGACGGAAATTATCCGTTCCGGCCATGAAGAACGTAATGTTCTGGCTGATGCCTATATGAAGGAACTGCAATATGATTGGTGTAAGAAAAAGATGCAGGAAGCAAATTTAGATTTGATGATGAAATTAAATGAAGATACGGGGAGATGAGAAAATGGAATCATTGAGGGAATTTGGATACCAGGAAACAGATCTTGAGTATGGAGATGTTTTGTCAGATATGCTCAAAGGGAAGGATATAGACGAGTTGACAGAGCTGTTATGCGAATGTGAAACTCTCCTTCAGACAAATGATATTTATTTAACGAAGCTCAATGCAAAGGGATTAAAGAGGCTGTTTCATCTGATTACCGGAATAGAGAAAAAGTGCAAGAAAAGCATCCAGGATAATTTTCAGTTGATGCATAGAATTACTTTGAATGTAGAAAAGGTTATTTTGCAGCGTTTTACCGATTTCGAGAAACTGATAGCCACTCTGAATGACAAGCTTGAAAGGGATAATCAGTTTACGCAGTACTGCATTAATTCGCTGCTACAGAAAGTAAATGACCATAAGAAATCTATTGAGGGGCTTCAAAGAGAGGTAAGGCTGCTAACATGGGAAAAGTTGGATTTGGAAAATTATATATCCTACTCGAATACGAAAAAGGTGTTGCAGATAGTATCCGATTTATATGCCATCACCGGTGGAAGCTGTGAAATAGGATTCGAATGGCCGAAGATGGCGTTGAAAGAACTTGAAGTGTCAGAGACCCTGATACCCTTGGATATTTTTGCGGAAGAAATCCTCCACGATGCAACGTGCCTGCCCCTGTATATCAAGAATGAATTGGACTATAACACTTTTCGGGATAAGCTTTCGGAGTACGGCACTGTCATATGCCAGGCAAATACCTTGGTGGTTGACCAGAATATTCAGGAACTGTGTGAAGCGAAAAATGAAACCATGGAAACGTTCTGCCTTCCCTTGTTAAAAAAGAAGATAGAGACTCGAAATATGGACAGTAAGTCTGCAAAAGATATCTGTATTCAATTATTAGAGGACTTGAAAATATTGCATGCGATAGCGAGCGAGGAGAGATTGCAGGAACAGAAAAGCCTGGAGGATGAGAGAAAACTGCAGGAAAGTCTGCAGAAGCAAAAGCAGATAGAAGAAAATCAAAAATATCCCATACTGAGAATGACGCCGGAGAAACTGCATCTCTATAAAGATAAAGGAGAAATTATAAAATTAGATCAGAAGGAGCCCTATACCTTTAAGGATGAAGCAATGTTGGAGTCTTATCTGGAAAATACAGATCCATATCTGGTGGCAGCGCCCATCGGGTTTAAAGAACATGCCAAGAAAGTCAAGAATCTGTTGGAGAATAGATTTGTAGCTTTGTCAGATTATTATATGTATTTATGGTTTCATAATATGAATCTGGAGATGAGGGCTAAACGGAAACTGGCATTCATAGAGTATTACGCTACTACAATATATGTATCAGTCTATGGTGTTGACAGTACGGGCAGCAAATATGAAAAGGGCGGCCAAATGGAAATCGGACACGGTACAGCTATAGATACTATGCATAAAAGGATTTTGGGGCATGAGTATTTTAAAGATGTAAGCGATAAGAATGAGATTATAGTTTTTCAGACATTCCTGAGCAATTTGCAGGGGCTGCCTAAGCTGGTGAATGTCCACAAAGTGCAGATGGTGGACTGGACATGGCAAAACAAGTTACATGAAAGCATATTTCGGAAGAATATGAAGGAAGCACTGCTTGAAGGCAATTAGTAATGCGATGTAGTATCGGTTAAAGCCTCCAACAATACAGAATACGTTTAAAAAGAAGCTCCAAAGAATTGCAGCTGCCGAAAGGAATGGTGGCGGCAATGCTGTTGGAGGCGCTCAGTGGTAAATGCAATTATCCTTATTTTAAGGGCGTTTACTATGGAACAATGGGGGAATGTGTCATTGAATGCTATATGAATGTCGCGTTCACGGGTTATGAGGGCTACTAAAAGGGAGGAGCAAAGTATGTACTGTTCTAAATGTGGTGCAAAGGCAAGGGACGGCGCAGCTTTCTGTGAAAAATGTGGTGCGAGGCTTGTTCAGGAGAATCATTCCGAAAATAAAATGGAGAAAGCGTCTGGTACGGAACATGTTCACGAAACCGTGGACGCCGAAAACAAATCCTTGACAAAGAAAAATGGGAAATCCGCCGTAAGGTATTTATTACCCATCCTATTGATTGGAGCGCTTGTTTTGTTATTGGTGCGTTGGATGAAACCAGATGCCTTACCTCAAGAGGATGAAAGCCTTGTTGCAAAACAATCAGATGCTTCGCCTCAAGAGGGAAGCTCTGCTTTTGTTGCTGGTGACTACATAGAGGATGCTTATTATATTGGTGATACCGTATCCATGTCACAGACAGATTCTTCAGGAATAAAAGGATATTATAATATCACAATGACAGACTGGGGTACACATAAGTCTGAATATAGCAATGATGTATATGTGTATGCAGTGTTTGAGGTTGAAAATACAGGAAATGAGGAGATTTCTATCGCTCAATATTCATTTAGCGCATATGTAAATAATTACAAAGTTGATGTTGGGCAGGTGGCGGAAGATGACGGCCTGTCTGCAACGCTGTCTCCAGGACGTCGGACAAACGGCAAAGTATACATTCAAATGGACCCAGGGGATGTAAATCAGCTTGAACTGGAACTGGGTAATATTATTTTCCGTATTCAGGACAGTATGTTCCCGGAGGAGATTCCGTTTGGTTACGAAGGAGAGGAAAATTATACAGATTATATGGAATGGGGCGGAGATTATGATGGCGGGTGGATGGATACAGCATTAACATTTTCACTCTACTCAGATGGATCACAGAATCCGGAATGCGGATATATGACGACATATTTCAGAGGAATGGAAAGTAATGGGAAGCTGTATTATCTGGGTGGAAACCAGTTCCGGTGGGAGAGTGGAGGTTATGACTCTGTATGGCCTGAAACATATTATGTTTATGCAGTGTATAACAATTCGGAATATCGATTAGATTTATATAATAGCGATGGCGAATATGAAGTTACGTTTACCCTGTATGAGCAGTATATACCGTAATGTACAGATAGATGCTTTTAATTGCAGTGCTGGCAGTTGCAGCCACAGACTGATTCTCACTGTCTTGACAGAAAGGGATACCTAATGGAAAATGCAGGGTATAAGACGAATTAGGGAGAATCCGTAAAAAGTACAAAAAGGCTGCTGGGGAAGGTGGGACAAGGGCACAATGTTGATTAGGGGAGTGCTGTCGGGACGGCAAAGGTCCAAATTGAGACAGAAGCAATTGAACCGCCAATGACAAGAAGATGATTTTCTCCTATTGTCTCAGCAAATTGGAGACGATGAACTGGTATCTGGAATTGTTGGAGGTAGGATTTAAGAAGTATATCGTTCCTCAGAGCAAGGCATATCTGGAGTCGGTCAGGTCAGCTTGTAGAATGCCACAAGGAAATCATGCGCGTAAAAATCCAAAAGTTAGGCAATCGCCTTTTTTAGACATTGAATATCCAAAAGGGTATGAGGGCTGATGTTGCTTGTGGCATATAGTATGGAACAGGTATCCTTTCAGTAATAAGGTTAAGGAGAAAGGGCTATGGAGAATTCGATGACAGAACAGAATGTACTGAAAAAGTTAGGTATCAACGATTTTGGGCAGCTAAAGCGGGAGAACTGCATGCAATTTGCATCAATCCTTGATAAGATGGAGCCGGAAGTAGCCCAAAAGGCATTGGAGCAATTTCCTGAATTTGCGAAAACATCTAAAGAAATACTATGTGGATATAGGGAGATTATAGAAAGAGGCATTTTATCTAATGATGCGAGCATGAAAGCGGTATATGATGCTTATAATTCTATCATGGACGCTCTACAGAAAGAGCTGGATAAGGACTGCCTGACCTTTGAAGAGAAAAAATACATTTTGGAAAAGATGGAGGAGATTGCTGATAAAATCGACAAAAAGGATACGGAAAATAAAAAGTGGATTGCAGGAATAGGAATAGTGGCTGGGGTGGTATGCTGCGGAGTGGTAGCGGTGTTAGCCAGTTTGTTGGGTGGTGATACGTCTGTTAAAACGAAAGATTTGTCAGACTATGACCCTGATCCAGATCCTGACCTGGAGTATATCCCTCACGTTGACCTGGATTCTGTCTGACTTGGATTCTGTCCCTGGCTATGACTTGCCCGGAACCGGATGGGATTGACTTAAATTCTGCAATAGAAATGTCAAAAACAGGACATGTCTGCTGAAAGGGGAACCTTAAGGCAGACATTTGCTTTATCCTATAATGATAATCATGAAAGGCAAGGCCGATAAGATCAGGAACCGTAATCGTGTAGAAGCCTTCTATAGATATATATTCTCATATTGTAATATAACTTATGTGATAGGAAGGAGATGCTTATGAAAAAAGGACCAGTGGAATTCATATTCGTCATCGACAAAAGCGCGGCGATGCGCGGACGGGAGGATGTCGTGGTAATCGAATTCAACGCCATGCTAAGGGAGCAGCAGGACATGGAGGGGGAGGCCCTGATCACCACAGTGCTGTTCGACGACCGGTATGAGCTATTCCATGACAGGATCGATATCCATGCCGCGGCGCCCCTGTCCAAGGAAGACTATAAGGCCCAGGGAAAGGCGGCCCTTTTTGACGCCATAGGGAAGTCCATGCACAAATTCCGCAGAGTGCGGCACGGCACAAGGGAAAGCTGCCGTGAGGAGAGGGCAGTCTTCATCATCATCACGGGCAGCGGCGACAGGGCCAGCCGGGGATATACGGAAGAGATGGTCAGGAAGCGCATTGCGTACCGGAGAAAAGAGTATGGGTGGGAATTCGTGTTCTTCGGCACAAGCATGGACGCGGCGGCAATGGCCGGGAAGATTGGGATAGCGGCAGAAATGGCACAGGACTGCAGTGCTGATGCCGAGGGCATCCGCACCGCATATGCGGCGGCGTCCTCCCTGCTGGCGGCATACCGGAGAGACGAGGGTGCCGGAGAGCCTGGCAGCGATATGGCGGTGCAGGCTGCCAAGGACCTGCGCACAAAATGCAAGGACATGGTCTTCACGCCGGCTGACATGATCCGGAATATATATAAACAAAACGAGGATTCGGCCATAGAGACATTGCGCAGACATCTTGGGAATGACATCGTCATCACGAAATGGACAGAGGCGCAGGGAGAACAGGAGCTGGAAGAGGAAGAGCTGTTCGAGGGCGAGATATCCGCATCCATATTCACGATAGGATGCTACACGGTACGGTATGCGGAGTGCCTGTATGCGGATGATTCCTATGGAGGCGCACACGGATATCACTATCATGAAAGAGTGCCGGCGGGAAAGGATATCATAGCGGAATATCGGGACGTAAAGCGGGAGAAAAAGCGGGACGAGGCTGCCGGAATAGTCAGGGCATTGCTGGGTCCGTGGATGCTTTTTAGGGAGAAAGGAGTCCGGATAGTGGAGGAAGTGTCTGTCCTGTGCCGGTCTGGAAACGGGGCGGATACAGACTGCTGGCAGAATATCTGTCTGGCGGCCCAGAGTTTCACCTGGTCAGAGAGGATAGACTACATATGCACCGTAAAAAAGAGCGATACGGTTCCTGACGGACAGGCGGTGCTGTTTGTGCTCAGCCGTTACATGGGGGATTCACATACCAGTGAGAGTTGGTACAAGTTCACACCTGATGGCAGGGTGGGAGCATACCGCATAGGCGGATACGGACAAAATGATACAGATGCCTGGGAGTTGTAAGGAGGCTGCGCATCTGCAGAGAATGGGGAGGGAGTCATGATGAAGACTACATCCGGGATGCCTACAGGCAAACAGAAGCCTACAGCAAAGAGGAAGAATGCAACATGGGCGGCTCCAGACGCGGCGATGCAGCACAGTTAGGGAGCCATGAGAGGAGAAAAAAGATGGATAGAAAAAGGAGTAAGATGAATCAGGAGTTGAACCAGGAATCAGTACCGTGCTGGCAGGAAGATGCCATGGAATCAGGGGATGAGAAGAATATCGTGGATAGGATGCAGTACGAAAAAGCCGCTGAGGAGAATTCCCTAAAGGCTCAATATAAAATGGGCCTTTGCTACGCAGAGGGCCGAGGCGTTGAAGAAGATGGCGAAAAAGCCATAGAGTGTTTCAGAAAAGCTGCTGAAATGGGATATGAGCCTGCACAAGGAGAATTAGGACTGTGCTATTATCTTGGCTATTTCGGACTCAGGCAGGACTTCAACGAGGCTCTGAAATGGTATAAAATGGCGGGGAAAGACATCAGCCGCTGGGCCGGAGACTGGACGTTTGGGTTCCTTTATAACTATCTCATGGCTACCGAGCAGAACGATCTGGACGCCCAGCTTCAGCTGGGTGATGCTTATCTAAACGGCGTTTTCTCCATAGATCTGGATGTGGACAGAAAGGAAGCTGCCAAATGGTACAGGCTGGCTGCTGAACAAGGCGATCCCAGGGCACAGCTGTCATTGCGTAGGTGCGAAGAATTTGACGAATGGCATCAAAGGGCCGCTGAGCAAGGTGACATAGAAGCGCAGGTGCAGGTTGCCAATTGCTATATGCACGGCATCGGCGTCAGGGAAGACGAAGAACAGGCCAGAAGGTGGTATCGGAAACCTGCCGAGCTGGGAAATCCGGAAGCGCAGGTTGGATTAGGAGAATGCTATTTCAATGATTATTATATGGATAGATGTCCCAATCGCGCCGATTGCGGCGCAGAAGCGGCCAAGTGGAGCAGGAAGGCCCTCGAACAGGGGTATATACCGGCACTCCGCGTATTAGCAGATTGCTATTCGTGTGGCGCAGGCGTTGAGGAAGACCAGGAGAAAGCTATCAGATTGACGATAGAAGCCGCCGAGCAAGGTTATGCCCCCGCACAGTTCGACCTGGGTGAACATTATAGATACGAGGATGATGAAGAAGCCGTTAAGTGGTATAGAATGGCTGCTGAACAAGGATACGGAGAGGCTCAGGCAGAATTGGGACAATGTTATGAGTTTGGCGAAGGCGTAGAAGAAGATAAAGTGAAAGCTGCAATGTGGCGACAGAAGGCCGCTGAACAGAGGTGCATCTCTTCACGTACCGAAAGCGGATATACTTGACTGGGATGCCGTATGGGGCGGTTCAGGACGCAACGATGTAGCAGCCAGGGAGCCATGAAAGGAGAACAGATGGACAGGAAGATGATGAAAAAATTGCTCTACCGGATAAAGCCGCCATGCCCGGAATGCCCGTACACACTGGGACTGGTGCATACCTTCGCTAATCCCTGCCCTAAATGCAGGGAAAACGGATACCAGACGTTCGAGCGGTTCAAAAGAGGGCTGCCGGAAAGGCCTGACAATGCAGAGAGGTGAAGAGGCGTGCATCCAAAACTGTATGAGCTGCCCTTATGCCAGAGGGAATGCTGACGAAGCGGCATTCGGTGGCCATGAGCCTACAGGGATTCATAATAGAACAGGAGAACAGATTATGGAAGTCCATTTTTGTGAAAAGACTGGCGGCATGCCCTGTCTGGACAGAGGGTGCAGCGATGCTTATCAGGAGGAGACGGAGGGCAGACGGCATCCTGGCAGGCAAAGGATGACCGCAAGGGAGCGGAACAGGAAGTACCAGAGGCATCTCCGAAAGCTGGCATCAATCAGTGAGAGGATGCAGGGAAAAAACACCATGTACGGCGGGGCGGTTCTTGTTGACGGGGAAGCAGGAGCAGTGGGAAAGAAGGCTTTTTACAGGAGATACTGGAGAGGCGGCCATAATAACCGGTTCAGGTACTGGCGCAGGGTATCGAACCGGAAGGTCAGGAGATATAAAGGGGATGTCCATAGCGGAGGATTGTACAGGAAGATATCCGATTACTGGTGGACTGTAGATTGATGGGAGGAAAGAATGGAGGATAAAAAAGGAGGATAAAAGAGATATGTGGAGCAAAACGAAAAAAGCATTAATGGACAGGATGGCAGATAGCCTTAAAAAGCGTGTCAGGTCCGCCGATACGCTCCTGCTGTGCGCAAGAGACATATGCTGCGGTAGCGGCTATCTGTCCACATACCTTGACATGCTCAGGAGATACCAGCAGTCCAGCGGGAAGGATATGGATTGAAGTTTATTGGATAATTTCCTTTATAACTACCATCAGAACCTGTAATGTGTAAAAAACAGAAACACATAGTTTGTTCTTTGAGAGAAGATTATGGAATATTTGGGAGGAATCAGAATGAGAATAGTAGAGGGAAAATATAATTCTGCCAAGGTATTCATCGACCAGGTGGAGGATGTCTGTATCGAACAGATTCAGGGGCTGCTCAATCTGGAAGCTTTCCGGGAGGCGCAGGTGCGCGTCATGCCGGACTGCCATGTGGGAAAAGGCTGCGTGATTGGATTTACGGCTGACCTTGGGGACAGGATCATTCCTAACATTGTAGGGGTTGATATCGGGTGCGGCATGCTGACCATGGAACTTGGGAAAGCGGACATTGATTTTGAGAGGCTTGACCGGGTAATCCGCAGCTTTGTGCCGTCAGGAAGGGAAGTGCACGAAGAACGGCAAACCTGTTTTGACCGGCTGTTGGAGATGCACTGTTATCGGGACTTGAAGGATACAAAGAAAATCGAGCGGTCTATAGGCAGCCTTGGAGGAGGCAACCATTTTATCGAGATTGATGTGGACGAGGAAAGCAATAAGTATCTTGTGGTACACACAGGGAGCCGCCAGCTTGGAAAGCAGGTTGCGGAGCACTATCAAAAGATGGCAGTAGACATTCATAAGGGCAGGGAAAAGATGAGGGAAGATGAGGAGCGCATCAAGGCAGAATACAAGGCATCCGGCAGACAGCGTGAAATACGGGAAGCCCTAGAAGAACTCCACCGTAATTTCCAGCAGGCAGTTCCGGATATGCCGGTTGAATATTGCTATCTGCATGGCGAGTACAGCAGGCTGTATATACATGACATGAGAATCTGTCAGGAATTTGCGGATGAGAACCGCAAAATGATAGCACGTCTCATTGTAGAGAACTATGGCTTTGAACCTACAGGATGCTTTACTACGGTACATAACTATATTGACCATGAATCCAACATTATCAGGAAAGGGGCGGTTTCAGCAAGGAAAGGCGAAAGGCTTCTGATTCCAATCAACATGAGGGACGGCTCCCTGATCTGTGTGGGAAAGGGAAATCCGGACTGGAATTATTCTGCACCTCATGGAGCAGGCAGGAGTCATTCCAGAACGGATGCAAAGAGTATCTTCACAGTCGAAGAGTATGAGCAGACTATGGCAGAAGCCGGGATTTTTTCGACATCCGTAAATGCAGCCACGCTGGATGAGTGTCCCATGGCTTATAAAGGAATCAACGATATTGTGGATAATATTGGGGATACGGCTGAGATTATAAGCCGTCTGAAGCCTTTATATAATTTCAAGGCAGACAGTCCTCATCAATGAAATGATTTCTTGTTCGTGGGAACTGGGATTTGCTGGATTCTGCTGCTGATATCTGCGTGAAGATTATGACAGCGCTAAGGAAAGAGGAAGATGTGAGAAGGAAGATATTATGAATATAGAAATTGAGGATGTATGCCCAGCTAAGCCTAAATTTGAAGTTGGTGATGTGGTCACTATTCCTGAGGCATCTCCAGATAAAACATATGTAATCAAGGAAGCTATAGACTTTGGCCCATCAACTGGAATAGTGTATGAGATATTTGCGCCTGATAATACTGAGAGGATCATTCAGTTCGCTGAATCAGCGTTGAAATTCCAGTATAATGATGTTAGTTGGGAATACGAACTTACTGAAGGAACCAGCATGAGTAATGGTCTGACTTCATGGAGAGGTAGGTTATACAACTTCTACATGTTTTATGATAGACCAGATAGACATGGAAAATTGGATAAGGATCTAATGAAAGAATACTGGGATAGTACTATACCTCCTGAGTTTATGGAACATATTTTGAAGAGTCATTCAGTATGGGATAGAATGGATGTAGTCTTTAACTCTTCAGAGAATAAGCATAAGTTGATGTCGATGTTTAAAATGGATGATAACCAACTTCAGGATATTAGAGACGATATTCGTGACAAGATTACTACTATCAATATGAATGATGTGAAACCTAATGCTCATGGAAAAGTAATGGATTTTACCAAAGAAGAACTTGCATTCATTGACCAAGTTCTGATGTTGGATGATGAGAAAGATCATTACCCTGTACAAATGTCCTATCTTAATATTATGCGAGTAATTAAAGAAGCTTATGAGTATGCATATAAAGCTAATGATAAGATTAGAATGCAACCCAGTCTCGATAAAAGAACTGGTGAAACTAAGATGCCTGTTAGAGGTCAACGGAAATACCGTGGAGAATCTAAAAATGGTATGCTTATAGAGTTCTGGTATGATTTTGATTTGAAAGTTATAATGTCTGCATATCCAATTGATACACATGCAAAGAAATATTAAAACAATGATATGGATGGGTGTATTCCGCCTAACCATGCGCAATTTATTAGAAATGGAGATTGCTTAAAAAATGTTGGAGTATGACGAATGGGTAGTTCCCGGTGAACTGGAGTATGCCGAAAAGAAAGGGAAAGAAATTGAAGCGCAGATACAGAAGTACCACAAGATTTCTTTGAGAAGTAATTGGGAGCGTGATGACTGGGACATCTATATCCAGATCACGGAACATATTGTTGGTAAATTTGGTGTTACTATACCGAAATCTGTATGGTATTATGCGATACATGATATTGGGATATGCAACAGCATGATACTTGACTGGTTCCGGGATGAAGTTGCCCCTATTGACGAGCCTAAGATATTCGACTTGCCGGATGATGATATCAGGAGTACACTTCCTGAATGGGATGAGTCGATGCTATCTGATGATACAATCTTAGATATTTTGCAGAGCCATTCCAGCCGGTATTTGGCGATTAAGGGTATAGAAGAAAATCCGGATTACTACCGTACTTTTGTGAAGAAGGATTATCATATAAGTGATGCTAAATACGACAATGTCATGAATACGCTTATTAAAAAGCTGCACGATAATAAGCCTATTGAATTAACAGAGATAGAAGGAAAAATGGCCTGTACGTTTAAAGATACTAATAGGAATTTCAGCCGGCCTTATTATGAAGCATGGGATTTTCCCCTGGTTATGTCCGAAAAGGATATCATTAATGCAATCCGTGAAGCATACGAAAATGCCAGTATAAGAAGCAGGAGAATATCTCCGAATAAAATAAGCCAGATTGATTTTGAAAATCTGGACAGGGTATTTGAAGTTGACTACCATCCACTGGGAAATTATGAATGCCTATATCAGGGAAGGGCAGGAGACCTTATAATACGTTTCCTGTTTGATTACAAGAATACGAAAATAGTGATGGCATATCCTGTGTTAAAAGAAGCTGAGTTGAAGGATAGGTATCAGGAGTACCATTACTATAGCAAAAAGGCAGGTATTTCACTTGGGATTATTTTCAGGGAGATAATCCTCTCGGTTGGAATGGACGTAAATAATCAAGAAATAGTAGCAGCAATGATGTTAGCCAACATATGTGTTGGTATAACCTGAAAGCGCCATAAGCACAACATCCTGATATACCTAAAAGAAGCCGTACCTGTTTCCTATGGTATTGATTAGCGGAAGCACGGAAATGATACATAAATCAAATAGAAAACATCAGGGGGAGTTGTGTGGCTCTCCCTTTTCTCTATCGCATCTATCCATATTCCGATTATATATTCTCTATATAGCATAAAAGGAAAGGAGGTGTGATGCCGGATGTCAAAAAGACAGATTTTTGAAGCCGTGTTCCTGGCACTGACCGCAGTGTTGATTGTAGCCAAGGCCATCGACGAGGCAGAAAGGATACCAGATCTGTACGATAGTTTAGAAGACAAAGCCCCCTAGACGAAAGGCTCTCCTGTATGGGAGGGCCTTTCCAAATGTCTAGAGGACAAAATTTCAGAAAAAGGAGATGAAGGAAATGGCAGCAAATGTAGAGACAATGTTTTCAGTAAGGGAAAAACCGTGGCACGGGCTCGGGACCATCGTCAAGGAGGCACCCACATCAGCGGATGCCATCAGGCTTGCGGGCCTCGACTGGTCTGTGGTGCAGGAGCCGATCTACACGAACTTCAACAGGGTCGTGGAGGGTTATAGGGCCAACGTGAGGAGCTCCGACAGGAAGGTGCTGGGTGTGGTGTCAGACCGCTACAAGGTGGTTCAGAACGTGGACGCATTCAGCTTCACGGATGAATTGCTGGGGAAGGGAGTGAGGTATGAGACCGCAGGTTCTCTGCAGGAAGGGAAGAAGGTATGGCTCCTTGCAAGGCTCCCAAGGGAGTACATCATCGCAGGGGAGAGGATCAGCCCCTATCTGGTGTTCAGCAACACCCATGACGGCTCCGGTTCCGTAAAGGTAGCAATTACACCTGTAAGGGTCGTGTGCAACAATACCCTGAACCTGGCATTGGGCACGGCAAAGCGGAGCTTCAGCATGGTCCACACGGGCAACATCCAGGACAAGATACAGGAGGCGAAGGACACCCTCTTCATGGCGGAGGAGTACATGGACTGCCTCGGGGTCGAATTCGAACAGCTCCGCAGGCAGAAGGTCACCGACGTGCAGGTGAAGGAATACATCGAGCTGCTCCTGCCCATGGAGAAGGAACCTACCCCCATTCAGAGGAAGAACATCATCCGCCTGCGGGAGGATATGATGAAGCGGTACTATGATGCCCCTGACCTGCAGAAAGTAGGCAATAATGCATACCGGTTCCTCAATGCGGCATCTGATTTCGCCACCCACAGCGACCCGCTCCGCAGGACTGCGAACTACAATGAGAACCTGTTCGCTCGCACCGTCGACGGGAACCCCATCATCGACAGGGCATATCAGCTGGTAAAGGCAGCTTGACGGCATGTGACGGGAAGGCGCCAGCCCTGGAAGCCTGCAGGCATGGAAGCAGAGGATGGCATGCCTGCAGGACCTGGCTGGCATGACAGGAAAAGCAGAAACCGTAACCGGATATCAGAATTACCGTGATATGGATTGTATGAAACCGTGATACGGATTATTGAAAACCGTAACACGGATTGTATAAAACCGTAAAAGGGAATCCATGATGGCCAGGTGGCATGGCCGGCAGGATCAGTAAAGAAAGGAAGATGAGGAGAAGCTTATGTTTGAGAAGATATCATTATCAGGAGTCAGCAATACGGAATGGCTCCGTTTAAGGAAGTCAGGGATTGGAGGTTCCGATGCAGGGGCGATCTGCGGAGTCAACCCCTATAGCAGCGCAATGAAAGTGTTCCGTGATAAGACCAGTACCAGTGATGTAGTAGAGGAACTGGATAATGAAGCAGTCAGGATTGGCCATGATCTGGAAGATTATGTGGCACAGAGGTTCATGGAGGCAACCGGGCTGAAGGTGAGGAAGTCCAACTTCATGTACCGGAGCAAGGAGCATCCGTTCATGATTGCGGATGTTGACCGTCTGGTCGTAGGTGAGGACGCAGGCCTGGAATGTAAGACGGCAAGCGTGTACAGTGCGGACAAGTGGGAAGATGGGAACATCCCGCTCCATTATGTGATGCAGTGCTACCATTATATGGCGGTCA
>OFFK01001179.1_pt1 | contig 19705 bp, 14 predicted proteins | sample 1521361 | NCBI WGS metagenome assembly OFFK01 (sample SAMEA3504096, study PRJEB24116) | mouse gut metagenome | biome: mouse gut; feature: mouse-associated habitat; material: faeces | place: Denmark | collected 2011
TTTGGGCCGCAAAGCTGGGTGCTGAGGCTATTGGTACAGCTTCTCTTATACACAAAAAACAAAGGGTGCTGTAAAATAGCCTTACAGCACCCTTTGTTTTGGAAAAAGACATTGAATTTCAAATTATGGAATTGGCCCTAATCCAAGTTCTTGCAAAAATTGATTGTGGCGTGCCTTTGCCTTTTGGATGCTTCCTTCAATTTTTTCAAGCTCCTGCCGCACAGAATCAATATCAACGGCTTCTTCTTCAAATGCAGTACTGACATATCGAGAAATATTCAGATTATATCCATTTTTCTCGATTTCCTCCATAGAAACTCGGCGGGAGGACTTTTTGTCATCTTCTTTTCGGTATTGGTATGTTTCAATGATCCTGTCAATATGCTTTGGCAGCAGTGTATTTTGGCGTTTTCCTTTTTCAAAGTACTCACTTGCATTGATAATCAGCACATCATCGTACTTCTTGCATTTTTTTAGGACTAAGATACATACTGGAATGCCTGTGGAGAAAAATAAATTCGCCGGCAAACCAATGATGGCATCAATATTTCCATCTTCAAGCAGTTTTTTTCTGATCTTTTCCTCAGCGCCGCCGCGGAACAGAACTCCATGCGGCAAAATAATCGCCATTGTTCCATCATCACTTAAAAAGTGGAATCCATGCAGTAGAAAAGCGAAATCTGCCGCCGCCTTTGGCGCAAGTCCATAGTTTTTGAATCGAAAATCCTTGGCCATTTCTTCTTTGGGCTGCCATCTGTAGCTGAAGGGCGGATTGGCCACCACTGCTTCAAACTGCATTTTTTTTGCCGGATTCATTTCATTCAAAATATTCCAATCGTTCAGCAGAGAATCACCATGATAAATCTGAAATTCAGTATCTTTCAAGCCATGAAGCAGCATATTCATACGAGCAAGATTGTAGGTGGTAATGTTTTTTTCCTGCCCATAGATCCGAACCGTATCCTTTGCGCCAAATTGTTTTCGCACATTGATTAACAGAGAACCTGAGCCGCAGGCAAAATCAAGTACATTCCTCAGCTTGCTCTTTTTTCCAGTGCTGGGATCTTGACCGTCAAGAGAAACAATCCGGGACAGGATGGTTGAAACCTGCTGCGGGGTATAGAATTCGCCCGCTTTTTTACCGGAGCCAGCAGCAAACTGACCGATCAAATACTCATAGGCATCCCCCAGAAGATCTGTTTCATTTGGGAATTCCGAAAGTCCGTTTGCGATTTCGGTTATAACCAAACACAGCAAGTCATTTCGATCACTATAATTTTTTCCAAGCTTATCGGAATCAAGGTTTACCTCTGAAAATAACCCCCGAAATCTGCTTTCAAACGACTCATTCTCAATGTATTTAAACCCATTCTGTAAAGTTTTTAATAATTGATCATTCTGTGTCCGCGCTAATTCATATATATTACTCCACAAATATGCCGGTTTTATCACATAATGAATTTTACGGCGCATTTGTTTTTCAAGCGTATCAACTTGATCCAAATTTCGGATATACCAAACTGCAAGAGGGATTACATTGTCGCTGTAGAGCATCTTATTATTCTTGTCCACAAAATCTTGTCTTGCTTTTTTAATTTTCTCCTCGTCTTTTTCAGCTTCCTTCAAGCCTAATTTTTGGGGAGAAAGATCGCTGCTGTATTTGATGATGGTGGCCTTGAGCTCGTCAATATAAGCCGAAAAATTCTTTTCGTTATTTTTGATTTCAAGCTCGCTGCTTTGATAGTCACGGCCCAATTCCTTTTTTACTGCTTCCTCATAATTATCAGACAGGTAACGTAAAAAGAGAAAAGATAGCATATAATCTCTAAAATCATCGGCGTTCATTGCGCCGCGCAGTTTATCAGCAATCGCCCATAATGTTGAGCCCAACTGTTTTTGTTGTGTATCATTCATAATTTGCTGCCCCTATCCTTCTGTAAACAGATCATCATTAAACTTGTAATTCTCTAAAAATCTGTTTAGAATGCTGATGAAAATTTCCTTGTTATCCTCAACCATTTCGACAGGATTAAATATCGAATGATTTCCATGACTTAGTAAGTTTGTCATTCGTGCAAAGATCACATCATCTAAATCATCATCTTTCTGCCTTATGCAGGCTGAAAAATCTTTGAACCCGTGAAATGCCGCCGTTTTCTCAAGAATATTTCTCAAAACATTAAAATGATAAGTATAGATTGTCCTGCTGTCCGCCACTTTTTTTAGTTCCTTTAACAGCGCAACATGATGAAAGAACGGGGTGTCTCCCGTGTTTTTGATTATGTGCTTCTTTGTTTCTTTATCAACGCTCAAAAACCGGCACGCCGTTTTTTCTTTTCGTAATTCATTATACATCACATTAAAAAACAGTGTGTGATGCGTGGAAATAACAGTTTTGATTCTACAATCTTTCAGCAGCTCGGAAAGCTGACATGCTAACGCTACAACGTTATTATCGTCAAGGGATGAAATCGGATCGTCAATATAAATATACTTTACCCATTCGTAAGTTAAAGCTTCGTCTTTTACCAGTTGAACAATAGCCAGAAAGAAGCACCAAATAAATAGATTTTCCTCGCCCCGGGAAATTTTTATGCCGGTAACAGTTTCCTCTCCCGTTCTGGTTTGCACCTTTCTTGAAAAACTGATATATCCTTCATCATAATAAATCGTAAAGTCAAAATCTGCGTGAAGCTGCAAAAATCCCCGTATTCTTGTGTCCATTTCCAGATCTCTCAAGCCGTCAAAAAAGCGAGAACTAGTATTAAAACGCAGGCGTCTGTCCGTATCCCCTTCTAAATCATTATTCCAGTAGAAAAGATCTTCGGTATAGGCATTATAATACAGTGTATCTCGTGATTTCTCCTCACTGCCAGGAATTTTTCTTTTACCTAAATTCTTAAATTCAACCGAAAGCCGTGTTTTTCCTGTTCCATTATATGCAAACAAGAGATAATAATTTTTAGTATCTGCTGTATCCTCAGTACCCAGGGTATTACGAATATTGCGTGCTAATCCTCTTAAATTTGCAAATTGTTTTGTACCACTCATACATCTGCCTCCTCAAGAGAAGGAAACAATCCCTGCATCAATCCCTTTTTATGTGTTTTTAACTGATCTATTTTATTTATTTGCTCTGTGATCAGGGTATCCAGCTCTGACAAGCAGTCAGCAATTTTTTGTTGCTCTTCTGGTTTTGGAAAATAAAAATTCACGGATTTAATAATTTGACCGGAAAGATTACCCTGGCCACCCTGAATATATTTTGAAATAATCCAGTTTTTCATATGGGTAAAATAGTGGTATACAAATTCATTGTTTGTTTCATGCCTTAAACACAGAATTGCTTGATTTATCGCACCATTAATTTTAGACAAAGCCACCTCTCCACTGTTTGCTCCATATAAGGCTATTAAGACATCCCCCTTTTTTACCATTTTAGCGGAAGAATTTTTGAATCCCTCTTCCGTAATAAAAAGTTCTGTAGAAGCTTTATTTATCTCTGCCGATCTAATAAAAGGAATCGCGCCTCCATAAAACTCCTTTTTTGAGGTGTCTGGCGTTCCTCCACTGAACATTTGGCAGGCATGTTCTATAGCTTGAGATTTCCACTCCCCACATCCTTGAAACTCAGGAAATCTCCATTCAGGCAGAGTTTTTCCCTCCGCAGGGAACAGCTTTTGCATCAAGCCTTTTTTGTATTTTTCTAATGCCTTCCGTTTTCTGCTTTCTGCGTCAATCAGCTCATCAATAGAAGATAAACAATCCGCAATCTTTTGCTGCTCTTTGAAATCAGGTAACGCAAGGGGCATACTCCATAAGTGTTTTGTGTCAAAACTTAAAGCCCCATGTGCCCTTGCACCCACCTCGATATATTTTTTCAGCCAATGCCCGTGATAGTTGTTGTGAAAAAGATAGTCAAAAAACAGAGGATATGATTCACTATCAGTAATCCTAAAGCAAGTAAAAATACTATTGGGAACAGCTGCTGTATCGTATTCCCTCAACATAGAAATATAGCCTTCCGGAAATCGTTTTGTCGCGCTTTTGTTATAGGCAAAATCATATTTTTTTATCACAATATAATTCTTATATGAATCCCCGGCTATTTCTCTCCCAAACTTTTCAGCTTGTGGTATTAAACCAACCCCAGATGTAACACTCATAAGAGTGTATTTATTTTCCCCAACTCGTTCCTTTAGGACAGAAGATAGTTTTCCTAACCTCGTCATTTTTAATTTGTTCCCGATATATTCAGCAAACCTTAATTTCGGCACAAGTCCTTTATTCATACGCATTCAACCCCACAATTTCACGACCATCTGCCAGTTTCTTTAACAGCGGAATCAGGTCGTCCATCAGATCCAGTTCTTTTTGCGTCCTCTCTCTCCAGCTTAAATCCAGCGGCGCCAGAAGATCGCTGAGATTTTCTCCGTCAAAAACCATACGGTCAATGATTTCCTGAATAAATGCCTGTAAGCTTTGAATCTCAATGCCGTGTTTTTCCGCAATGACATGAATTTCCTGATTGTTTTTCTGTTTTCTGAATCTCTGATATCCCTCTTTGATTTGTTTTTCGTCCAGGGCTACGCCGGCCTGAAGCAAGTTGATATATTCAATGATATCTTCCTTCTCATCAAGGAAATTGGAAACAGCGGAAAGCATACCGATCAGCTCTTCTTTTGTTACCTTTTGCTTTTGTGGCGCCGACTGAGCTTGCGTGTACCGTGCAATTAAGGCCATGATATAGTCGTAGTCAATAAGGACAGACGAAAACAGAACAAACTCAAAATCGAGCTGCTCTACCTCAGAATTTTTATGCTCCGTATCTTTTCCTTGTTCGGCCTTCATCCTTTGTGCCACATCAATATAAGCACCACGGAACGCACGCAAGGTATCCTCCGGCAATAGTTCCTCAATTTTTTTTGCATCTTTTTCGTCAATTTCCGTGTACTGTTCCAACTGCGTTTTTAAGCGCTGCACTTCCTTGAATTTACGAACGAATCCACATCTTGCGGCATTGCCTTTCAGGTTGCTTACTGCCTCCGGCTTACACGCCAAGCCCTGGGACTCCATAAACCGTTCCAGTTCTTTGACTGCCTGATCCAATTTCTCAACAATCTTAGGCGCTGGGGCCACAAGCCAGATTTCTTTGGCCCGGTTGCTGTTATCTTTGCCGGAAAACAGTGCAATCGCATTGTCTACGTCATCTGGCCGGTTTCTGAACGCCAGAATATTGCCGTAGGGCTTTGTATCATTCAAAACGCGGTTGGTTCTGGAAAAGGCCTGGATCAGCCCATGATGCTTTAACTTCCTATCTACATATAAAGTGTTCAAATACTTGGAATCAAACCCGGTCAGCAGCATTTCCACAACAATGGTAATGTCGATTTTGTTCTTATGCGGATAATCCGCATTCATATACTTCTGGTCTTTAATTCTTTGCTGTACATCCTGATAATACCCATCAAAGTTGTTGATATCATGACTGGTTCCATAGTTCTCGTTATAATCTTTGATAATGCCCATCAACGCTTGCTTCTTTTTATCAGGTTCTTTTTTATTATCCTCTTTTTCCTGGGGAAGATCCTCCTGAATTTGCTGAATATCCTTATTGCCTTCCGCCGGTGGAGAAAATACGCAGGCAATATTTAATGGCGCAAACTCACTTCCGGCAGTTTTTATACAGTTTTCCTGCGCTTCTTTGAACAAATTGTAATATTCAATCGCCTCATTGATGGAGGCAGCTGCTAAAATGGCATTAAATCTTCTGTTGTTTGTCACTGCATCATGCTTTGTCAAAATCTGTTGAATCGCCGCTTTTTTTCGCTGCGTTTCATTTAATTTTGAGGTTTGCTCATTATCACGTGCGCCTAAATAATCAATGTGAAACCGCAAAACATTTCTGTCCTCAATCGCATGGGTAATTGTATAGGAATGAAGCTCTTTTTCAAAAATATCTTTCGTTTTGGTATAAGAGCCAATGGTTCCATCAATTCGCTTGTAGGTTGCGTTTTCTTCAAAAATAGGCGTGCCGGTAAACCCAAATAGCTGGGCCTTGGGGAAAAAGTTTTTAATTGCCTTATGATTCTCGCCAAACTGCGAACGATGGCATTCATCAAAGATAATCACAATTCTACTATCTTTCAAAGGCGCTAATCTCTCTTTGTATGTCAGTTCGCCCTTTTTCTTTTTCTCCTTATTTTGTCTGCTATCATCATCAAGCGCCAATCCTAACTTTTGAATGGTTGTCACAATGACCTTATCCCGATAATCCTCCGAAACAAGCCTTTTTACCAGAGCTTCGGTATTGGTGTTTTCTTCCACGCATCCCTCCTGGAATTTATTAAATTCCTCTCTGGTCTGCCGGTCAAGATCCTTCCTGTCCACAACAAAAAGGCATTTTGCTATATTGCGATTATCCTTTAGCAAAGTGGATGCCTTAAACGATGTGAGCGTTTTACCGCTTCCTGTCGTATGCCAAATATATCCATTCCCTCGGTTTTGCTCAATGCAGTCCATAATGGCTTTAACCGCATAAATTTGATACGGTCTCATAATCATCATTTTCCGTTCAGTTGCTACCAGAACCATATATTTGCTGATCAGTTCCCCCAACGCACATTTGCGCAATACTGCCTCAGAAAAATCGTGTAGCTGAGCAATCTTTTCATTATCCTTATCAGCAAATTGATATACGGGTAAAAACTGTTCATCAGCGTCAAACGCGAAATGTTCGTTATTGTTATTGGCAAAATAGTAGGTATTGCTTTCATTGCTGACAATAAAGAGCTGCATGAAACAGAGCAGGGAATTTGTAAACCCATTCCCCGGATCATTTTTATAATCGACAATCTGCTCAATTGCTCTTTTGGGCGTAATTTGCAGCGACTTCAATTCAATCTGCACAACGGGAATACCATTGATAAGAATCATCACATCATATCTATGGTGACTATTTTCTGTGTTAATACGGAGCTGATTGATCACTTCATACTCGTTTTTGCACCAGTCGTTTGTATTTACAAGGGTGTACTGCAAAGGCGTATCATCATCCCTTTTAAATGTGTTTGTTTCCCTTAAAATTTTTGCCGCAGAAAACACATCAGGCGTAATGATATTTTCCTTTAATCTTGCAAATTCGGAATCACTTAATCTAACTCTATTAAGTTCCTGAAAATGCTTTCTGAAATTTTCCTCCAAAGCGGCTTTATCTTTAATATCTTCCCGGTATACATATTTTAGCTCTTCAAGTTTTTTTATAAAACTCAGCTCAATTTGCTTCTCATCCTTCATATTGCGACACCCTCCATTCAGTTATTTGCTGCTAAAGGCTTTACCAACGTTTGACTCAAATTATTTTTCTGCACCGTTCCCCCAAAGCGTGTCTTGCAATTTGATTCGCTTTCGATTTGTGGTTTCCCCATCTATATATCTGAAAAAACATATGTAATTCTCTGGCCAATCCTTCCTGAGGCAAGTCCAAAACGTATATTTTTGATAACTTCAGAAATGTCCATAACTATATCCTTATTTGATTTTCTCTGACTATATAATAGCATATTATAGCACAAGCGATAGCATAATACCACTTGCTATTTGAACTTCGCAGCAAAATGCTGTCTATATTTTCTGAAAAATAAGGACTACAGGCAAAAAACGCCCCTACCTGATCCGAACAACTGACAGCAATTTGTTCAGATTAGGTAGGGGCGTTCAAAATTCAATCCAGAAAACCCTCCCTGGCCTTGACGCCGAAGCGCTCCTCCATGAGATGGAGCTGCTCATCGGTGATGGTGTTTTTCAGCGGCAGGTGGACGATCTTCATGTAGATCTCCGCCGCCTTCTCAGCGGTCTCAATCAGGCCAAAGGTCTCGTCCAGATCCTTCCCCGCGCCGTAGATGCCGTGCTGGGACCACACCACCAGCCGGGCGGTGCCCATCTGCTCCGCCGTGGCCTGCCCGATCTCGTTGGTGCCGCACAGCATCCAGGGCAGCACGTTCACCCCGTCGGGGAACACGAGGATGCCCTCGGTGCACATACGCCAGAGGGTGCGGGTGAAGGCGCGGCTGTCCAGGTCGTGGACGTAGGTCATGGCCAGCAGGTTGGAGGGGTGGCAGTGCATCACCACCCGGCTGTCCGGGTCCTGCGCCAGCCGCGCCCCGTGGCTCATCATGTGGGCGGGGAACTCGGAGGTGGGGCCGCCGCCGTCGGTGAGGCCCCACAGGAGCCGGGCGGTCCGTCCGCCCTCCGCCAGCCGCACCAGACCCAGGTTGAGGGCGGGGTCGTCCCCCACGTTTTTGAAGTATTTGCCCGCGCCCGTCACCAGGAAATACTTCCCGTCCAGGGCGGGGGCCTCAAAGCCGGTGGGGATGTCCCGGAGCACCGCGTCCGGGTTCACGTACTGCTCCGCCTCCGCCCCGTCCAGCAGGACGCTGATGTTGCCGCTGTTGCGCTCGTCCCAGCCGTGGGCGTACATATGGGCGGCGGTGCGGGCCAGCTCCACCAAAAAGGGCGCGTCCAGAATGTGCTTCATCTTCCTCGGCCTCCCATGCCGTATTGTAAGATAGTATACCAGACCCCGGGGGGAAAGGAACGGCCTTCCGGGGTTTGCCCCCTGTCCAGAGGACGCAGGACAAAATCCCGGCCCATGGGCCGGGATTTCGTGTTGCCGTTATTCCACAGGCACCATCCAGCCGTAGGGGTCCGGCTCGGTGCCCCACTGGATGCCCGTGAGGGTGTCATACAGCCGCTGGGTCAGCCGGCCGATCTGCCCGCCGCCGACCTCCACCCTGGTTTCGCCCTCCGCCAGCAGGCCGATGGGGGACACCACCGCCGCCGTTCCGGTGCCCCAGGCCTCCTCCAGGGTGCCGGACTGGGCGGCGTCGAACAGCTCCCTGGCGGAGACCAGCCGCTCCTCCACGCTGTAGCCCCAGTCCCGCAGCAGCTCCAGGCAGCTCTTGCGGGTGATGCCGGGCAGCACCGAGCCGGTGAGCTCCGGCGTCACCACCGTGCCGCCGATCTTGAACATCACGTTCATGGAGCCCACCTCCTCGATATACTTCCGGTGGACGCCGTCCAGCCACAGCACCTGGGAGAAGCCCTGCTCCTCCGCCCGCTCTCCGGCCCGGATGGAGGCGGCGTAGTTGCCGCCGCATTTGGTGAAGCCCGTGCCGCCCTTCACGGCCCGCACGTCCTGGTCCTCCACGTAGATCTTCACCGGGTTGATGCCCTCCGGGTAGTAGGCCCCCACCGGGCAGCAGATGACGGCGAACAGGTAGCTCCGGGAGGCGTGGACGCCCAGGGAGCAGTCGGTGGCGATGATGAAGGGGCGGATATAGAGGGAGGTGCCCGCCTTGTCCGGCACCCAGTCCCGGTCGGCGGACACCACCGCCTTCACGGCCTGCACGAAATCCTCCTCCGGGATCTCGGGGATGCACAGGCGGCGGCAGGAGGAGTTCATCCGGCGGGCGTTCTCATAGGGGCGGAACAGCCGCACCTTTCCCTCGGGGGTGCGGTAGGCCTTCATGCCCTCGAAGATCTCCTGGGCGTAGTGGAACACCATGCAGGACAGCTCGAAGGGCAGCGGGCCGTAGGGGACGACGCGGGGGTCATGCCAGCCCTGGCCGGCGTCGTAGTTCATCAGGAACATGTGGTCGGTGAAGGTCTTGCCGAACACCAGCTTGTCCGGGTCGGGCTGGGGCTTGAGGGCCTGGGCGGGGGTGATTTTGATATCCAGCATAGGGATCGGCTCCTTTGACGATGTAAAGTAATGATATTATACCAGCGCAGGGTCAGGGATGCAATGGGGATTTTCCCAAATCCGGCCCTTGTTTTTGCGGCGGCGATTTGGTATAATCTATTATCTTATGGAATGCGGCCCCTGCCTTGGATCGGGTTGGAAAGAGGTGAAGATGGTGTATCAGAAGCTGACGCGGCTGCTGGCCCCGCGCATCGGGCTGTACTTCGGGGTGATGCTGGCCTTTGCGGGCGTCACCGCCCTGCTGGGGGAGACCCAGGCGGCGGTGGCGGAGCTCATTGTGGTGGGGGTGCTGCTCATCGCCTGCGGCGCATCCGCCCTGCGGCGCAAGCAGGAGGCGGACCGGTATCTGAAGGAACTGATGGACAGCATGGACCAGGCCACCCGGGACAGCACCCTCAACTGCCCCCTGCCCCTGGTGATCTTCCGGCCGGAGACGGACGAGGTGGTGTGGTCCAACGACCGCTTCCTGCGCCTCACCGGGGATACCGAGGGCCTGTTCGACACCAAGCTGGCCGACCTGGCCCCCAGCTTCGACAGCCGCTGGCTGCTGGAGGGCAAGAGCGAGTGCCCGGAGGAGGTGGAGCTGGGGGGACGGCGTTACCAGGTGTTCGGAGACGTGGCCCGCCCCGCCGCCGGGTCGGACGGCGGCTCCCTGGCCACCACCTACTGGCTGGACGTCACCGAGCTGGCGGAGACCCGGGACGTCCACCGCGCCACCCGGCCCGTGCTGGCCCTGCTGCTGCTGGACAACTACGAGGACGCCATCAACAGCCAGGACGAGAACGTCCGCTCCGCCATGCTCAGCCAGATCAGCGCGCGGCTGTCCCACTGGGTGGAGGACTCCAGGGGGATCTTCCTCCGGCTGGACCGGGACCGCTTCCTGTTCCTCTTTGAGGAGCAGTACCTGGCGGGCTTCAAGGCGGAAAAGTTCTCCCTGCTGGACAGCGTGCGGGAGGTGGTGAACCCCGCGGGCATCGCCGCCACCGTGTCCATCGGCGTGGGGGTGGACGGGGAGACCTTCGACGAGCTGTACCGCTTCGCCAACCTGTCGGTGGAGATGGCCCTGAGCCGGGGGGGCGATCAGGCGGTGGTGAAAAACCGCTTCACCTTCGAGTTCTACGGGGGCCGCTCCAAGGAGGCGGAGCGGCGCACCAAGGTCAAGAGCCGGGTGATGGCCTCCGCCATGGGGGAGCTGGTGGCGGACGCCTCCCAGGTGCTGGTGATGGGCCACAAGACCCCGGACATGGACGCGGTGGGCGCGGCGGTGGGCGTGTGCGCCATCGCCCGGTTCAAGGGCGTGCCCTGCCGCATCGTCCGGCCCCACGGCCCCACCCCCGCCGACGAGCTGTATGAGCGGGTGGGCCGCCTGCCCCAGTACGATGGGGTGTTCCTGGACCCCCAGGAGGCTATGGTGCGGGCGGACTCCCAGTCCCTGCTGGTGGTGGTGGACACCAACCGGCCCGAGCAGGTCCAGGACCAGGAGCTGCTGGCCTCCTGCAACAAGGTGGCGGTCATCGACCACCACCGGCGGGCGGCTACCTACATCGAGGGGGCCGCGCTGAACTTCCACGAGCCCTACGCCTCCTCCGCCTGCGAGCTGGTGGCGGAGCTCATCGCCTACCTGATGGAGCCCACCGACCTGCTGCCGGGGGAGGCCCAGGCCATGATGGCGGGGCTGATGCTGGACACGAAAAACTTCACCATGCGCACCGGGGGCCGCACCTTCGAGGCGGCGGCCATGCTCCGCCGGGCGGGGGGGGACACCGGAGAGGTGCGCAAGCTGTTTCAGACCAACCTGTCCGACGCGGTGGCGAAATACGGCATTATCCAGGCCGCCAAGCCCTACCGCCAGGACATCGCCATCGCCGCGGTGGACAACACGGTGGGCCGGGTGACGGCGGCCCAGGCGGCGGACGAGCTGCTGAACATCGCGGGGATTTCCGCCTCCTTCGTGCTGTACCCCGACGGGGAGCGGGTCGTCGTCTCCGCCCGGAGCATCGGGTCCGTCAACGTGCAGGTGATTGTGGAGGCCCTGGGCGGCGGCGGCAACGCGGCGGCGGCGGGGGCCCAGATCCCGGACCGCACGGTGGAGGAGGTCCGGCGGGAGCTGACCGCCGTGCTGGACAGCTACTTTGACAGCGGCAAGGAAGCACCCAAGGAACCGTAAATCACATATGCAGGGGGGGCGGTGTGTGCCGGCGGCGCACGCCCATCGCCGGCCGAGCCGAAGGCGAGACATTGTCCCCTCCCGGGGTAAGGGTTCGCGCTCCTGACCGGCGAGAGGGGCAAGCCCCTCCCCTACCATACCATATGACAGGATACGCGGAGATTGATCCGCAATTCACAGGAGGTAACCAATCATGAAGGTAATTTTACAGCAGGACGTGAAGGGCCAGGGCAAGAAGGGCCAGATGGTGGAGGTGTCCGACGGCTACGGGCGGAACTTCCTCCTGCCCCGGAAGCTGGCGGTGGAGGCCACCGCCGAGAACGTGAACACCATGAAGATGCAGGACAAGGCCAAGGCCGCCCGCCTCGCCGAGGAGAAGGCCGCCGCCCAGGCCCTGGCGGAGCGGCTGGAGGGCGTGCAGGTGAAGATCAAGGCCCGGGCGGGCCAGGGGGGCAAGCTGTTCGGCTCCATCACCAGCAAGGAGATCTCCGAGGAGCTGAAGGCCCAGTTCGGCCTGGACGTGGGCAAGAGCAAGATCGTGCTCAGCGACCCCATCAAGTCCTTCGGGGCCTTCGACGTGAAGTGCAAGCTGGGCAGCGAGGTGTCCGGCGTGATCCACGTGCTGGCCATTGAGGACAAGTAACATGGCCAAAAAAGAGAAGGCACCCCCCGCCCCCCGCCGCTGGACCCCCAAGCAGGCCCTGTCCATCATCGGGCGTATCCTGGTGCCGTCCATGCTCATCGTGCTGGCGGCGGTCTATTTCCGGCAGGAGCTGCTGCTCCTCCCCGCCTTTCTCCTGTGGGTGGTGATGGCCCTGATCCTCTACAAATACTGGCGGTGCCCCCAGTGCGGCAAAACCCTGCCCAAGACGGGCAAAACCTTTGAGTGCCCCAAGTGCGGGGCCAAAATCGACTGATCACCGAAGGGAGGCCGGCCCATGCCCGCCGAGGAATTGATGGAACTGCAAATGCCCCACTCCGTCATGGCGGAGCAGTCGGTGCTGGGCTCCATGCTCATTGACGAGCGGTGCGTCCCCGCCGTCATGGAGCGGCTGCGGCCCGACGATTTTTACCTGCGCCAGAACCGCGCCCTGTTCGACGTGATGTTCACCATGTTCAACCGCTTCGAGACCATCGACCCGGTGACGGTGGTGGACCGGATGAAGCAGGCGGGGGCCTATGACGACAACACCGTTCCCTACCTGCGCCAGCTCATGGAGATCACCCCCACCGCCGCCAACGTGCTGGAGTACGTGGACATCGTGGCGGACAAGGCCCTGCTGCGCCGGGTGGGGGAGGCCGCCGGGGAGCTGGGGGAGCTGGTGCGGGCCGAATCGGGCACCGCCTCCCAGATCCTGGAGGCGGCGGAGCAGCGCATCTACGCCATCCGCCAGGGCCGCTCCGCCCGGGGGCTGAGCCACATCTCCTCCGTGATGAACGAGGTGTGGGAGACCATCAAGGAGCGGCAGGCCCAGGGGGGCGAGTTCCCCGGCATCTCCACCGGGCTGGTGGACCTGGACCGGCGGATCTCCGGGCTGAACGACTCCGACCTGATCATCGTGGCGGGCCGCCCCGGCATGGGCAAGTCCTCCCTGGCCATGAACATCGGGGTGGAGGCCGCCAAGCAGTCGGGGAAAAGCGTGGCGGTGTTTTCCCTGGAAATGAGCAAGGCCCAGCTGGGCCTGCGCCTGGTGTCCACCGAGGCCCTCATCGACAACAAGAAGCTGACCACCGGGCGCATCGTGGGGGAGGAGGAGTGGGGCCGGGTGGCCCTGGCGGTGGCCAGCCTCAGCCAGGCCAAGATGTACCTGGACGACGACGCCTCCCTGTCGGTGGCGGAGATCAACGCCAAGTGCCGCCGGATCGACGATCTGGGGCTGATCATCATCGACTACCTCCAGCTCATGACCTCCGCGGGCGGGCCCCCCAAGAATAACGAAAACCGGCAGCAGATCGTGTCCGATATGTCCCGGGCCCTGAAGCTGATGGCCAAGGAGCTGAACGTTCCGGTGATCTGCGCCTCCCAGCTCTCCCGCGCCAACGAGAGCCGCAGCGCGGGCCAGCGTCGCCCCATGCTGTCCGACCTGCGGGAGTCCGGGGCCATCGAGCAGGACGCGGACATCGTCATGTTCATCCACCGGGAGAGCTATTACGAGGACGACACGGAGAACCCCAACGTGGCGGAGTGCATCGTGGCGAAAAACCGCCACGGCGAGACGGGTACCGTGATGATGGAGTGGCGGCCCGAGTTCACCGTGTTCCGCAACCTGGCCTACCAGTACGACGATGAGGAGCTGTGATGGACGGCTTCCGGTTTGACCTGATCCCCCCGGGGGCGGGGGTGCTGTGCGCCCTGTCCGGCGGGGCGGACAGTATGTACCTGCTGTGCCGCCTGCTGGAGGGGCGGGAGAAATACGGCTGGACGGTGTACGCCGCCCACTTCAACCACGGCCTGCGCCCCGCCGCTCAGCGGGACGAGGACTTTGTCCGGGACTGGTGCAAGCGGCAGGGAGTGCCCCTCGCCGCGGGACGGGCGGACGTGCCCGCCTTCGTCCGGCGGGAGGGCCTGTCCGTGGAGGAGGGGGCCAGAATCCTGCGCTACCGCTTCCTGGCGGAGACGGCGGAGGCGGAGGGCCTGGCCCTCACCGCCACCGGGCACCACGCCGGGGACAACGCGGAGACGGTGCTGATGAACCTGATCCGGGGCTGCGGGCTGAACGGCCTGACGGGCATCCCGGAACGCCGGGGGGACATCGTCCGGCCCATGCTGAACGTGACCCGCCGGGAGATCGGGGACTATTTAAAGGAACACGGCGTCCCCCACGTGGAGGACGAGAGCAACGCCGACCCGGCCTTCACCCGCAACCGGGTGCGGCTCCGGCTCCTGCCCCTGCTGGAGGAGCTGAACCCCCGGGCGGCGGAGCACATCTGCGCCGCCGCCGCCCTGCGGGAGGACGAGGCGGAGCTGTCCCGGCAGGCGGAGCGGATCAGCGGCCAGGGGCTGGACATTCCGGAGGGGCTGGCGGTGAATGTGGAGCCGCTGCGGGAGGCCCCCCGGCCCATCGCCCTGCGGGCCTGCGGGCAGCTGCTGGACAAGGCGGGGCTGTCCGGCGAATCCGTCCACCGGGAGGGAATGCTGGCCCTGGCCCTGGGGGACGACCCCTCCGCCCAAATCGACGTGCCGGGGGGAAGCGTGCGGCGGCAGTACGAGCTGCTGGCCCTGGCCCGTCAGACGGCCTCGGACGCGGAGCCGCCCGCCCCCAGGGAGCTGGCGGAGGGCGAGAGCCGCTGGGGGAGCTGGATCATCCGCTGTATCCCGGCGGAGTGTCCGGGGAAGGCATATGTCAGCCCCCGGGAGTTCTATTTGAGGCCGGGCCGCTACCTCATCCGCCCCCGGCGGGAGGGGGACGTGATCACCCTGGGGAAGCGTCCGTCAAAGACGGTGAAGAAGCTGATGATCGAGGGCCGCGTGCCCGCCTGCCGCCGGGAGCTGGTCCCCGTGGTGGACGGCGGGGGACGGGCGGCGGCCCTGGCTTCGGCCCGGATCTGGATTTTCTGGCGGAGCCGGGAAAGCCGGCCCTGCATATTGGATTACTTCCGGACGGAAGCAATCCATGCCATGCTCTGCGGCTGCCGACGCTTTGCGGCGGCGGGCAAAGCGGCTTAAATCAAAAAGCAGAGGAGAATGAACATGATCCATCCAGACATTGAGCAGGTGCTCTACACCGAGGAACAGCTCCACAGCCGGGTCCGGGAGGTGGGGGAGCAGATCGCCGCCGACTACGCGGGCCGGGAGCCCATGCTGATCTCCGTGCTCCGGGGGTCCTACATCTTCATGGCCGACCTGACCCGGGCCATCAACCTGAACGTGACGGTGGACTTCATGGCGGTGTCCTCCTACGGGGCGGGCACCGTCAGCTCCGGGCAGGTGGAGATCAAGAAGGACCTGTCCGACTCCATCGAGGGCAAGGATCTGATCATCGTGGAGGACATCCTGGACTCGGGGAACACCCTGTACTACCTGATGGACGTGCTCCGGGCCAGGAAGCCCGCCTCCATCCGGATCTGCGCCCTCATGGATAAGCCGGACCGGAGGACCAAGCCCATCACCGCCGACTACGTGGGCTTCACCATCCCGGACGCCTTCATCGTGGGCTACGGCCTGGACTACGCGGAGAAATACCGCAACCTGCCCTATGTGGGGGTGCTGAAGCCCTCCGTCTACAGCGAGTAACGGGCGGAGCCCATGGGGGCCCCCGCAAAGCCGTACTTCAGGCTTTGTGGGGAGAGGAGGGACAACGGAATGAAGGAGCTTTCGCCGCGGGCGGAAGCGAGTGATATGAAGTTTGTCCCGACGAAAAAAGGAGAAAAACATCTTGAAGCAGCCAAACAAACTTGTAAGCATCGTACTGTATGTGGTCATACTGGCGGCCCTGCTGTGGGGGCTGTCCGTGTTCACCGGGGCGGGCCGGGGGGGCGAGATCGCCTACTCCACCGCGGTGGACTGCTTCCGCCAGGGGCGGGTGGAGGAGTTCGTGGTGGGCGGGGACGGCACGCTGACCATGCGGCTCACCGACGGCTCCCTCCGCCGCCACACCCTGTCCGACCCGGAGGGGTTCCGGCGGGAGTTCGGCCCCCTGTTTGAGGAGCAGCGGGAGCAGGGGATTCTGAAAAGCTACGACTTCCGCAAGCCCTTCGAGACCCCGCTGTGGCTGGTGGTGCTCATCCCCTGCGTGGCCTCGGCGGCCCTGGCCCTGGGGCTGTGGGCGTTGCTGAACGCCCGGCAGCAGCAGTCCTCCCAGGGGGGCGGCGGCCCCGGCCCCAGCCGCTTCGGGCAGGCCCGGGCGGTGGAGGGCGGCAAGGACAGCACCGTCACCTTCGCCGACGTGGCCGGGGCGGACGAGGAGAAGCAGGAGTTACAGGAGCTGGTGGACTTCCTCAAGGAGCCCCAGAAGTTCATCGACCTGGGGGCCCGCATCCCCAAGGGCGTGCTCTTAGTGGGTCCGCCGGGGACGGGCAAAACCCTGCTGGCCCGGGCGGTGGCCGGGGAGGCGGGGGTGAAGTTCCTGTCCATCTCCGGCTCCGACTTTGTGGAGCTGTACGTGGGCGTGGGCGCGTCCCGGGTGCGGGACCTGTTCGGCCAGGCCAAGAAGGACTGCCCCGCCATCGTGTTCATCGATGAGATCGACGCCGTGGGCCGGCAGCGGGGCACCGGGCTGGGCGGCGGACACGATGAGCGGGAGCAGACCCTGAACCAGCTCCTGGTGGAGATGGACGGCTTCTCCGCCAACGAGGGGGTTATCGTGCTGGCGGCCACCAACCGGCAGGACATTCTGGACCCCGCCCTCCTCCGCCCGGGCCGGTTCGACCGGCAGGTGTACGTGGGCCGGCCCGACATGAAGGGCCGGGAGGAGATCCTCCGGGTCCACACCCGGAAGAAGCCCCTGGCGGAGGACGTGGATCTGAAGGAGATCGCCCGGGAGACCACCGGCTTCACCGGGGCGGACCTGGAGAACCTGATGAACGAGTCCGCCCTGCTGGCGGCGCGGCGGAATCAGCCCTATATCACCCTCACGGACGTGCAGGAGTCGGTGATCAAGGTGCTGGCGGGCCCCGAGAAGCGCAGCCGGACCCGGATCCTGGAGGATCGGAAAATCACCGCCTACCACGAGGCGGGCCACGCGGTGGTGAGCCGCGCCCTGCCCACCCAGGACCCGGTGCAGCAGATCACCATCGTCCCCCGGGGCACCGCGGCGGGCATGACCATCAACCGCCCCCAGGAGGACCGGGACCACGTGTCCCAGAAACGGCTGGAGGAGACGCTGTCCACCCTGCTGGGGGGCCGCTGCGCCGAGGAGACGGCCCTGGGCTTCGTGTGCACCGGGGCGGTGAGCGACCTGGAGCGGGCCACCGCCATCGCCCGGGACATGGTGACCAAATACGGCATGAGCGGCAGGCTGGGCCACACCGCCTTCGGCGCGGGCCACGACGAGGTGTTCATCGGCCGCTCCATGGCCCAGGCCAAGCCCTACTCGGAGGAGACCGCCGCCCTCATCGACCGGGAGGTGAAGGCCCTGCTGGACGGGGCCTATGAGCGGTGCCGGGACATATTGCGGCGGGATCGGGATAAATTAGAGCTGGTGGCCCAGTACCTGCTGGCCCACGAGAGCATGGACGCCGCCCAGTTCCAGCTGGCCTATGACGATCCGGCCGCGCTGGACCTCCCGGCGGAGGAAGGCTGAGCCATGGAAGGGGACAATCGGATGGATGATAAGTTAGAGCAGATGCAAAGCGGCCCCGCCCCGGAGAACGCCCCGCCGGAGGGCACCCCCGCCCCGGAGGGGGAGCAGTCCCCCGCCAAGGCCCAGCGGGACGGCTCCGCCAGCCGGGACCTGTACCTGAACGTGCGGGTGCTGGTGGGGATGATGGCGGCCTTTGTGCTGCTGTTCACCTTCGTGGTCCGGGTGATCGTGGTGAGCGGGCCGTCCATGGAGAGCACCCTCTGGGAGCGGGATCTGATCCTGGTCTGGTCCCTGGGCTATGAGCCGAAGCAGGGGGACATCGTGGTGCTCACCCAGGAGCGGTATCAGGAGGACTCCATCATCAAACGGGTCATCGCCACCGGGGGCCAGCGGGTGGACATCGACTACGGCTCCGGCACCGTGCAGGTGGACGGCAAGGTGATTGCCGAGGACTATATCAACGAGCCGATGCGCCTGCCCAACTGGGGGGAGGGGGTCAACCACGTGACGGTGCCCGAGGGCTGCATTTTCGTCATGGGCGACAACCGCAACCACTCCGCCGACAGCCGCCATCCGGACATCGGCATCGTGGACAACCGTTGCGTCATCGGCCGGGGGCTGGCGGTGCTGTTCCCCTTCAGCCGCTGGCAGGGATTATGAGGTGGAAACCATGAAAAACAGCGTATCCGGGCGGACGGCCTGGCTGATCTCCGCGGGGGGGGCGGCCCTGGCCGCGGCCCTGCTGCGGAGGTGGCAGCTCGCCTCCGCCTTTGAGCCGGACTCCGGCCTGGCCATACCCGGGGCCCAGGCCAGCGTGATCCTCACCTGCGTGGTGGTGATGGCGGGGGCCTGGTTTATCCTGCTGGCCCTGCGCCAGGCCCCCGATCCCGCCCGCCGCTGGGACATGGTGTTCCTGGGCACCGGGGACCCCGTGTTCCCCGGGCTGGAGGCGGCGGCGGCCCTGCTGGCCCTACTGGCGGTTCCGGTGCTGTTCGTGGTGGGGGTGGGGCAGTTCCAGCTCTACCAGGCCGCGCTGGACGCCGGCGTGCAGCCCCCCAGCAACAACGGGATGCTCACCCTGGCCACGGCGGCGGGGTCCCTTCTGGCCGCCCTGGGCCTGCTCCAGATGGGGCGGGACGGCCTGCGCCCCGGCAGGCGGGGCAAGGGGGGCTTTTCCGCCGCCCTGCCCGGGGTGGCGGGCTGCGTGTGGCTGATGGAGAGCTTCCGGGCCCACGCCGCCAACCCCGTCCGGTGGGACTACGCCCCCCAGCTCATCGCCATTGTGGCGGGCATGGCGTTCTACATGGACTTCGCGGGTATGTCCGCCGGATCGCCCCGGCCCCGCCGCCTGCTGTGGCTGGCGGGTATGTCCGCCATCCTGTCGGCGGCGTCCCTGGTGTCCACCCTGGCGGAGCTGTCCCTGATCGCCGGAAGGCCGGACGGCACCCTGTGCACCGCGGAGCTGGGGGACGCGCTGCTGCTGCTCTCCCAGACCCTGGCGGCGGCGGGGGTGCTGTGGCGTCTGCCCCCCAG
>OFFK01001182.1_pt1 | contig 19656 bp, 21 predicted proteins | sample 1521361 | NCBI WGS metagenome assembly OFFK01 (sample SAMEA3504096, study PRJEB24116) | mouse gut metagenome | biome: mouse gut; feature: mouse-associated habitat; material: faeces | place: Denmark | collected 2011
GTAAAGAGTTATGCTATCTAACATACATCAAAAAGAGGTAAGATAACACCCTCTGCAAAAAAGGTATCGTTATCTTACCTCAACAAAATTGGAACCGCTGTAACCGTCATCCACACGTTCAGAAACCACTATAATGTCATCTTTGCCTTTTAGGAAATCTTTGATCAGATTCTTCTGGTTGGAAATGCTGTTGCTCTCTGCCTTTGCTGCACTGGCAACATCGCCATCCTCTTTTGACAGTCTTACATAGATGGCTGCATGGTAGATTCTGTCTACTGTTTTACTCATATGCGTAATCCTCCTTAAACTGTTAAGCAGGACAAACGCCAGTAAACGTATATTAGATTTGATGCTGAAACAGATGCGCCTTTCTCATGAAACATCTGCTGTCTTTTCTCGAATCCTATATTAACATAATTTACGGCATTTTTCCACTGCTTTTTTATAAATTTCATGAGCCATCTTTCCAGAATTTTCTGAGCCTTTCTGTCAAGCCATAAGGAGCAGGCTCTCAAAAGCGTCCTCGAAGCTCACCCCGTTATTAGCAAAACGGATTTTTACCATTGTGCTGCCAACCTTTACCAGATACGGATTGCCAACTTTCCCTAGATACTGCTTCTTCTTTTCCTCCACTGTCCGGTTTCGGTCAATCCGTATTTTGCTGATGTCCTTTAATTCATCCAGCCTCACATCATCAAAATCCTGTTCCAAAAATTTTCTGTGTTCCTCTGCCGTCATTGCATTACCTCCCAATAAAAAATACTGCCTGATACTGCTGGCAGCTATGTAAAAAGCCGGACATCTGCCCGGCTCCAAATAGATATGATATTATGTCTTTTCCTTAATTATATCTGTCAAACACTCCCACCTGCACCTGTACGCCCTCCGTAATCCGGTCAAGCGTTTCTTCATCAACCTTTCCCATATGCTCTACAATGCGGTCAAAGTTCAGCGCTGTTACCTGTTCGCATAATGCGATGCTGTGCTGGTCCAGCCCCTCCGTCTTATACGCAGATATGAATACATGAGTGGGCAGGTTCCGTTTCTTGTAGATTTTAGTGGACAGCGGAACCACTGTAATGACAGTGCTGTGCCTGTTCGCCCTGTTGTTGCTGACTACCACCACTGGGCGCATACCGCCCTGCATACTTCCCTGATACTGTACTCCCAGATCGGCATACAGAATATCGCCTCTCCTTATCTTCATCAGCAGCCTGCGCCTCCGTCCCAGATCGGTCTTTCCTTATCAGCGGGACGCACAGTTGTATCATACATATGGTACTGCATGGTAGAAAGCTCAAAAAAGCCGACACCAATGTTTGCGGCATCATGCATAAATTCTTCCAGATCGGACTCATCCGCCGTTATGTCTGTCATTTTCTCTACAACAACGGTATCATACCGTCCGCTGAGCAGACGGGTAATCAGCATATTTACCGCATCCCTGTCAATATCCCTGTTCGGTCCCTTATTGATGACAGTTTCATTCATCAACGCTATTCCTGCCATGCTGCACTTCTTTCGATTTTCCCGAATGATCCTGCGGATATTGCCTTCCGACTTGTTGGAGTTCATAAACATGACCGCCGGATGCATAAGCACGCCGACAGTGACACTTTTCACATTACTGCACATGATAATCACCTATACTTTCTCCTATTCTCATTGACTGAAACAAAAGAGAAGTTTTTGCCGGCATTATCCTCTCATACAGGAAAGCCTTGTCTGCTGTTATCTGATAACTGCAAGGCTTGCCTGTATCAGAGGATAACGTGGCGTTTCCGCCACATTACCCCTCTGTCCAATCTGAAAATATCAGATTATGCTCTCGCTGATCCCCGAAACGGGTAACATACACTGGGACGGCTTCATCCCACACTGCGCCTCCATCATGCCCAACCAGACGGAATCCACAGGGAGCCACTCCCGGAAAATGCTTTTCGCTGAAATTCCGGCGCTGTTTTACCTCATTATCTCTGGCTGCCATGCCAGTAGGCACAATCCTCTGCTCCATACCTTCACGGGCAACAATGTTATCCATTGCAGGTACATCTTCGCACGAAACGGGATTCTGCCACCCTTTTATTCCTGCATAAGCACAAACGGATAAAAAGGCGAAAATAAAATCAGGTGTATGCGTGTCCTATTCACTTATACGGTCATAGAACAAATTCCTTTTTCATATGACCTTGTACCAATCTTATCTGAATCCAGCCAAACATTTTATACCGTTATCCACGCAGCGCTGCGTGTCCCACACGCATAATTATTCGTAAAAAACTTCTTTTCCAAAATAAAGCCTTTATTCATCTAAGCTGTTCAGTACCCCTCTCAGTATCTTTGCTGCAAACAGCTTCTTCTCTTCAGAAAGACCTCTCACAACTTCAAGAACATGCTTGTCCCCCTTTTCCCCATGTTTTTCAAACCCTAAAACAAGGTAATCCAAAGAAACATTCAGGAGATTGCTTATATCAACCAATGTGTCAATGCTTGTCCCACGGTAGCCACGCTCAATATCCGCTATGGAACGATATGACAAACCAATCTTTTCTCCAAACTGTTCCTGCGTATAGCCTGCATTTTTCCGCAAACCAGCAATTCTTTTTCCACTTTCAACAATGTCGTACATTCTGCCTTCTTTCCGGCTCAAACCAGAAAGAAAAGCCTGCCTTTACGGACAAAAAAATACGCAAAGAAAAACCAGTCATCCTGGTCATTCCCTGCGTCTTTGGTGCTTAACATTTTATTTCATTTTTTCTATGTAAAATGCTGCCCTTGTCAGGTGAGCCTAAATTTAATTTTTTAAACTGTTCCATGCCTTAGAGCAAGCGCAGCGCTTTTTTCCCTGTTTATATTTTTCCTGCACAATGTATTGATGCTTCCGCATCTGCTGCACTTGATTTCAATTACAAAACTGCCGGATAGATAATCAAAAAGCCTTTGATTGCATACCTTGCAGCGAATTTCAACTTTTTTCTCTATAATTGCTCTCCACCTCCTGTCAATTCTTTCTTATCCCTGTTTTTCCGGTGGTCCCCTGTCCTCTTTTCCAACCCATATAAGATTTTCGGGCAACAAAAAAAGGAACAGATAAATTGTGCCATATGTAACACAATGTACTATCTCTTCCTTTGTACCTATGTTTAAGTATGTTTTTATCGTACTTTTCTTTGCAGGATTGTCCTCTACACAGTTATAGATTTTTTTAACAATTCACCATACTCGCTTAATATCCGCATATATCTTATCCTTTCCTGCTGTGAATAGTACGTTTTATTCCACCCAAAAAGTAGGAGTAAGCCGTTTTTACATTTCAAAAGTACGGCTATAACATACTATTAAGGAGGTATTGATTATGGCACTAAAACCACAATCTTTTGGAACTGCGCTTAAAAATGCACGAAAAGCAAATCGGCTTACACAAGCTGAACTGGCTGAAAAACTGGACATTTCACTGTCTTACCTGAAAGACCTTGAATATTTCAGAAGTCTCCCAAGCCTTGAGCTGTTCGTCAATGTCATCGAAATGTTTAACCTTTCTGCTGATGAAGTGATCCATCCGGAGAATAACAGCAGCAGTTCTACATATCAAAAACTTGACCGACTGCTCCATCAATGCGATGAGTCACAGCTTGGCATTATCCTTGCAACAGTGGAAGCCGTTATAAGTGCATCCGAAAAAGCACTGCAGGAATAGACTATCAGAAAATTGCGGTAATAAGGCTGTGGTTTCCCTGCAATATTCCTGTATTTCAAAAACAGCTCATTTCCACAAATCAAAACACCTTTCAGGTATTCCCTTTATACCCTCCGATCTTATATGCCGTTCGGCAACACTGTGGAAATGAGCTATTTTTATTTCTTGAGTTCCTCTATAAACTTATCTACAAATCCGTCTTTGTTCAGCAATCCCAGACCTGACAACAAATAAATACAGTCCACATAACCTTGCAGATATGATTTCTGTTCCTGCAGATAACTTACTTCTTCCGCCTGTTCCTGCCATTTTAGCAAAAGCTGTTTGTCAGCCTCCGGAATGCTTTTTAATACTACCCTGCATTCTTCCATAAGTTTTTCCGCCTGCTTCTGCTTTTCTGTCAATCCCGGTATTCGGACAGATGATGCCCTCGATAACTGCTCTCCCCGCAACTGATTTAAGAATTGCGCTATCTTTTCCCATATTTCATTTTCCATTTTAATCAACCTCCATATTTGACTATTATGCCCATCATTGCCACAAAACTTTTACTGGCATACCTATATTGACATAAAAACAGGCAGCGTACAAGCATACACATACGCTGCCTATTTTCCCATCCGATAACCGATCCCCCGAACTGTCTGAATATATTGTGGCTGTGCCGGATCATCCTCTATCTTTACCCGTAAACGCCTGATATGGGAAGTGATGTTGCTGTCATCCAAAGCGTACTCGCCATTCCAAATGTAGTTATATATCTGGTCTTTCGATAATGCCATCCCCTTATTCGATGCCAGATAATAAAGCATTTTAAATTCCGTATTAGTCAGCAGTATTTCCTTTCCCTCCTTATAAACACTGTGCTGAGTCATGTTTATTTGAAGTTTTCCAATATTGATTACACTCACGCTTTTCCTCAGTTCTGTATTCTGCTCTTCTTCTGAAGTGTTTACAATCGCCATAATCTTATCAATCAATGGCTCTTCCTCTTCCGGTATTGATAAAATTAACACTTTTGCCAAAATGATTCCCTCACTTCCAATTCTTACTATTGTAATATTTTAATTATTACACTTGTGAGATTTGATGTCAAGAGAATTTTATTAAGAAATTGACATCTCCTATATTTTTCTTTATAATGTATATTACATCTGTAAGATTTAAAAGGGAGGTTCAATCATGAAGGAATTGCCACAGATTTCAGAAGCAGAATTTGAAGTGATGAAAGTCATATGGAAACACGCACCGATTAGCACAAACGAGATAACGGACAAATTAACGCAGACTACCAAATGGAGTCCCAAAACAATACAGACTCTGATCAAGCGTCTTGTGACAAAAGGGGCGCTCTCTTATGAAAAGCAAAGCAGGGTATTTGTTTATACGCCTCTGATAGAAGAAAAAGAATATATCGGACAGGAAAGCCACTCTTTTCTTGAGCGTTACTATGACGGGGATATTACCGCAATGCTTTCTGCCTATATTGAAAATGACAAGCTCTCTGAATCAGAAATAAACACCCTGCACTCACTTCTTCTCAAAAGAACAAAAAACAGGAGGGATTAACATGGCAGATTTCGGAATACGTTTTTTCCTTTGCAATATTTTAATTTGCGCCATAATAGGCATACTTCTTATGACAAAACAGGTATTGAGAAATCACCTGACCAGCCGGATGCAGTTTCATTTATGGTTCCTGCTGCTTGGGCTGTTGGCAGTTCCATTTATCCCTGTTCATCCAGCCCCATTTTTACGGATTTTCTCATTATTTGCCAAGTGGAAAAACGTCACATCCCCCAACATAGAAGCTGTTACAGAAACAGCAGTGAATGTGAATACGTTTAGCACTACAAGGCAGATAAATGACTTTGCACTGTCCGTAAGCGGTAAAGCACCGTCTGTTATCGGACTCATACTGTTCGGAATATGGCTGATCGGCATCTTTGCAATGCTTCTGTTAGTAAGAAAATCGAAAGCCCGCCTGAACAATTTGAAAAAATCTGCGCTCCCTTTGCAGAACAGGGAAGTCCGCATATTATACGGCAAATGTCTGAGCGAGTTGAAGATAAGACGAGACATACCCATTTACAGCACCGCTTTTTTGAAATCTCCTATTATTGTAGGATTGTTCAGACCTTGTATTTATCTGCCAATCCACCTGATCTCGGATTTCAATGCTGCGGATATGCGGTATATGCTGCTGCATGAATTACAGCATTATAGACATAGGGATGCCATTGCAGGCTATCTTATGAACTTTTTCGGCATACTGTACTGGTTTAATCCTTTGGTATGGTATGCGCTGAAAGAAATGCGTAATGACAGGGAAGTTGCCTGTGATACTTCTGTCCTGAAGGTCCTTAACGAAAATGACTACGAAGATTATGGCAGGACATTGATAAATTTTGCAGAAAAAGTTTCACTAACGCCTTTCCCCTTTGCCGCCGGAATCAGCGGAACCATGAAACAGATGCAGAAAAGGATTATCAATATTTCCTCTTATCAAAATCCTTCCGTCTGGAAAAGAATAAAGGGAACCGGAATTTTTGCCGTCATTGCCGTTATGCTTTTAGGGCTTACCCCGATGCTTTCCACCTATGCGGCAGAACAAAGTTATTATAAGTGGAACACATCCCCCGAAAAAATTAACCGGATTGACTTGTCTGCATATTTTAATGGATATGAGGGAAGTTTTGTCTTATATGACCTGAAAAACGATGCATGGAGCATTTATGACATGGATCATGCCATTTTACGGACAGCGCCTAATTCTACCTATAAAATATATGACGCACTGTTTGGATTGGAAGAAGGCATTATCACACCGAAGGATTCCTTCATGGCATGGAATGGAGCCGATTACCCATTTGAAGCATGGAACGCTGATCAGAATCTGTATTCTGCAATGCAATCCTCTGTCAACTGGTACTTTCAGGAAATAGACGGACAGCTCGGCACATCTGCCCTCCGCAGTTACATTAAGGAAATAGGATATGGAAATGAAATTATAAATTCAGACCTCTCCTCTTATTGGATGCAGTCCGAACTAAAAATTTCCCCGGTGGAGCAGGTTGAACTTTTGACAAACTTATACAACAATGACTTTGGCTTTACCCCGGAAAATGTAAATGCAGTAAAAGATTCTATCTGCCTTTTTGCATCTGAAAATGAGAGCTTTTACGGAAAGACCGGAACCGGACGGATAAATGATAATGACATAAACGGTTGGTTTATCGGCTATATTGAAACCGCTGACAGCACATACTTTTTTGCCACCAATATCCAGTCCACAGAAAATGCCACCGGCAGCAACGCATCAGAAATCTCCTTCTCCATCTTATCCGATATGGGTATATGGAAAAAGTAAAATCTGATTTGCGAAAATTTTATCGAACAAAATAATGCTCCTTTTAAAGCAGCCCATGTAAAATGCAGTTACTTAAAAAGGAGCATTATTTCTCCCATAATTCAGTTATTGTCTTTTAGATAATTACAAATAGTTTCGATAGTCATGTCTTTTTCCAATACATGCTGTGTAACATCTGCCATTATATCCTCCGCAATATAAAATTCATTTTCCCTGGCTAAAAATATTCTGATGTCCGGACGTGGAACCATACCTGTCGGTCCTGCTCCCGACTCGTAATATGTTATGACAATTATGTCATCTTTTCCATCATCATTTATATCCCGAAAAGCAACTGCACCAACATAATCAAAGCTCCCTACATGCCCCATTGTATTATCTTCATCAAGATAAGGAAATCTATATAATATCTGCTCATCTCTAAGCAGGAAAAACGAAGCATACTCTTGAGGAGAAATATTGTAAGTCGGCTTACACGATACAAATGTAACTTCTCCCCAGCCATCTAACATAACATCAAACGACTGTTCCGGTATCATATACTTATTTATATATTCTATTGAGTCAATGTCATCATCAAAATCCGCATCTTTCTCATCTAATTCCATATCTTTCTGACTTTCTGATTCACCTGCATAAGCTGCCTGTGGATTTATCTCTTCAATTTCATTCATATCCTCTGCCGCTGTATATTCTTCCTTATCCGTTAATTGTTTGTTTTCTTTTTTACCGTCAAAGTATAAGATAATCTGCTCATCAGGTTGTTCATCTCCTGACAGAATAACTATCACACAATCCTCATGCCATGTAACTTCCCATATACCACTGCGTATGCACCCACCGTCATCAAACAGTTCAAAGTCTGCTTTGGATATTCTGCTTTTGCCCTCATAAAGAACCAGCCTTCCAGAAGCCGAACCAAACGGAAAATCTGCCTCTCCGACAGCCTGTAACACCAGTTCATAAGTTTCATCTGGTGAAACAGAAGTATCTACATTTGTTATTTTGTAATCTGACACATAGACAAAACTTCCCCACAACACAACAATTATGATAAAAACAACAGCCACAAAGCCTAATATAAACTTCATTATCTTTTTCATTGTTCCGCATCCTTTCTTCTTTCGGCGCTATGTGATCCCTATATTTACTCTCTGATCATCCGGTATTGATATTCCGGTATGTTTGAAATCCCGTCATCCAGAATTTTATTTCCCAAATACTGAAAACTGCCATCTTCTGCAAATTGTACGATAAGTTCATGCGTTATCACTGCATCATCACATAAAATCATGCTGCACACTGCATCCACCGTTAAAGTGAGCGTTCCATCATCATTTTCCCTAATATCCGTAACCTCTGGAAAAGAAGTTCCAAAATAGGTAGGAGCATAATTTAAACAGCCCAGCCTTACCCATGAATAAGTCTGTTTCTCTTCGTCAAATACTGCATAGTTTTGTATCTCTTCTGCTGTTATAGGAAGATATTCCATAATCAGGCTTTCAAACTTATCTTTTGGTATTCCGTCCGGATAATTCTCTGAAGGAAACTTCTCCTGATACTTCATTGCATATAAGTATTCATACATCCCATTATAATCCAAACTTTCCATATGGTCTGCATCCCAGTCAGAGCATAAAAGATTATTTCCCTGATAGGCTAATCCAAGCACGCATTTTTCAGACATTTCTCTGTTTTCTTCTGTAATTGGCTTTACCCGGATGATACAGCTCCCGTCCACTATTTCAGTCACTTCCGGATACTCCGGTACGCATAACTCATAACAGAACCATCCTTTCTCCGTAAATCTCCACTCTTTCATCCGGGTATATGAAATATATGTTATCACAGGCTTATCATCATCACTCCATGTTGCTTTTGCAGATAAAACATACATATCCTTCCCATCATAAGAATATTTATATCTCCCAATTCCGCCATCCGAATGTATTTCATAAACTACTGCTGAACCATTGCTGCCTGCTATGGAATTATTCAAAAAATTTTCCAATGCCTTGTAGTTTTCCATATTAGAATATACTGCCGTTACTGTAACCGGGCATCCGGTACTTTTCAGCTTTTCCACCATCTGATCTATAACCTCATCCGCAATGACAACATTAGATGCACAGCCTTTATCTGCATTCTTATATAGTTCTGATATAAGTCCCATCATTTCTTTGCAATCATCCTCTGCCTCCTGCCGTTCACTGTCACTTACCGGAAGATCATAGCCTTTTTCTAATCTGTCTGTTTCTGTACTTTCTTCCGCTATATCTTTTCTGGCTCCACTGTCAGATATAATTTCCTTTCTTTCCACGCTGTTTTTACAGGCACAAAATGAAACACAGCATAGCAGCATAATGATTAACAGAATCTCTCTTTTCTTCATAAACACACCTCAAATCTCCGCCTTGCCATATGTCTGTCTGGTACATCACCATTCTACCGCATTAAAATCCAAATCTTCTACCGGGATATATTCATCATCTTTCTGAAGAACATTTATTACCCAAGCTGCAACAGTTCCATTTTCTTTTTTTATCCTGCTCCGGGGAATCGAACTGTCCTCCGATAATTCAGTTAAATTGAACCACCTTTTAAATTCTTCTTCCGTAACCTCTTTTCCATTGACAGTTGCTGTCTCCGGATTATATTCGTCAAAAGCCCCTGTTATATATTCTCCATCACGGCACGAAAGACAGACATAACAGCTTCCATCCGAACCGCTATTTATAAGAATAACCGTGTTGTCCTTGTAATGCACTCCGTTAATACAGCCCCAATCTTCCGGTTCATATAAATTGGCAATCTTTTTTACGATACCGTTATCATAGGTAAATATTCCTACCGACACTTCATCCCCTATGATCAGTTCAGGAATACTGTCATCATCAAAATCGTGTATCCCGATATAACCGATGCAGGAATCGCTGTTTATCCGGTCAGGCTCCTGCCGGAAAATATACGGATCTGCTAAATAGCTTTCCATATTGCGTACAATCTCTTTATAGTCATCCTCCCAATTCTCATTGGAATCCCTTTGATTTGATTCTTCCTTTCCGCAGGCACAGAACAGGGCTGCACACAGCATCACATTAGCCATTAAGATAACCTTTTTCTTTATTTTCATAATCATCCCTCTTTCATCTTCCTCCCTTTGGCACTTCCAACTCCTTTTGCTCTATCGTATTGGATAAGTACCTGAATGTGCCATCATCAAATGGCTGTACTACGATTACATTAGTAAAAGCAAGGTCAGAATTGTAATCAGCCCATACCCCGTCTACAACAAGCGTAATTGTTCCATCTGGATTTTCTGTATAATCAACTACTTCTCCAAAAGGAGGATACGGACTTGCAAATATCATTTCATGCTCATAGCTGTTGCTGTCCTTGTCATATCCGCACCTTTCCCGCAACTGCTCTATTGACACTGGAAAATATGTAGTCATTATCTTTTCATATGTGTCCGCAGGTATTCTCCAGTTTTCCGTCCTTAAAATTTCCCCGGTGTATATCCGGTATATATCTTCAAACATACACGGCATCAGAATATCTTCTACATTATTACTATCCCAATTTGTCACAAGGACATTGTAATTTACATAGCTTAACCCATATACATATTTAGCTGTTAATTCCCTGCATTTATCGGAAAGCGGTTTTATTCTCCAATATTGACGCAGGCTGGAATGGGCTATCACTTCTTCATATGCATAGATAAAATAACCTTTCTCTGTCAGCTTAATTTCTGCTATATCGCTGACTAAGGTACTCCTAATCTCCGGTATGCCGCCCTCCTGCCAGCCAATTCCCACATAATATGTCTGTAACTCATTGTTTCGATAAATAAAAGTGACAGCACCGATCAGTCCATCACGGTTTACATTAAATATAGTCACCATTGCATCATGTTTTTCCATATATGCAGTATAGAAATCTTCAACCTTTTCGTAATTTTCCATATTGGCATCTTCGGTAACGCTGACATAACCTGCCCTTCCAAGAAGCGTAACAACTTCCCGGCACTGCTCCCTTGTGAACTCTTTTATATTAGAGCCATAAGGCGATTCTCCTATCAGCTTTATATCTTTATACGCTTCTTTGACCTGCTCTGCCGCTATCAGTGCAACATCTTTTAATTCTTCTTTTTCCATTTCGGTTATCAGGCAATTCTCCGCTTGCGGAAGAAACCATAAAGGCGTTTCTGATTCTGTTTCGTTTTCTTCTACACTTTCTTCCGAAATATTATTGCTCAATATTTCTTCTTCACTGCCAGATGACACAGGGTTATAATCAATATTTATTTCTACCGGAGGTTCCCACACTTCCTCTGCGTTCTTTTCAGAACCTCTTTTCCCCAAAACAATACTGCCTATTATAACAAGAATCACCATCAGCACAATGAAAAAACCATACTTTTTTATAAGCCATTTCACATCTTCCATTATTTAAGTTCCTCCGACACGTATATCTCAAGCCATTCTTCTTTTGTCAGACGATCGGAATGCCACCAAGTAACCCTTTCATCTTCCGAAGATAACATCTGATTTGATACATACTGAAAATGATCCCCATCCATTGGGCGAATCACTGTTCTATGCGAATACGCCACAGAAGTATTACCATTTGGATATACTGCATTAACAATAAGCGTGATTGTTCCGTCCTCATTTTCTGTATAACTTACCACCTCCGGATACGGAATATCGGGATATTCAACTTCATAAAAGCCTCGTGGTCTATATCCATAAGTTGCGTCATCCAAAAAATATGTTGTTTTCCGCCGAAGCGTTTCTCTGTCTATCTTGAAATGTGCCGTAATGACATTTTCAAATACATCTTCCGGTATCTGATAGGTTGCTCCAACTCCCAAATTATCATCTGTAACATAAGGAACAGCCTTCCCATACAAGAACGGATAGAAATTATCAAATATATCATAAAAATCCAGTTCTCCAAAATCTTCTTCGTTCCAATCAGTGAGAAAAATATTGTTCTGCTCATAACCGACTGGCAGAATATACTTCCTGTTCAATTCCCTGCACGTTTCGTCTAATGGCAGCACCCGTAATGCAGTATGCTCCGATGCATCACTTAGAGTAAGCACGAAATTTTCATCAGAGAAATAACTTCCTTCAAAGATTAAATACCCTTCCTCTGTGTACCACCATATATCAGCCGGGTAGCTTACCGTATCTCTATTTTGAAGGCATCCGTTTTGGTCATATTGGTAATACCCCCTGACAATATTTACACTGCCGTCCTCTGTTTTCAGATCAAATTTCCGAAATCCCAAATCTTTAATCACTATGATCATCAGCATCGCTCTCTTCTTTTCATTTACCGCTTTACAAAACTCTATTACCTGTTCTGTCCCAGCCATGTCAACCTGATTTTCACTGTCAACCGCCACATAACCATTCTCACCAAGCCTTGTAACAATGCTCTGCAGCGTTTCCAGACTGCCCAAAGTATTTGCTTCCACTGCTTCATCGTAAATGTCACGGTAAACCGCCGCTATGCTTATCGCATCCTCAAAATCATCTTCATTGGTCGGAGACACTTCATGATCCACCACGATTTCCCTAACCTCCGATACCTCCGGCAATTCATCACCGCATCCTGCTATCATAAAAGAGACAATGCCAGTCAATACGAATAAAGACAGAGGTTTATTTATTTCCACCAAACCAGCTTTCCAGAACTTCCTTGTCTTTTCCAACAACATAGCCGCTTCCTCCTCTTCCTTTTACATCTTCTACCATGCTGACAATCAAAATTGGATGTTCTTCTGTACTTTCTGCTGTAAAAACAGCAAACCATCCAAGTTCCGTACCGGAAGTATCCTCTTTCGAGACTTTGATCTCTGCTGTTCCTGTTTTCCCTGCCAGCAGAATGTCATCCCGGTGTGCCGCATAACCCGTTCCATGAGAGTCATTGATAACCTTTTTGATTCCCTCCAATACAAGGTTTGTTGTATTTTCAGAAAAAGCGTTTGGAATCCAGTATTCCGCCTCTGCATCCGGGCGATAAACAAAATACGGCTTAATCACATTTCCTTTATTACAAAAGGCTGTGTAAATACATGCCATATGAAGCGGATTTACTAAGATCTGCCCCTGCCCGTATCCGCTGTCTGCCAGTTGTATTTCCGTTTCAATATTCTCCGTGTTGGAATACTGGGATTTTGACATTACAACTTCAAAGGGCATTTCCTCCTGAAACCCCAGTCTTAACAGGGAACCTTTCATTTCCTCAGCGCCGATTTTTAATGCTGCTTTTGCAAAGTAAATGTTATCCGAATAAATCAGGGCATTTTCCAGCACAACCGGATCATACGCATGAAGCGTCGTTACATGATACGAACCCCATGAAGCGTCTTTCTGCCAACTTAGCCCCACATTTCCATAATCCTCATTTGGATCGACGGCTCCGGACTCCAGACCGATTGCCGCAGTAATCGGCTTGAAGGTGGAACCCGGACACCATACCTGCCGGAATCGGTTATACAACGGTTTGTTTTCATCTTCATTCAGCGCCGTCCATTTTTCACTGGACAATCCCATAATAAAGTCATTGTTATCATAAGACGGCGTACTGACTAATGCCAATACTTCCCCTGTATATGGATTCATCGCCACCGAGCAGCTTTTATCCTCCCGGAACTGTTCATATAAGGCATTTTGAAGTTTCGAGTCAATCGTCAGTTTTATGGTTTTTCCATGCTCTACCAGCCTGTCTGCCAGTTCTTCCTTTGTATTGCCTTCGGCATCTACAATATAGATCCGGCATCCATTCTGTCCCTTTAATTCGCTTTCAAACAACCCCTCTGCCCCGCTTCTTCCGATAACACTGCCTGCAGTATATCCTTCCCCGGCATGTTTCTCCAAATCCTCCGCCGTGACACTCTGCACATATCCAACCAAATGCGCTGCCGCATCGCCTAACGGATATGCCCTTACTTCCGTGTCTGAAATCATAACCCCCGGTATTTCAAGCAACTGCTGTTGTCTTTCATGCTCTTTTATCACTTCTTCATCCGGTTCCATTGACATCAATTCTATCTCCTCCACTTTTCGCAGCGTTTTGACCGGGACAAAAGAATCCTCTTTTACCCACTTTGCCGATAATTTCTTTTCTATTTCTTCCGACTTCATTTCCAACAGATTTGCAATCTGCTCTATTGCACTATCCCTGTTTTCCAGTTTTCCCGGCACAATTCCCACGGAAGATGCAACGCCCGGTCCTGCAAGGACACGCCCGTTTCTGTCAAGTATTTCTCCCCTTTTTGCCTGTGTAGTGGATACCCTTACTTTATCCGTAGAAGATAATCCCGGATAAATCAGGGAATCCGTCCATACCAGCTTATAGCCATCTTCTCTTTTCAGGAAATATGCTTCATTTTCAAAGCTGATATTCCCTGCAACGGTATCAAACGTTGTCTGGTACTTCACCACGTTTCTTTCTTCGTTGTATGAGATAATTGCGGTTGTCATATTCTGTATTTCTATCCCTTCATAGATAGCAGAATTACGCTTTATAAAATCCTCCTCACTAATCCGCCCAGAGGATTCCACATCAAGCATTTGATACATTTCCTTATAATCTCGTTCTGAAATGCAATCCATATATGCAAGGAGCAATTCATCCAGTTTAGTCAAAGTGCTTCCCTGCTTAACCAAAATCAGCATATATGCTGCTATGCCAAATATAACTGCCGCCGTAATGCCTGCAATGATCCACAAAACCTTTCTGCTTCTCTTTCTTCTGTGTTTGCGATTCCTTTTCGCCATGACTTACCCTCCAAATTGAAACTATTTTTGCAAGAAATTCCGTCCTTAAATATTACTTGTGTAAGATTTGAGATTAAAAAAATATGATATGTGTTACCAAAATATTACACCCGTAAGATTTATAAGTCAAGTAAAATATTTTAACAAATCTTCCATAATCCATGTACGATATATCTTTAGGAAAAATTCAAACAAAGGAGACTTTACCATGCATGATTTACAGACACACATTAAAAATTATTTAGAGTATTGCAATACTCAGAAATGCTTAGATAAAAAAACGCTAAAAGCGTATCGGATTGATTTAAGACAATTCTCTGAACAACTTCCCAGCCCAAATGTAACAGAAATCACCTCTTCTGAATTAGAAACTTTTATAGCCGGACTTCATCAAAAATATAAACCTAAAACGGCAAAAAGAAAAATCGCTTCTGTAAAAGCCCTGTTCCACTATCTTGAATATAGAGAAATTATTGACCGGAATCCCTTTAACAAAATACAAACACGTTTTCGAGAGCCTATGATATTGCCCAAAATAATACCATTACATACCGTTGAGGTATTTTTATCTACAATATATAAACAACGTCAAATAGCTAAAACGACATATCAAAAACGAAATGCTCTCCGAGATGCCGCTGTTGTGGAACTTTTATTCGCTACTGGTATGAGAATTTCTGAACTCTGCTCATTAAAGGATAGCGATGTGAATTTATATGATGGTATAGTCCTTATCTATGGGAAAGGTGACAAAGAGCGAAGGATTCAAATAGGAAACAGCTCCGTGATCCATATTCTGGAAGAATATAAGAGTAACTTTTATACAGAAATTCAAATCTGTCAACACTTTTTTGTCAATCAGTCCAGTAAACCCTTGTCCGATCAAGCGATTCGCAGAATGATAAATAATTATGCATCCCTTGCTTCCATAGATCTACATATTACCCCTCATATGTTTCGCCATACTTTTGCCACAAGCCTTTTAGAAGCAGATGTCGATATACGGTTTATTCAAGAAATATTAGGACATAGTTCTATCAATGTTACAGAAATTTACACACATGTAACAGTCGCCAAGCAAAAAGATATTCTTACTAAGAAACATCCCCGAAAGGATTTTCATATCTAATTTTTCAAGAGCAATCCATAAACTTATATACATTTTAAATGGATTGCTCTTCGAAAACTAATAAATTCCCCTTAGACAAATCTTCAAATGCCATTCTTTACTTCATACCTTGATGAGTATGATATTCGTCTCAACCTCCTTGCGTTCGGTGTCAAGTTTGTATAATGTAAGGCATCAAATATATCCACCTATGATTCAAATGATAATTTGTAGTTATCCGTTAGATTTTGTGGCAAAGACTGGATAGAGAATCAAGAGTTATCTGTTATTCTTTGTTCTACATTGGGAGTACATTATGAATAGAAAAGTTCTTGTGATTGGAGATATCATTCTCGATGAATATATAGAAGGAAATTATGCTAAAAGAACATCTGACGATGGGAAAAATGTATTTTTAAAGGACACAATTACTTATATAGCAGGAGGGGCTGGAAATGTTGCGTCTAATATTGCTCAGGCGGGTATTCAAACATCTATCATAGGCGTCATAGGTTCGAATAGAGATTCTCAATGCTGTAAAAACATTTTAAAACAGAATGGTCTTGATATATCTATGATTATTGTAGAGCAGGATTGGCAGATTCCAGTCAAAACCAGATATATGGTTCATAACCAGCAAGTGTTCCGAAGTGATAAAGTACGAGACACTACCATTAAAAAATCAACAGAATATGCCCTTATGGAGCATTTAGAAAATTGTATAAAAGAATTTAGTGCTGTTGTAATATCAGATTATCAAACAGGTGTTTTAACCAAAGATTTAGTACATCACATTATACAATTAGCCAATCAATATAATAAACGGATCATATCTGATTCAAAAGCATCTTGCCTACTTCCGTTCAAAGGAAGTTATCTTATAAAAATGAATCATGAAGAATTGGGAATAGTTACAAAAAGGCTTTGCGATTCATGGGAAAAGATAAAGGAATCAGCTCTTCAAGTAATAGAACAATGTCAATGTAAATATGTTCTTGTAACTTGGGGCAAAAATGGAATGATTCTTTTGTCAAACTCTTCTTTTATACAATGTATAAGAAATCATTCAAACTCCTCTGCTGTTTGTACTATTGGAGCCGGCGACATTATAACTGCCTATCTTCTTGCAGGTATAGAAAATAATCTGCCAATCGAACAATGTATGGCTCTTGCTAGCACTGCTGCAGAAATTGCAGTAACTATGCCAATGACAACAGTATTACATATATTACTTTCAGATTTAAACTACAATTTTTCACCCAATGAATTAACTATTTGGGAAGAAATAAAAGGAAATGGAGGAAGCGAATATGTCAAAAACAGTGCTTGGACTCAATATTGGACATGACCGAAGTGCCGCAATAGTCCAAGATGGAAAATTATTAGGTGCATTGGCGCAGGAACGCATAGATCGGATAAAACATTCAAGTGGCTCTTTTCTTGCCTTTGACTGTATCAATAAGCTACTAGATTATTTAGGAATGACCATTCAAGATATAGATTGTATTGGTTTTTCTGGTGCTGAATTAGAAGATGAATGCTATATGGATTACATACTTAAAACATTATATTCACACTATAATTGTGATTATATTCCATCCTATATGATCGGGCATCATCAATCTCACGCAGAAGCTGCTTTCTCCGCATCAGGATTTAATCATGCATTGATATTGATTGCAGACGGTGGTGGTGATTATAGAGGAGAATTATCTGAGGCTGAAAGTTTATTTATAGGGAAAGATTCCTTAATCCAATATGTTGATGGTAGATATCAATCGCCGATTATCCGTCATATGAGTGATGAATGCAACTATCTTTATCCCCGTATGCCAAAAATTATTCAAAATAGAGAGCTAAGTATTAGTCGAAAGTATGAGCAAATTACCTATTTATTGGGTTTCGGATGGGGAGAAGCAGGGAAAACCATGGGACTGGCATCATATGGAAAGCCCCTTATGAAATATGACTTTAATAACATTTCGGGATTTCAGTACCGTGTAAATGCAAAGGATATTTTGAATGATCTATATTCATTGGAACTTTTATCTGGACATTCACATTTAAAATACTTATCTGAAAATGGGGCAGATATAGCACGAACAATCCAAGAATATACAGAAGGAATGTTTATTCATTTAATTCAGGAATTGATAGAACGTTATAACGAACATAATATTTGCTTAGGTGGAGGTCTTTTTCTAAATTGCCTTTTAAATCACAAACTATTAGAACAATGTCCAATAGACAAACTATTTGTATTTCCAGCTTGTGGAGATGATGGACAGGCAATTGGTAATGCATTTTCAGCATATAAAAAGCACTTTGGCACCACAAAATTTGAAGTATTATTACCATACTTAGGATTATCCTACACAGATGAAACTATTGAGTTATCACTTAAGCATAAGGGATTATCCTATAAACATTATACAGACCAAGAACTAAGTATCAAAGTTGCAGAATATATTGCAGAAAACAAAATTATAGGCTTTCATAGAGGGCGTACAGAAATTGGACCACGCGCACTTTGTCATAGGAGTATATTGGCAAATCCGGCAAATCCAGAAATGAAAGATATCTTAAATAAACGCGTAAAACATCGGGAATATTTTCGCCCATTTGCACCTACTGTAACATATGAGAGCCAATATGAGATATTTGAATTAAAGCAAAATTCCCCATATATGCTTTTAGTCGCAAATGTAAAAAAGGAATACCGTGAAAAACTCCCTGCTATAACACATATTGATAATACCGCAAGGGTACAGGCTATTTCACTTGAACAGGAACCCTTTCTCCATGCCATGCTACTGGAATTAAAAAAATTGATTGGCGTTCCGGTTGTTTTAAATACCTCTTTTAATGTTGCAGGGGAACCTATCGTTGAAACTCCAGATGATGCAATTCAAACATTTTTAAAAACAGAGATTGATATCTTAGTTGTTGGAAATTTTATTGTCACAAAATAAACTATAAGCCTGCAAGTCTGCCTGCTTATGAAAGAATAGGCATACTTGCAAGCTTGGACAAATTAGGATATGGCAATATAATAGCCTGTTTTTTCATCAAAAAGAGAATATGTGGCTGACTCGTCCATTAAAAGAAGATGTTTTTGATGAATATGTTTAAATTGAGCCTTGAATCGATCAATCGCTCTTTCACAAACGTACTGGCAATGGGGATCATTACAATTAAAACTGCATCCACTATTATATAATCCATCATTGCAATTTATACTATCCATAAATTGATAAAATTCATTCTCTCGTGTTAAATACTTACCAATATTTGTTAATACCAGAATATTGGCATAACAGAAATCGAGACTTCCAAGATAAAGTAGATTTTGTTGTTTTAACATTCTCTTTATGGTTTCTACTATTTTCATTATGTATTCTTCCTCTTTGTGAAGCCTGGTAGATATAATTAATTTTAAATTATAAAATTCCCATATATACGTTGCTATTCCATATCGTATGCTTGCATCTATGCCTTGTGAAATAAATCTCTCTGCTGATTCAAAATGGTTTGTTTCCCTGTTGCTTAAAAATTCCAATACAGCAAGAATTAAATAAGAACGTATAACAGAACTACTATAGTTTTTTTCTATTGACTGTCGGAGATATTGATGAATCAGAACTTTCATTTCAGAAATCCAGCCTATATCATCTTTACGCAA
>OFFK01001186.1_pt1 | contig 19603 bp, 19 predicted proteins | sample 1521361 | NCBI WGS metagenome assembly OFFK01 (sample SAMEA3504096, study PRJEB24116) | mouse gut metagenome | biome: mouse gut; feature: mouse-associated habitat; material: faeces | place: Denmark | collected 2011
AACGGACAACCCAGGAGGGCAGGTTACTTACCCTGATACCATCAGGACGGCCGGGGTCTACGCTCCGCTCCGGTCGGCGCAAAACCAAGGTCTCCCAGACCTTGTGCGCCCTACCGGCTCTGGCACATCCAAAAGATGCACGTTGCGTTTTTATCTTTGCTGTTTATATTTCCAGCAGGATAAACTCCCGCTAAAAACCAAAATCTATTCCTTTCTATAACTCCTGTATCTCTTTCAATGCCTTTTGAAGAAGCTCAAATGTTTCTTCTACATTCACCGCCATAAATACCTCCGTAAATCTCAATCTATTTAAAGATACCGCCTTACCTCTCCCATATACCGCCTATACTCTGCCCCAAAATTCTCCAGACACCATCTTTCCTCCGCAAGAATGATCCAATGGGCAGAAACCTGAAACACCACAACCACCGCCGCCAATACCAGAGACTGCACCAGCAGAGCCATACCCATAAAGCAGATGAAATAAGCCACATACATACGATGTGGGTGGAAATCAGGACGATCCGGTCATGGGCGAACTCCGACAGGAGGTTGCGGAAGCGCACCCGCTCGCCGGGATCCAGGCCCCCGGTGGGTTCATCCAAAATCAATACCTCCGGGTCGTTCAGCAGCGCCTGGGCGATTCCTCCCCTGCGCTTCATCCCGCCGGAAAGCCTGGCAATCTTCCTGCCCCGCACGTCCAGCAGGGAGACCCGCTCCAGCAGCTCCTGTATCCGCCGCCTGCCCTGCCGCTCATCCAGCCCTTTCAGCGCCGCCACATAGGTCAGATAGTCCCCCACGGTGAAGTCCTGATGAAATCCGAACTCCTGGGGCAGGAAGCCGAAAATGTCGCGGTACCTCTCCCCCAGCATCCCGATGGGGACTCCATCGTACACAATCTGGCCCGCGTCAGGCTGTAAATTGCCGGCAATCATCCGCATCAGGGTGGTCTTGCCCGCCCCGTTGGCCCCAAGCAGGCCCCAGACTCCCGGCGTCAGCTCCAGGCTGATGTCGCTTACGGCCCTCTTGTCCCGGAACCGCTTTGAAACATGGTCGATCAACAATTCCATATGATACTCCTTCCTGTATACATCCCTTACAACGTCAAAACCAAAGGCGCCTCTGCCCTGGTATTTCAGATTATACCAAAAGCAAAAGCGCCTTTTCCTCGTCCGCCCACACGGTATTCAACTGTTTTTCTCTGGATTTCCTTACGATTTTCCTACAGGAGCCTACAGGGCGGGCGACCCGCATGGAATGGGAAGCGTCACCGCGAAGACCGTCAGGCCCTCCCTGCTCAGCGCCGTAATCTCCCCTTTGTGGAGGGTGACGATCTGCTTCGCGATGGCAAGCCCCAGCCCGGATCCTTCCGTCCCGCGCTCCGGATCCAGCCTGTAGAACTGCTCGAATATCCGCTCCAACTTTTCCGCCGGAATCGTCCCGCCGTGGTTGGAAAAACGAAGCTCCACATGATCCCCGCTCTCCCGGACTTCGATGGAAATCTGCGTCCCCTCATAGCTGTAGGCCCAGGCATTGCGCAACAGATTGTCGAACACCCTCTGCAGCTTGTCGGCATCGCACTTTAACATCATATCCTCCGGGGCCGTAAGGCGGCAGGTCAGGCCCTTTTTCTCCAAAACCGGCCGGAATTCATATACCAGCTGCTCCAGCAGGCGGGTCAGGTTGATTTCGCTGTATTGCAGCGTGATGTTGGTCAGGTTGTATTTCGCGATCTCCAGGAACTCGTCGATCAGATTCTCCAGCCGCTTCGCTTTGGCCAGGGAGATGGAGAGGTATTTTTCCCGCAGCTCCTGGGAAATCTGCGGCTCGTCCCGCAGGAGGTTCAGATAGCCCATGGAGGAAGCCAGTGGTGTCTTCAAATCATGGGCCAGGTACATGATCAGGTCGTTCTTCTTCTGCTCGGCCAGGAGCATATCGCTTTTCTGTCTCTCCAGCGTGTGCTTGACCATGTTCATCTTCCGCTCGATGGGGAGGAGCTCCGGGGACAGCGAGATTTCCCCCGGCACGCCGTCCAGTAGCGCGTCCATCCCCCTGCCGATCTCCCCGAAATATCCCATGAGCCACCGCAGGAAGACAGAGAGCAGGGCCATGAATACAAGCAGGAGGGACAGCAGGATATACGCGTCCATATGTCTGCGGAAGATCCGGTCGTAGAGGGCCAGGGCCGCGGCGGAATCCATCCGGAAGCCGTATTGGAAAAGGGACACCATCAGGTTCGCGAAATCCCCCCGCAGCAGGAGGGTGTATGCGGCCCAGACCGCCACGACGGCGATGACTACCATGGCGATGGTGCGCAGGAAGATTTTCCTGCGAAACTGTCGGAAGTCCCTGTCTGCTCTATTTTTCAATGGTATACCCCACTCCCCATACCGTTTTGATGAACCTGGGGCTCCTGGCAGGCTCCCCCAGCTTCTCCCGCAGCCGCCCGATGTGGGCCATGACGGTATTGTTGTTCGTCAGGTATTTCTCGCCCCACACCGCTTCGAAAAGCTCCTCGGAGGGGACGACTGTTCCCTGCCGCTCGCAGAGATACCACAGAATGGAGAATTCAATAGGAGTCAGCTGCAGCTCCTTTCCGAACAGGAGGCATCTGTGGTTGTCCCTGTTGATGACAAGGCCCCGGATGTCGTATTCATGGGACTGGAAGGCAGCGGGATTGCTGTATCGCAGGTATCGCCGCAGCTGTGTCTTCACTCTGGCCACCACCTCCAGGGGGTTGAAGGGCTTTGTGATGTAATCGTCCGCTCCAATGGTAAGCCCCATGATTTTATCTCCATCGTCTGCTTTTGCTGTGAGCATGATGACGGGGTAATAGTATTTCTCCCTGATTTTCCGGCAAATCTGGAAGCCGTCCATATCCGGGAGCATGATGTCCAGGATTGCCAGGTCCAGGGCTGTATGTGCGATGCAGTCCAGGGCCTCCGCGCCTGTGTAGAATTTGTGGACGGTGTAGCCGTCGCCTATGAGGTACAGCTCCAGGATGTCGGCCAGCTCCTTTTCATCGTCCACTACCAAAATATTGATGCCCATTTTTATACCTCTCTGCCCGCCCTCGGCGGGCGTACCAATCAGAATTTGGAAATGATGCAGTTCTGTAGGCATTATACGAAAGATTTGGGCATGATTTCTTCGTTTTGTATGTGGATTTTCTTAAGATTTCCCTATCGGGGCATGAAAACGGCAGTTATTTCAGTATCGGCTTCCAATCCTGCTCTGTGTCAAGGAACAGCTCCGCGAACTCCTCTTTGTCGAAAATCCGCAGCATGTGGTCCATGTGCCATATGGTGGGCATCTGGGGCAGGGCGTCCAGCTGCGTCCAGAAGACTTTCCCCTCGTCGGAGGATTTCAGCTCCCCAGAGAATCTGTCTGTCTTGAACAGAAAGACGATGTAGCGCCTCCCGTCCTCCTCCATCCAGTCCTTGATGCCGCAGAGCCGGGGCTTTTCGATGGTCAGGCCCGTCTCCTCATAGATTTCGCGGATGACGGAGTCCACAATCGGCTCATGATCCTCCACGTGGCCGCCGGGGAAGGTGATTCCCCTGGAACGCCCCTCGCCGTCCTTCAGTCTCTTCTCCTCCACCAGTACTTTCGTGCCGTCGTAGACCATGCACATATTCGTAAGGATTACATCTTCCGAATGCTCCATTTTGCTTTTGTACCTCTCTTTCGTTGGTGTTTTATGGCACTTCAATCATTTCCATAAATTTATTCGTAGTAATTTATTTGTAGAGATCCTTCAATTGCTGTTCATGATGCGGAGTTATTGCTGAATCATGAGTTGGTGTATTATGAGTCTATAGCGTCAGTTTATCATTCGCCTTTCAGGCGCTCTTCCCAAACTAAAAACAATGTCCAACCAGACTCTTCCATTTTCAGAGCATATCCTTTTCCATATTTCACATATGGAGTACCTGCCGGGGCATAATTGGATTCCTTATCCTTTTCCGGGAATTTACCTAAAGAGACCTCTGACTCTGTATAATCTACCTGGTCAAGAGTTATCTCCTCGTCCGGTATCGGATAGCCCTGCGAAAGGTAGTAAGTGACACCGTCAATCATGACTGCTGGTATCAGGGCGCTTGGCACCTGACTGCCCTCTGCAGATTCCGATACCGTTTCCCCTGAAGTCAGATATTCTGATTCGTCCCAAAGCGGTACATCTGACTCATTTTGGGAATTCGATACAGCAGTATCTGCACATCCTGTCATGCAAAGAAGAATGACTAAACCTATAATATTTACAAATATTTTCATAAAACCTGCCCTTTCCTCGCTTGTCTGTTTTGTGGCTCGAATCAATTGAGTGTCTTTGCATCATGCCACAGCGCTTGAAACGCGCTGATTTGAATCAGCGCCAACATTCCAAATAGCATTTTTACCTCGCAAGCGTTTTCGCACGGTCTGACGGCTGCCGGAATATAATATAGGGAAAGACCCCAGCCGGAGGTGGGCCATGGCCATTACATCTTTGGATATCTTAAACCTCTCACATTCCCTCAAAGATATCTGCGAGGTGAACTGCAATACGCCGGAATGTCTCTCCCAGACCCTGAAGCTTCTGATGCAGTACAATCTGATTCAGGCCAACCTGCAGTTCAGTAAGCAGTTCGGGCCGCCCTGCCTTCCCACAGTCTGTCCGCCTGCCCAGGCCTTGTCCACGCCATCGGCTCCTTCGCCGACTCCTTCATCGGCTCTTTCAGGCCCTGCCGCGTCCCAGGCCGCTGCTTCCAGGCCTGCCGCCCCCGAAACTCCAGGTACGTCCACGCCCGCGCTCTCCGCCCCAAATCCGGCTCCGGCTTCGAATCCCGATACCCCTCCTCAGAGGCCTCCCATCCGGCTGGACATTGGCGATCCGTTCCTGGCTGACTATGAAAAATAGACAGGTCAGCCATACCGGCAAAGGGCAATGCTGTACCCCTCTATGCCGTCATGTTCCTCCCACAGCAGACGCTTCCCATCCAGCCGGACAGTCGTCATTTGCGCTCCTCCACGGGCTGAAGCCATCCCCCGCGGAACCAGCGTCCTGCCCGGGCCGCTTCCGTTTTTTGACGCCGCAGCCTTTTCGGACAGGTTTTCGGGATATACGTCCTCTCCGGGCAGGAGGTCCGCACTCAGCGCCGCCGCGATGCCTTTTCCGGTCAGCTTCCCATAGGCCTCCTTCCTGGCCCACAGCCTGTAGAACAATCCTTCCCGCTTCTCCCGTTCCTCTCCTGCCTGCTCCAGCGCTGCCGCTTCCCGCTCCGAAAAGAATCGCCTGGCAAGCTTCTCCACGTTCTTTCCGCAGTGCTGCTGGATGTCCGCCCCGATTTCCTCCGAGGAGATGACGCAGAGGACATAGCCCCCGGAATGGGACAGGTTGAAATAGAAGGGCAAATCCCTGAAATAAGGCTTCCCTTCTTTCCCATAGACATAGGCAAGGGACACCGGCGGTTTCCCATCCAGGCTCTCCAGTAATTGTTTGACGGAATATCGTTTTATTCCGATATTATCTCCGGACACAGCCGCCACCGCCTCCCGCACCCCGATTTGCAGCAGCAGCCCCGCACCCAGGCTGGCAGCCCGCGCCCGGCCCGGCCTCATGCGCCGAGCCTTCTCCCCGCGCTCTTCATCCACACGCAGAAAAGCCCTCGCAAGAAGGGCTTCTCCGTTTTCCGCATCCATGAATTCCTCTATATCCAGAAGATACCTCGCAACATACATCTCCGACTCCGTCAATGGCCCAGCACCCCGATGTATGAATCCTTGCGCAGTCAGCCCTGGCTGTCCGCCCCATTACCGCGTTGTCGTCAGTCGCCGACGCCTTGTGCTCGCTTCCTTCCTCCGCCTTGTCCTGGCACGGACATCAAGCGCCGATTGCTCGGGAATTCGCGCATCAACATACCGGGAACCGTCATAAAAGTTCCTTACTCCGCCACCTGCAGATGCAGTTCCTCCAACTGCTTTGCATCCACCGTGCCGGGAGCCTCGGACATGAGGCAGGAGGCATCCTTGATCTTCGGGAAGGCGATTACATCCCGGATATTGTCCGTCTGGGCCAGCAGCATCACGAACCGCTCCAGTCCGATGGCCAGGCCCGCGTGGGGCGGCACGCCGTATTTGAAAGCGTCTATCAGGAAACCGAACTGCTCATGGGCCTGCTCTTTCGTAAAGCCCAGAGCCTGGAACATCCTCTCCTGGATGTCATCCTGGAAGATACGGACGCTCCCACCTCCCAGCTCCATGCCATTGACCACGATATCGTAGGCTTTCGCCCGCACCTTCCCCGGATCCGACTCCAGAATCTCCAGATCCTCCTCCATGGGCATAGTGAACGGATGGTGCATGGCCACGTACCGCTCCTCCTCGTCGCTCCACTCGAACTGAGGGAACTCCGTCACCCAGAGGAAATTGTACTGGTTGGGATCCAGCATCCCGAGCTGCCTTGCCAGCTCCACCCGCAGGGCCCCCAGCACGGACCATACCAGCTTCAGCTTATCCGCCGCGAAGAGGAGCAGATCTCCCGGCTCTCCTGCCATGGCCGCCACCAACTCTTTCAGCTCTTCCTCTGTCATGAATTTGGCAAAGGAGGACTTGTAGCTTCCGTCCGGCAGCACTGCCAGATACGCCAGCCCCTTCACGCCGTAGCCCTTGGCGAACTCCACCAGAGCGTCAATCTTCTTCCTGGGCATCTCCGCCTGGCCCTTCACATTGATGCCGCGGACGCTCCCGCCCGCCTCCAGCGCGCCTGTGAACACGCCGAAGCCGCAGCCCTTCACCGTTTCCGACACATCTGTCAGTTCCATGCTGAACCTGGTATCCGGCTTGTCGGAGCCGAAACGGTTCATGGCCTCGTCCCAGGTCATGCGCTTCAGAGGCAGGGGCACCTCCAGGCCCACGGTCTCCTTGCAGACTTTCGCCACCATCCGCTCGGTGACGTCCAGCACGTCCTCCTGGTCCACGAAGGACATCTCCAGGTCGATTTGGGTGAATTCCGGCTGCCTGTCCGCCCGCAGGTCCTCGTCCCGGAAGCACCTGGCAATCTGAAAGTACCTGTCGTACCCGGAGCACATCAACAGCTGCTTGAAAATCTGGGGCGACTGGGGCAGGGCATAGAAGCAGCCCTGGTGGATGCGGCTGGGCACCAGATAGTCCCTGGCCCCCTCCGGGGTGGACTTGTTCAGGATAGGGGTCTCCACCTCCAGGAATCCCTCCTCCTCCAGGAAGGCATGGACAGCCGCCGTCATCCGGCTGCGCAGCATCAGGTTCCTCTGCAGGTCCGGCCTGCGAAGGTCAAGATAACGGTATTTCAAACGAAGTTCTTCTTTCGTCCGTGAATTCTCTTCCACAGGGAAAGGCGGCGTCTCCGCCTCGGACAGAATCCTAAGGCTCTCCGCCCGAATCTCGATTTCCCCTGTGGCCAGGTTCGCGTTCACGGCCCCGGCCCGCTTCTCCACTCTGCCCGTCACGGCGGCCACGAACTCGCTGCGCAGCCGCTCCGCCTTGGCGAAATGCTCCGCCCCGCAGTCCGCTTCCTCGAAAATCACCTGCAGGATGCCTGCCCTGTCCCGGAGGTCTACGAAGATGATGCCTCCCTTGTTGCGCTGCTTCTGGACCCAGCCCATGACTGTGACCTGTTCCCCGATATTCGCCGCGGAAAGCTCCCCGCAGCGGTGCGTCCTCCTCAATCCTTTCATTGACTCTGCCATTTCGTTTCCTCGATTTCTGTCCTTTTTTCTTGCAGGACGTTCTTATTTTTATGTTTTTTCGGCAATCCGTTTTCACCCGCAGATCCGCCGTTCCAGCAGACAAAGGTACTCTGTGGTGCCCTCTTCCAATTTCTTTGTATCGGTCCTGTAAAAGCCATGGCGCTGATAAAAGCGGATGGCATCCTCATTCTTCTCAAGGGCCCACAGGAAGCTTACGGAGAATTGATTTACTGCAAATTCTATCAGCTCCGCACCTATGCCCTGCCCCTGGAAGAACCAGTCCACATACAGCTCCCTGATCTCCGTGCCCTCCACATGGATCATCCCCTTCACAATCCCGTCGTCATAGACCCATATCTGTGAGAGGATATCAGGCGCCCCGTATTCTTCCGCCACCGACAGCACCTGCAGCTCCCCGAAGGAGTAGGCATCGTTTCGGAAAATAGGGCGATACTTTATCCGCTTCACGAAAACCAGAATCTCCGCAATCCTGGAGAGGTCCTGAGCCGTTGCCCTTCGTATGTTCATTTCTTCCCTCCAGCTCCCCAGTACCCCGGCGCATGAATCCTTGAGCAATCAGTTCTTCAGAGCTTCCTTATAGAACTCCAGGAACTCCCCGTACCCCTCCGCCGTCAACTGCTCCTTCTGGAACTTCTTGTTCTTGTTCATGCGGGCCACCAGCACCTGCTGCCCCTGGGTCCTGGCCTCCTGGGCCTTTGCAATCACATCGCACAGAGCCTGTCCTTCCACGCCCTTCTCCACCAGATAGGCCACCCTCTTCGGCGCATCCGGCACTCGGAAACCGCTTTCCGTCAGCAGCAGGATGATTCTTTCAAAACCGATGGAGAATCCGCAGGCCGGCACCTCCTTGCCCGTGAACTTCCCCACCATGGCGTCATACCGCCCTCCTCCGCCGCAGCTGCCCCCGAACTCCGGGATGGCGATCTCGAAAATCGTACCTGTGTAATAGGACATGCCCCGCACCAGCGTGGGGTCGAAGACCGTCTCGAACCCTGCCTCCTTGGTGGCCTGTACGCTGTCGATGATCTCCCGCAGCCCCTCCGTGACGGAAGGCTCCATCACGCCGGAAAGCGCCTCCCCCAGATAGGCCACGCCGTCCTCCGCCTTCTCCAGCTTCTGATATAATTCCAGATATTTATCTACGGTATTCCCGTCAAATCCGTTCTCCAGAAGCTCTGCCCTCACGCCCTCCAGGCCAATCTTGTCCATTTTGTCCAGGGTAATGAAGACATTGTCGTAAGCCTCCTCCGGAAAACCGCTGTAGGCCGCCATGGCCTTTAAGATCCTTCTGTCGTTTATCCGTATCTCGAAGCCCCTGAACCCAAGCTTTGTCAAAGTGGTGGTGGTGGCCAGGATCAGCTCGATTTCCGCCAGGTTGGAGGGCTCTCCGAAGATATCGATGTCGCACTGCATGAACTGGCGGAAACGCCCTCTCTGGGGCCTGTCCGCACGCCACACATTGCCGATCTGGAGAGCCTTGAAGGGGGAGGGGAGCTGGGCGGCATTGTTGGAATAATACCGCACCAGGGGCACGGTCAGGTCATAGCGCATCCCGAAGTCCACCACGTCCTCCTCTTCCTGTGCCTGGGCCACATTCAGCTTCTCCCCGCGCTTCAGGACCTTGAATATCAGTTTTTCGTTATCTCCTCCCTGTTTGTTCGTCAAATTCGCGATATTCTCCATACAGGGGGTCTCTATGGAGGTGAATCCGAATCTGCCGTAGGTCTCCTTGATCACGCCGATCACATAATCCCTTATCCGCATCTCCTCCGGCAGAATATCCCTCATGCCTGTCACAGGCTTCTTGCTAAGCGCCATACTTCCCGTCGGACCGCTTTCATCCGACCTCCTCCTCTCTGTTTTCCTTATCCGGGGTACTCCCCCCACAGGCCCCGCTTTCCGGGCCTTTTATACTGCATAACGCTGAATACTGCCTAATGCAATCATGCGATTGAACCGGTCAGCGTTATGCAGTCTGATTTCACGGCAAGTGAGATCGTTAAGCAGTATATCTTATCCATGATATCTTTTTTGGCGGTGGCTGTCAAGAAATATGTCCGCCGGAAAACGTGACCTCCCGTCCGGTATCACACGATGACGGAATATATCGTTCTTCCCTCCGCCACGCTCCTCTTTCCGGTATACTCCTCTCCAATCCTCTCCCGCCCGTCATTAAAACAGAACATCAACAGCCAGCCCTGCTCCTGCCCTCTGCCCTCCATATATGCCGACAACTGGGCCAGTTCTTCCGAAAATCGTTTCGGGCCATGCCACACCTTCAGCTCCAGAATATATTCCCGCTTTCCGTAGAAGACGACGATGTCCATCCTGGCGCTGTCCCTGGTCTCCGGCTCCACCACATAATGTCCCGTACCGTTGATGATCGGCTTCAGGAAAGCCAGGAACAGCAATCTGCCCTGTCGCTCCAGGAACGCGTCATCCCTCTTCCTGTATTCCGCGTCCATAAAATCCCGGAACCCCAGCAGAATCCCCTCCATGTCCAGGCTTCCCTCTTCGGTGACAAAGCGGCTTCTCGGTATGGGGAGCCTGCGCTGTTCCATCAGCTTTCCGGCAATCAGGTGGTCGTAGATATAGATTTCGAAAATGATATTGGATATCTTACAGATTCCATCCTCCTCCGCAAGGATGCCGAATGTCACGCCGAGATCGATTTCCGGGTTTGACAGCTTATAGGGAATCTGCCTGCCCTCCAGCAGGATTCCTTCCACAAGCCTTCTGAACCTGTCATTATTCTCAATGTTCTTGACCACATCGTCGAACAGCGTGTTCGTGCCCTTCAGGATCTCCCGCACCGCTGTGCGTATGCCCTCTTTTGTCCAATATTCCGGAAGCTCCACGATTTCCGGAAGCCTCTCGTCCAGCCAGAGGCAGATCAGGCTGACCAGGAAGGGATATCCTCCGGTGTACCTGTAGATTTCCTCCGCCATCCCCTCCGCCTCGAGAGAGATGCCCTTTTCCGCTCTGTACTCCCGAAGCATGGAACAGATCTCCGGGACGGACAGCCTCATGTCCACCGGGAAATCCACCGCCACGTTCCAGGGCGAATTATACTTTCTCTCTTCGTCCGGCCGATATTTTATCTTCAAATTTTTGATATCGTAGACACCCGCAAGGATCACGCTCTTGAAAGTGACTGTCCCGAACGCCCGCTCCAGATACAATTCCCGCAGCAGCCCCAGGAAATTCAGGAACATCTGATTATCCGTGCTTTTGTCCACCTCATCGATGAACAGGAGCACCTCCCTGTCAGCCTGGGCACAGAACGCCGTGATGCGCTCCTTTAAGGTGTCCAGGTTCTCTTCCGGTGCAAAAGTATCCCACAGCTTTCCCTGAGCCTCATGGTAGCCGGACATCCGAAGCCCTCTTGCGAATCTGGAACAAATCCTGCGGACAAAAGTGTCTTCTGTCCCAAAGGCCTCGCTCCCCATTCCCTCGAAGCTGGTATTGATTACGATATACCGCTCTTTCAGCCGTCTCCACAACAGCATGAGCGTTGTCGTCTTTCCGTACTGCCTGGCACGGTTCATGACAAAATAGGAATCCTGCTCAATCAGGCGCACAATCCTGTCAATTTTGTCCGATGTGTCGGCCATAAAGTGGTTTTCCGGAATACATGTCCCCGCAACATTGAATCTCCTGTCCATACGGCTCTCCCTAACCCAATCCCCGGATGCCCCGGCGGAACTGTCCGGCCCTGTCAATCCCTCCGGAACAGGTCCCTGGTGTACACCTTGTCCGCCACCCTGTCCAGGCAGACGTCATAGCGGTTGGCGATGATGCAGTCCGACAGGCGGAAGAATTCCTCCAGGTCGTTCACCACCAGGCTGCCGAAGAAGGTGCTCCCGTCCTCCAGGGTGGGCTCGTAGATCACGATGTTCGCGCCCTTCCCCTTGATGCGCTTCATGACCCCCTGGATGGAGCTCTGGCGGAAGTTGTCGCTGTTGCTCTTCATGGTCAGGCGGTAGACGCCTACAGTCGTAGTCTTCTCATAGGAGCGGTCATAGTCCAGCCGTCCCGAATAGGAATAATACCCGGCCTTCTTCAGCACCTGATCCGCCACGAATTCCTTCCTGGTGCGGTTGGACTCCACAATGGCCTCAATCAGGTTCTCCGGGATATCGCTGTAATTGGCCAGAAGCTGCTTGGTGTCCTTGGGCAGGCAGTAGCCGCCGTAGCCGAAGGAAGGATTGTTGTAATGGTCCCCGATCCGGGGATCCAGGCACACGCCCTCTATGATCTGCCTGGCATCCAGCCCCTTCACCTCCGCGTAGGTGTCCAGCTCGTTGAAGAAGCTCACCCGCAGCGCCAGGTAGGTATTGGCGAAGAGCTTCACCGCCTCCGCCTCCGTGCTCCCGGTGAGGAGGACCGGCACGTCCTCCTTCAATGCCGCCTCGGACAGAAGCCCCGCGAAGGCTTCGGCCCGGGCTCTCGTCCCTTCCTTTTCCGCATCATATCCCACGATGATCCTGGAGGGGTACAGATTGTCGTACAGCGCTCTGGTCTCCCGCAGGAACTCCGGGCTGAACAGGATGCGGTCCGTCCCCTTCCGCGCGTTCAGCTGGGCCGTATATCCCACCGGGATGGTGGACTTTATCACCACCGTGGCCCGTTCGTTGGCCTTCAGGGCCGCGTCCACCACGCCCTCCACCGCCGATGTATCGAAGTAGTTGGTCCTGCTGTCATAGTTGGTGGGAGCCGCCACCACGATGATGTCCGCGTCCCGGTAGGCATTGTCCGCGTCCGTGGTAGCCGTCAGGTGCAGCTCCCTGTCCCGCAGATACTCTTCCAGCTCCTTATCCTTGATGGGCGAGCGCCTCTCATTGATCAGTTTCACCTTTTCAGGAAGGATATCCAACGCCATCACTGTATTCTCCTGGGCCAGCAGCACCGCCAGCGACAGGCCCACGTAGCCTGTTCCCACAACCGTAATATTCATATCCGTCCGTTCCTCCTGCTTCTATAATCTATAGATTCCAACATTATATCACAAGAGAAAATCAAAGTCTACTCTTCCTTCCGATATCCGGCCTTGCGGTAGAAGGAGGTGGAGGGCATGTTGCACTGCCTGGCCGCCTCCTTCCCGGATATCTCCTTCGCGGCCCACCTCCCGCGGATCTCCTCGAAATTCTCCGGCAGGGGCTTCTCGGGCCTGCCGAAGCGCACGCCCCGGATCTTCGCGGCCTCGATGCCCTCCCGCTGCCTCTCGCGGATGTTCTTCCGCTCGTTCTCCGCCACGAAGGACAGCACCTGCAGCACGATGTCGCTCAGGAACGTCCCCACCAGATCCTTCCCCCGCCTGGTGTCCAAAAGCGGCATGTCCAGCACCACGATGTCCACCTTTTTCTCCTTGGTCAGGACTCTCCACTGCTCCAGCACCTCCCCGTAGTCCCTGCCCAGGCGGTCGATGCTCTTGATATAGAGCAGGTCGTCCGGCCGGAGGCGCTTCAGGAGCTTGCGGTACATAGGCCGGTTGAAGTCCTTGCCGGACTGCTTGTCCACATAGATGTTCCGCTCCGGCACCTGTACCCCGCTCATGGCGATCATCTGCCTGTCCTCATTCTGTTCCTTTGTGCTCACCCGCACATACCCGTATCGGTCTCCCATACACTTCTCGCTTCTCCTTTGTATTCGTGCAGACCCTTTCCGCGGCAGCCACGCGGGAAGGCCTTATGATATAAAAAGGACAACCGTTAACCGATTGCCCCTTTTACCCCTATTCTGCATGTTTACGTCCACCACGGCAGAAGCCCTGACGATCCGTTGCCATACCGTATATACTACCCTTTTCCCGGCTGTGAATCAAGCCCCTTTTCGGACAAATTCTGCTTGACATGTGTCTAAAAGCCAAGGTATGCTAAATATGTAAATTTTCTTTTCTAATTCACGAATCGGCGAAAGGAAGGGACGACTATGAAGACCAGAATCTATCAGGATGGGAAATCCATCCGCATCCGGGTGGCCCCGGACGCCACCCCCCAGGAGACCTGCGCAGCCCAGGAGCTCGGCAGCTATCTGGAGCGGATGACCTCCGCGGCCTTTGACGCCGCGGAAGCGGATTATGACGGGCCTGTCATCGCAATCGGGAAGGCCGCGGAAAGGTACGGTGTATCATTTGACGGAAAAGACGACGACTTCCTCCTGAGGTCCGCAGGGGAGAATCTGTGCATCGCAGGCGGCAAGCGCGGCGTCATCTACGGCGTGTACGAGGTCCTGGAAAGGCTGGGCTGCCGTTTCTTTACCGCCACCTGCGAGAAAGTGCCCTTTGTGGACGAGCTTGTGCTGGAGGAACTGGACGAAGCCCACAGCCCCGATTTCATCTACCGGGAGCACAATTATTATGAGCCCCGGGTATACACGAAATTCGCCGTAAAATCCCGCCTCAACGGCCAGCAGCATCCCATCAGCGAGAAATACGGCGGGCATATCCAGTATTCCTGGTTCGTGCATTCCTTTGAGAATATCGTCTCCCCGGAGGAATACGGCGAGACCCATCCCGAATACTTCGCCATGGACAAAGAGGGCGTCCGCATGCTCACCCCCTATAAGAACCAGCTCTGCCTGAGCAACCCGGAGCTGGTGCCCATCGCGGTGGCCGCCGTGCGAAAGAACCTCACGGAGCACCCGGAGGCGGAGATCGTCTCCATCTCCCAGAACGACTGGAGCCTGGACTGCCAGTGTCCCGAGTGCCGCCGCATCAATGAGGAGGGCGCGTCCTCCGGCACGCTGATCCGCTTCGTGAACGCCATCGCCGAAGAGCTGGAGCCGGAGTTCCCCAGGGTGACCTTCGACACCCTGGCCTATCAGTACACCAGGAGCGCCCCCAAGGTAAGGCCCCGCCACAATGTGTGCGTGCGCCTGTGCTCCATCGAGTGCTGCTTCGCCCACGCCTTCGAGGAGTGCTCCAGAGAGCGGAACATGGCATTCGTAAAGGACATCCGGGACTGGCACGGGACCGGCGCGCAGCTCTATATCTGGGACTACACCACCTGCTTCAACTACTATCCCACGCCCCATCCCAACTGGCGCTCCCTGCAGCCCAACATGCGCCTGTTCCGGGAGAACGGCGCAAAGGGCGTCTTCGAGCAGGCCTGCGGCGCGCTGCGGGGTTCCACGGACCTGAATGAACTGCGGGCCTATCTCATCTCCAAACTGCTGTGGGACGCGGATGCGGACGTAGACCGCCATATGGAGGAATTCACGGATTACTATTACGGGGAGGGCGGGAAATATATCCGGCAGTACATCCGTCTCCTCTGCGATACCGCCAGGAAGGAAGACGACCATGTAGGCTTCAATGACAAGCCTCTGCACAGATTCCTGGACGAGGCCTATCTGGACCAGTACGACAGCCTGTTGTCCCAGGCCAGGGAAGCCGTGAAAGACGACGCCATACGCCTCTGGCGGGTGGAAAAGGCCCGCCTCTCCATCCGCTACGTGCGGCTCATGCGCGGTTTCCTGTTGAAGCAGGAGCTGCCGAAGGAGGAGCTGAACCGCTTCTTCGCCGACTGGGAGAGCTTCGGGCTCACCCGCATGGAGGAATGGTGCAGCCCGAATACCACCCGCAAGGCCCTGCTGCGCGGAAAGCCTGTGGGGGCGCAGTTGTACTCCTACTGGGCCGATGAGGGGCCGGAGGAGCTGTAGTGCCATGATTCTCCGTATTCCGGGCAGATTTCCGATGTCAGACGGCTGGCGCGCCACTGTGCCAGCCGTTTCCTCCAAGGCTGATGGAGTCCACCGCCAGCGGCCGGTTCACCCTATCCTGCTCTTCCGCATCTATCCGCATCCGATATCTCCCTCAAGATACAGTTTTTCATATTCAGGAGATTGGTCAAAAAATGTTGTATAGACCGCCGGATTGCCAGAACTGATGATATCATGAAGGAAGAAAGCAAAATGAATCAGTGTCTGTGAGGAATCCGAATTGATTTCAGCGCTTCCTTATGCTATAGTATCCTTAGATGGAAAAAAATACGTTTTGAAAGGGAAGGGTGGAAATGAAAAAAGTCTTATCAGCCATTGCGTTTGTATCGATTGCCATGGTAACAGGCAGCATTGTCTCCTATGCGGTGAACAGAAGTTCCGTGGAAGTCCCGGACGAGGCACAGGAGAGACAGGCAAGCTTTTTCTGCACGGTTTCCGGATGTACACAGACGGAGGCGCATATGCATGGCCTCTGCGGCATCAACGGCTGTACGCTCACAGGCGAGCACAGCCACGGCAGATGCGGCATTGCGGGATGTACCGAGACAGAAGTGCACATCCACGACGGGGAGTACTTCTATCCGCACACCGCTGACGACGGTCACGGGTATCATAACTGCGGTTTGCCGGGATGCACAGATATGAGCAGCCATACACACAACTCCTGCGGTGTCGCGGGGTGCACGGACATGGGCAGCCATACACACAATTCCTGCGGTGTCGCGGGATGCTCACAGACCGGTGAGCACAGCCATGGAGGAAACAGGGGCGGCCATCATCAATCCGGTCACCGAGGCGGCCATCATTGAGGCTAAGATAAAGAGGATAGAGAAGTTCCTGCTGCCGCCATCCCCTCCAAGAAGCAAGCTCCCTGGTTCCGGAACCGGGGAGCTGTTTTCATGCCCGCCGTCCTGCCGGAACAGCCCTTTCAGATTTGAGCTCCCCCCCTATGCTCACGAAATCCTGATAATCTGCTCATAGAGCAGCAGTTCCTGTGCATTTACATTCCGGTTGTCATGGTAATGCCCGAAGAACCACTTCTTAAACCTGGTATTCTGCCGGATTTCCTCCAGATAAGCGGTGGCAACATCCGGCCTATACCCTGCGCCCCTCCTCCATCTCCTCCTGTGAGGGAAGCTCCTGCCGCCACCAGCTTACATGGTTGATACGGTACGGAAGCCATCCCTGATCCAGCTTCCTCTTCTTTCTCTTAAAATCCGGATCCTCCGGCTCCAGGATGCCTCCGTCGATGTCATGGCTGCTGGCCCCGCCGAATGTGAAGACGCTTTTCCCATCGATTGCAAATACCTGGCCGCGCATCATATGAATCACGGTAGGCCTGATTTTATGCACCTTGCCGCCATGCCATTCCTCCACGGGGTAGGCATAGAGCCTGTCAAAGTTTTCATGATTCCCGTCCACGAACAAGGTGGTAAAGGGCTTGCCCTCCAGCCAGTCCATCAGATGCTTCTCTTCCTTATTTTCCCCTCCCCGATTCCAGACCCCGCCGAAATCTCCGCAGACAATGACGTAATCATCCTTTGTCATCTCTTTCTGCTCCGGAAATATCCCGGTGTTGAATCTCCCGAAGTCCTGGTGGCAGTCGCCGGTAATGTAAATCATTTTCATCACTTCCTTTCGGATGTCCGTGTCTCCACAGTCTGTGAAGCGTGGACTGCTGTCCAGAAAATTGCCAGAAGAGAGAAGGCCCGGCTCACTGTCCAGGATTGCAGGCAATGTCCTTATTCTTTAGCCCCTTCCCGATAAACGGCACCTCGAAGAAGTCTTTTGGGTTCTCACGGATGATATAGTCCATATAGTTCCCTATCATCATGGCATAGACGTAGTACCCCATGGCATTGGGGTGGCCGCCCATGGCGAAGTTCTTCCGCATCTCCTCGTCATATGCCGGCCCGTCATGGGCCATGTCGATCAGGTAGGTATAGGAGAACAGCCCGCACATCTTTTTCATCTCGTCGGCGATGGCGCAGATAGTCGCATCCGCCTGCTCCTCCCCCCGCCTCTGCATGGAGACCAGGAAGATCCGGGCATCCTTTTCCATGGCTTTGAGCCTGGACACAATCCGCCCCATGTCGCCGAGGAAGGTATCCGGGTTGGCCGCCGGATCCTCCGGGTGGATGTCCGCCGCGCTGCCCGCGGGCTGGTTCGCGCCGAATATGTCGTTGTTCCCCAGGGCGATGATATAGGCCTGGTTCCACTGCCAGAAGCCGTTCTGGTCCGCCCAGCTCTCCAGGTACTCCTTAGCGGTCATGCCGCCCCTGGAGTAATTGCGGTACACCGTCCCCGTCAGCCGCTCCAGGACAGCCGGCCAGGAATACTCGTACATGTCGTGGTAGAGGGTATTGCCCTCCTCGTCCTGGGACTCGAACTCCCCGGAGGACAGGGAGTCCCCGATGATGCCGATTTCCTTGAAGATTCCGGCGAACCCGCAGGCCGCCTTCAGATTGTCCAGGGGCTTCTCCCCCGGTGCCACCGTGAATAAATCCAGATTCATGTCGCCCTCCTGTATCTTTGATGTATGCCGCACACCAGTTAAATTTACAGTATGCCCCGACTGCGGTATAAATCCTATTATATAGAACCCTTTGGCAAAATTCAACAGGAACCTGGCCCCAGTATCTCCACAGGGCCGGAGATCACTTCCCTGGCCACGTACAGCACGCTGTCCGCCCGGGCGTCCATGATCCATTTCACCAGGGTCATCTCCCCCCGCTGGATTTCGATACAGGTGATGCAGCGGGGATGGACGCAGCTTCCTGTATTGTAATAGAAGGACGGCTCTTGGGGCAGCACGGGGCGGTGGGTATGCCCTGTAACCAAAATGTGCCGACGGGTCTCAGCCCAGCTGCGCAGGCTCTCCTCGCACCTTTCCTTCACCTCGTAATTCTTGGCGGCGCTGGTGGGATCCAGAAAGCCCAGATTCTCAAGCGGGCTCCAGAAATACCGCACCAGAAAGCGGGCCAGAGGCCAGAGCGTGGAATTGAGCAGACTGGCCTGGTGGCCGTGGGTCAGGTAAAGAGATTTCTCTGGAAAAGAATCGGAGCGCAGCACCAGAGCCTCCAGAAAGGCCGGGCTCTTTTTGCGGGTGATATTGTGATTGCCGTAGAGAAGATACAGCCGGCCCCGTTCCTCAAATCGGGAAAACATACAGTAGACATCGTCGTGGATCTCGGTGATATTGCGCAGCTTCCGGTTTTCCCACAGCTCTTCCCCGTCTCCCAGCTCGATATAAGTGAAACCGCCCCGGTAATAATGTTCCAGCGCCGCGTAGTAGAGATGCTGGTTTTTCAGAAAATTGTCGGAGGAAGTGCCCACACCCCGGTGACAGTCGCTTATGAGAACATATCTGGAGCATCTGTTTAAGGGCAGTGCGGGTGCCTGCGCAAAAGCGCGGTCCAGTCGGCTTGTGATGCTCATAGAGTTCTCCTGTCATGAGATCTGCGCGGCCGGCATCTGCGACAGCATTTCGGGCGGCGGCAGCCGCTTTTCCGGTGGCACCTTCTGTGGAAACGGTGCAGCCGCATCAGCCGCCGGAAGCAGAAAGGCAGGTAGAAGTAAAGATATAATACGCGGTCTTCCGTGCAGACAAAGGGTCTGGTGATCCAGACGAAAAGACGGCAGTAGATCCGGTTCAGACACTGGGAAAGCCAGCGGTGGAAACGGGTAAACAGACCGTAATGCACGGGCAGCGGCCGGTGGAAGGTAAAAGAAAGACAAAGGTTCTGGATGCAGATCTCCTCTGCGGGATAACCGGCCCTGCATAAGCCGCAGTGGAAGGCGTCCATCATTTCCTCGTTGGGAAAATAGACGGCGGCTTTCAGGCGCAGGTCCTGGGGACGGGAAAAAACACCCGGAATAAAGGCCGTGAGCCACCAGTGCTTCTCGGAGATCTGTACATAAGTGCCGTCCGCCTCGCAAAGATGAAGAGAGCAGGAAAGCATTTCGTGTCCGTCGGCAGCTGCAAAATGCGCTACCTGATATTCCGCCTCGGACAGGAGCCTGTCGGCATGATAGATGCCGATCTCCGCGCCGGTGTTGATGCCGTACTGGCCTTTCCAGAATTCGATCAGCCACGTCTTTTTCTGATAGTCGAAGTAGACCGGAAGAGCGTCGAAGACCATCTGGAAACGGGG
>OFFK01001188.1_pt1 | contig 19592 bp, 15 predicted proteins | sample 1521361 | NCBI WGS metagenome assembly OFFK01 (sample SAMEA3504096, study PRJEB24116) | mouse gut metagenome | biome: mouse gut; feature: mouse-associated habitat; material: faeces | place: Denmark | collected 2011
CCATAATCCATACCATAAGCGCTATTCTTTTGTTGAAAACTTTTAACTCTCAAGTTATCTGAAGCCATATCAAAAAATGCATAATGAAAGAGAATCGGAGCCACTGGAAAATCCCAATGGCTGGCAGTCAGAATATGAATGGAATCAATAATCCGAAAATCAAGTGATGGAAACGGATTGTAATTCCTATGAATATTGTCTATAATGGAATCAAGAGGGGAGGTGCAAGGATGGATGCATTGAGAAAAGACGAAATTTATACAATAGATGATATTTATGCGCTGCCAGATGGACAGAGAGCAGAGTTGATTGACGGAAGAATTTATTATATGGCTCCACCGAGTAGGACGCATCAAAGAATTTCCGGCTATTTGCATAATCAGATATATAATTATATTAAGGATCATAATGGGAAATGTGAAGTTTTAGCGGCTCCGTTTGCTGTATTCCTGAACGATGATGATATCAATTATTTAGAACCAGATATTTCAGTTATTTGTAATCAAACAAAGTTAGACGAAAGAGGATGCCATGGCGCACCTGATTGGGTAATTGAAATTGTATCTCCTGGAAATAAGCCTATGGATTATTTCACGAAATTATTTAAATATCGTTCTGCTGAAGTGAGAGAATATTGGATTGTGGATCCTACAAAAGAATTGGTTATGGTATATAAATTTGAGAAAGAAACAATGGAACAATATTCTTTTGGAGAAGATGTACCAGTAGGGATTTATAATGATTTTTCAATATGTATTTCTATTTAGGAATTGTCGGAAAATAACTGCTGCAATTGCTTCAGGCAAAAGCCCGGAAATACAATAAAAATTGCCATAAACTTGCAGCAGTTATTTGTAGACAATTCCTTAATGTCTTCTGCTCATAGCAGCTGCCATCGATGTTCCATCTCAGATAACGGCACGGCACTTATAAAGCGGTGTAGAAATATATTTGTAATCTGCGATAAAGATAGGCTTACGGATGAAGGGTGCAAAGGAGCGCCGGATTGGATCATTGAAGTCGTTTCACCTTCCAGCCATCCGATGGATTATAATAAGAAGCTATTCAAGTACCGGACTGCCGGTGTCAGAGAATACTGGATTGTGGATCCGATGAAGCCGCAGAGAGTAGATGGGTGAATAGAAGTGACTCAACTCCCGTTTGTCTTACTCGACAACAGTAAAGGTGATAGAAGGAGACTGAAATGTCAGACGAAGTGAAGATGCTGATTTCCTGTGTAGTAGAGAAGGAAGGGAAGAAAATGGTGCGGCTGTCCTTCCTGAGGGGGAGTGATTACGCGGAAGGGATCCTTCCCGAGGGAATCGTGGAGAAGGCCCAGGGATTTACAGAGGAGGAGGTCCGGAAACTGGAGCGGTACATCAGAACCAACCGGAAGGACATCCTACAGCAGGCCAAGGAAATCAATCCTCTGCGGAACTGGATGAATGGCTGAAAGAAACAAATTCCTCTTGACTTTTGCACTTTAAACCATTAAAATCGTAGAAGTGGGCAGGGACTGTCCGGAAAGGCGGAGTGGCGCAGGAAACAGAGGCATTCTGCGTATGGAGCATTCCGGGACGGCCCCGCAAAAAATGGAGGAGTGAATAGTCATGAAAGAGATATCGAATCTGATAGCGTACCGCCCGGACGTGAAGGTGGTGGACGCCACCCTGCGCGACGGAGGGCTGGTGAATGATTTCTATTTTACCGATGAGTTCGCCAAGGCGCTGTACCTGGCGAACCTGCGGGCGGGCGTGGACTATATGGAGTTCGGCTACAAGGCCTCGAAGGAAATGTTCGACGAGGACAAGTTCGGAAAGTGGAAGTTCAGCAGGGACGAGGACATTCGGAAAATCGTGGGAGAGAACGCCACGGACCTGAAGATTGCCGTGATGGCGGACGTGGGAAGGTGCGAGAAATCGGACATCATTGACCGGGCGGACAGCCCCATCGATTTGATTCGTGTGGCCACCTATGTGAATGCCATCCCGGGTGCGGTAGATTTGATTGAAGACGCTGCCAGGAAGGGCTACGAGGTCAGCTGCAATATCATGGCCATTTCCCACTCCCTGGAGGGGGAGCTGCGGGCGGCGCTGGACATCCTGGGGCGGACGCCGGTGGACGTGCTTTACATCGTGGACAGCTACGGGGCTATGTATCCGGAGCAGATTGCGCGGTTTGCGGACATGTACCTGGAATTCGCCGCAAAATACGGCAAAAAGGTGGGAATCCATGCCCACAACAACCAACAGCTGGCCTTTGCCAATACCATCGAGGCCGTGGGAGACGGCGTAGACTGGTTAGACGCCACTTACGCCTCCATGGGAAGAGGGGCGGGGAACTGCGCCATGGAGCTTCTGCTCGGCTTCCTGCGTAATCCCAAGTATAATGTATATCCCGCCATCCAGTTCGTGGACAAGTACATGAACCAGCTGAGGGAAGAGGGCGTGGTATGGGGGTACGATCTGCAGTACCTGATGACCGGGCTTCTGAACCAGCATCCCAGGGCTGCCATCCAGTTCACGAAGGAGAAGCGCAGCGATTACACGGAATTCTACAAGGAAATGGTATCCCAGGACTGATCGGGGAAGAGGGCATCCAGACAGAGCGCTTTGCGGCGCTCTGTTTTCCTGTACAGGAGTTTCGCCCACAGGGATATCTTTTGCCGGAAATTTTGCCGGAAAATGAGAAATGGTTGAATTTCCCAGCCAAAATGTGTATACTGAGTAATAGACTTTTAAGGAGGAGACCAGCATGAAAATCGACAGTATTTGTGTACAGGGAGGCTACACGCCTGGAAACGGGGAGCCTCGCCAGATTCCCATCATTCAGAGCACTACGTTCAAATACGACACCAGCGAGGAGATGGGCAAGCTCTTCGACTTGGAGGCCAGCGGCTACTTTTATACCAGGCTCCAGAACCCCACCAATGACTATGTGGCGGCGAAGATTGCCCAGCTGGAGGGCGGCACGGCTGGAATGCTGACCAGCAGCGGCCAGGCGGCCAATTTCTACGCGCTGTTCAATATCTGCGGCTGCGGCGACCATATCGTCTCCTCCAGCACTATATACGGGGGCACTTTCAATCTGATATCTGTCACCATGAAGCGGATGGGCATAGACGTCACCTTCGTGAGCCCGGACGCCTCCGAGGAGGAGCTGAACGCCGCTTTCCGGGACAACACAAAGGCAGTGTTCGGGGAGACCATAGCGAATCCGGCCCTGACGGTGCTGGACATCGAGAAGTTCGCGAAGTGCGCCCATGCCCACGGCGTCCCGCTGATCATCGACAATACCTTTGCCACGCCTGTCAACTGCCGTCCCTTTGAATGGGGAGCGGACATCGTGACCCATTCCACCACGAAGTACATGGACGGCCATGGAGCGGCGGTGGGCGGTGCCATCGTGGACAGCGGCAGATTCGACTGGATGGCCCATGCGGACAAGTACCCCGGGCTGTGCACGCCGGACGACAGCTACCACGGCATCACATACGCGGAGAAGTTCGGAAAAGAGGGCGCGTTCATCACCAAATGCACCGCTCAGCTGATGCGCGACCTTGGCTCCATCCAGAGCCCCCAGAACGCGTTCCTGTTGAACTTAGGGCTGGAGAGCCTGCATGTGCGGGTACAGCGTCATTGTGAGAACGGCCTGGCTGTGGCGGAGTTCCTCTCCGGGCATCCCAAGGTGGCCTATGTGAATTACTGCGGTCTGCCCGGGGACAAGTATTATCCCCTGGCGCAGAAATATCTGCCGAAGGGCAGCTGCGGCGTGGTCTCCTTCGGCCTGAAGGACGGCAGGGAGGCAGCCGGAAACTTTATGAGGAAGCTGAAGATTGCGGCCATCGAGACCCATGTGGCGGACGCGCGCACCTGCTGCCTGAATCCGGCTTCCAGCACCCATCGCCAGATGAACGATGAGCAGTTGCGGGAGGCCGGCGTGCCCGCGGAGCTGATTCGCATCAGCTGCGGAATCGAGGATAAAGAGGATTTGATCGCGGACATCGCCCAGGCGCTGGAAAGCTGAGGAACCAAAGGCGGACAGGTCGGCGGACAGACGGAAGGTGCTCAGCTGGAATACTGGAAGGCGGGCAGAAGGAAAGCATCGGAAGCGCTCAGGCGGGGGTGATATTTGTTGGCAGTGTTGGGAAGCATGAAGGGGGAAAACTCCAGGGAGGAGAGGCGCTCTAAGGAAGAAAAGCGTTCCAGGGAGGAAAGGCGTCTCATAGAGGAAAGGCGTCTCATAGAGGAAAAACGTCTCATAGAGGAAAGGCGTCTCATAGAGGAAAGGCGTCTCATAGAGGAAAGGCGTCTCATAGAGGAAAACCGTCTCATGGAGGAAAAATATTTCATGGAAAGCTTGCTTTCCGTTGAGAAGGCCAAGTGCAAGGAATTTGAACGGCTGATTCCGGGCTTTATCGCGCGGAAACTGGACTTCCCCACTCTGAGCGGCTTCTATGAGCACTGGGAGGCATGCGACGAATGCAAGGAGGAGCTGTCCATCCAGTACCTGGTAAGGGAAGGCATGCAGCGCCTGGAGGAGGGCAGCGCCTTTGACCTGCAGTCAGAACTGGATCAGCGGCTGGAGGAGGCAAGGCGAAAGATAAACTCCCACTCGGCATTTCTCTATCTGGGGATGACCATGGAGATCATGGTCTCCTGTCTGCTCGTGTGGGTTTTCGTGTGGATTTTGCTTTAACGATAATGAGTCAAAGGCGGTAGAATCATAGTGAGAGACAAAAAGTTGGTACTGATAGACGGACACAGCATATTGAACAGGGCCTACCACGGCCTGCCTCCCCTGACCAATGCCAGGGGGCTGCACACCAATGCCATCTATGGCTTCCTGAACATCATGTTCAGGATTCTGGAGGAGGAGAAGCCGGATTACCTTGCCGTGGCCTTCGATGTCCATGCGCCCACTTTCCGGCATGAAATGTACGAAGCCTACAAGGGCACCAGGAAGCCCATGGACGAGGAGCTGCGGGAGCAGGTGCCCGTGCTGAAGGACGTGCTGCGGGCCATGCATGTGACTACCGTGGAGCAGGCAGGGCTTGAGGCGGACGATATTTTAGGGACGCTTGCCAAGAAGGCCCAGGCGGAAGGCCTGGAGGTATCTCTGGTGTCCGGGGACAGGGACCTGCTGCAGATCGCGGACGAGCATATCAAAATCAGGGTGCCCAAGACCCAGAAGGGCAGGACGGAAGTGGTGGACTATTATCCGAAGGATGTGGTGGAGGCCTGGCAGGTGACGCCTCACCAGTTCATCGATCTGAAGGCGTTGATGGGGGACAGCTCCGACAATGTGCCGGGCGTTCCTAAGGTAGGGGAGAAGACTGCGAAAGAGCTGATGGTACAGTACGGCTCCCTGGAGAACATCTATGCCCATGTGGAGGAAATCACGAAGAAAAGCATCCGGGAATCCCTGATAGCCAACAGGGAGCTAGCAGATCTGAGCAAAGCCCTTGTGACGATTAAGACAGACAGCGGTGTATCTATCGACTATGAGGCGTCCAGGGCGGAGGGCTTTTATACGAAAGAAGCCTATGAGCTCTTCAAGGAACTGGAATTCCGGAATATGCTCGGCCGCTTTGAGGTGGATCAGGCGGACACAGGGACCGATGCCGCGAAGACATTCCGGAAGCTGGAGGATCAGAAGGCCTTTCTGGACAGGGTGAAGAAGATAAAGGCGGGGCAGCAGGTGGGCCTTTTCCTTGCTTTGGAGGGGAAGAGCCTGCTGGCGGCGGCCCTGTGCGCGGAGGAAGAGACGTTCTATTATGCGCTGCCTGTGGAGGAGAATGTGCAGCTTTCCTTTTTTGAGGAGGCCGCGGACCCGGGGGACGGGGATGAAGGCCTGTGCGGGGAGGCTTTGCGGGAGCTGTCGGCAAGGGCCAGGGTCTCTGCTTTTGACGTGAAGAAAATGTACCACTATCTGGCGCAGGATACCACGGAACGGTATTTCGATATCCTGATAGCGGCGTATCTGCTGAATCCTCTGAAGAGCGATTACACCCTGGAAATCATCGCTTCGGAGCATCTGGGGATGCAGATTCCCGGGTGGGCGGAGGTTTTCGGCAAGAAGAAGCCCGCTGAGGCGGCGGGGGACATGCCGGACAAGTTCGCCGAGTACTGCTGCTATGGGGCCTATGTTTCGGCGAAGGCGGCGCAGGTGCTGGAGAAAAAGCTTGCGGACACCGGCATGGATAAGCTGATGCGGGACATGGAGATGCCCCTGTCTTTGGTGCTGTACGATATGGAGCGCGAGGGCGTGGAGGTGCGCCGGGAGGAGCTGAAGGCCTACGGCGATGCCCTGGTGGAGCGGATAGAGGAACTGGAGAAGTCCATTCACGAACAGGCGGGAGTCAAGTTCAACATCAATTCACCGAAGCAGCTGGGGGAAGTGCTTTTCGACACCATGAAGCTTCCCGGGGGCAAGAAGACCAAAACAGGCTATTCCACGGCGGCGGACGTGCTGGAAAAGCTTGCCGAGGAAGCGCCCATCGTCAAGGATATCCTGGAATACAGGCAGCTGACGAAGCTGAAGTCCACCTACGCGGACGGGCTGGCCGTCTATATCGGGGAGGATCAGAGGATTCACACCAGCTTCAACCAGACCATCACGGCCACCGGGCGCATCAGCTCCACGGAGCCTAATCTCCAGAATATCCCCATGCGGATGGAGCTGGGCAGGCGCATCCGGAAGGTGTTCGTGCCCAGGGAAGGCTGCGAGTTCATGGATGCGGACTATTCCCAGATTGAGCTGCGGGTGCTGGCCCATATGTCGGGGGACGAGCAGCTGATAGAAGCCTACCATATGGATCAGGACATTCACCGGATCACGGCTTCCAAGGTGTTCCACACGCCTTTCGAGGAAGTGACGGATCTGCAGCGCAGGAATGCCAAGGCGGTGAATTTCGGGATTGTCTATGGTATCAGCTCTTTCGGGCTGAGCCAGGATCTGAGCATCAGCAAGCAGGAGGCGGCGGAGTATATCGAGCAGTATTTCGCCACTTATCCGGGGGTGAAGAAGTTCCTGGACAGGCTGGTGGCGGAGGCGAAGGAGAAGGGCTATATCACCACCATGTTCGGCAGAAGGAGACCTGTCCCGGAGCTTTCCTCTTCGAATTTCATGCAGCGTTCTTTCGGGGAGCGGGTGGCCATGAACTCGCCGATTCAGGGGACGGCTGCTGATATCATTAAGATTGCCATGATTCGGGTGTGGCGGGCGCTGCGGGAGAGCGGGCTGAAGTCCCGGCTGATTCTGCAGGTCCATGACGAGCTGGTCATAGAGACCTACCGGGAGGAAGAGGAGCAGGTACGGCAGATTCTGGCCACCAACATGCAGTCCGCTGCGGAGCTGAAGGTGGCGCTGGAGGTGGATCTGCACACCGGGGACAACTGGTATGAGGCTAAGTGATGCCGATTCGGCTTTGGCGGATGGCTCTTTGGCTGCTGAAATTTCATCTGATGGAGACTCTGCGGCGTGGAAGGTGTTTTGACTTTTTCTGGATGGCAGTCTGCCGTAGGAAAATGGATCGCCCGGTGTCCGGGCATGGGGAGAGACGGAATGCGTTTTATAGGGATAACGGGCGGAATCGGTGCCGGGAAATCGGAAGTGCTTCAATATATCAGGAGCCACTATAAGTGTGTAATCTACCTGGCGGATGAGGTGGCGCACCTGGTGAAGGCGCCGGGGACGAAAGCCTACGGACAGCTGGCAGAGCTTCTGGGACAGGAGGTATTGGGAGCGGACGGAGAGATTGACAGGGCCGCTATGGCGGACAGGATTTTCGCAAATCCGGCGCTCCTGGAACAGGTGAACGGAATCATCCATCCGGCGGTGAGGGAGTTCCTGCTGGAGCAGCTGGCCCGGGTCAGGGAATCCGGGGAGGCAGAGCTGTTCTTCGTGGAGGCGGCGCTGCTGATTGAGTGCGGGTATCTTGCGCTGGTGGACGAGATGTGGTATATTTATGCGGACGAGCAGGTCAGGCGGGAGCGCCTGAAGGCATCCAGAGGCTACAGCGAGGAGAAGATATCCCAGATCATGTCCAAGCAGCTGACGGAACAGCGGTTCCGGGAGAGCTGTGACTTTGTGATAGACAACAGCGGCGACTTGGCGGAGAGCTGCAGGCAGGTTGACGGCAGGCTGTCTGATTTTTGCCGGAAAAACATTTGAAAAGGACGGAAGAGAAAGAAGATGAGATTGTGCAGTATAGCAAGCGGAAGCAGCGGGAACTGCATCTATGTGGGCTCTGAGGCGGCCCATCTGCTTGTGGACGTAGGGATCAGCGGCAGAAAGACGGAGAAGGGCCTGAAGGAACTGGATCTTACGGGAAATGACATAGACGGTATCCTGATTACCCATGAGCATGCGGACCATATACAGGGGCTGGGAATCATCGCCAGAAAGTATGGGATTCCCATCTATGCCACGGCGGGCACCATAGAGGCCATGAAAGGCTGTTCTTCGCTTGGCAGCGTGGACGCGGGGCTGTACCATGAGGTGAAGGAGGATACAAAATTTACCATCAAGGACCTTACCATCAATCCCATGCGCATTTCCCATGATGCGGCCCAGCCTGTGGCATACCGGATTTCCTACGGCAATCGGCGGGTGGCGGTCTGCACGGATCTGGGGGCGTACAATGACTATACGGTGGAATGCCTGAAAGGGATGGACGCTCTGCTGCTGGAGGCGAACCATGACGTGAACATGCTCCAGGTGGGCCCCTATCCCTATTACCTGAAACAGAGGATTCTGGGGGACAGGGGGCATCTGTCCAACGAGAACACGGGCAGGCTGCTGTGCCGGATTCTCCATGACGGGCTGAAGACTGTGCTGCTGGGGCATCTGAGCAAGGAGAACAATCTGCCGGAGCTGGCCTACGAGTCGGTGCGGATGGAGATCAACATGGGGGACAATCCTTACAAGGCCGGAGATTTCGACATCCAGGTGGCCAGGCGCAGCGAGGTCACACCGGCTGTGATAGTGTAGAAACGATGGGACGTTTAGCTTTGACGATTAAACGGTTTCCGAAACCCATGCGGCATCCTGCCGGGGAGAAGGCCGGAGCAGCTTTCAGGACATATTTGCGGCGGATGGGCGATAGTTTTGGCATAAGAAATGGAGGAGCGTATGAAGAGGACAATCATCACTGTGGTAGGAAAGGACATCGTGGGCATTATCGCGAAGATCTGTACATATCTGGCGGAGAACGGAATCAATATATTGGACATTTCCCAGACCATCGTGCAGGGATATTTCAATATGATGATGATCGTGGACACCAGCACGCTGGCCAAGCCCTTCGGGGATATGGCGGACGAATTGACGGCGCTGGGGGAAGAAATCGGCGTGGTGATCAGATGCCAGAAGGAAGAAATCTTTGACAAGATGCACCGCATATAAGACAGGCCGTCAGGGCGGGGAATCCTGCCGGGGCCTGATATCGAGGGACCCGGGGCGCGGCATGTGGAGGTTGACATGATAAATATATATGAAGTGGCTGAGACCAACAAAATGATTTCGGAAGAGAACCTGGACGTGCGTACGATCACGCTGGGAATCAGTCTGTTGGACTGCATCGATTCCAATCTGCAGAGACTGAACGATAAGATTTACACAAAGATATATGAAGCGGCCAAAAATCTGGTCAGCATCGGCGAGGAGATATCCAGGGAGTTCGGCGTGCCGATTGTGAATAAACGCATATCCGTCACACCCGTTGCTCTGGTGGCAGGGGCGGCCTGTCGGTCGGTGGAGGACTTTACCGCTGTGGCGGGGACTCTCGACCGGGTGGCGAAGGAAGTGGGCGTGAACTTCATCGGCGGGTATTCGGCGCTGGTGAGCAAGGGGATGACGGCGGCGGACGAGCTGCTGCTGCGCTCCATCCCGCTGGCGCTCTCTGCCACGGAGCGGGTGTGCGCTTCCGTGAACCTGGGCTCCACCAGGACGGGCATCAACATGGATGCGGTCAGGCTCATGGGCGAGATTGTCAAATCCACTGCGGAATATACAAAAGAAAGCGATTCCCTGGGCTGCGCGAAGCTGGTGGTGTTCTGCAACGCGCCGGATGACAATCCGTTCATGGCAGGGGCCTTCCATGGGGTCACGGAGGCGGATAAGGTCATCAATGTGGGCGTCAGCGGCCCCGGTGTGGTGAAGACTGCCCTGGAGAAGGTGCGGGGGGAGAATTTCGAGGTGCTGTGCGAGACCATCAAGAGGACTGCCTTCAAGGTGACCAGGGTGGGGCAGCTGGTGGCCCAGGAGGCCTCCAGGATGCTGGATGTGCCTTTCGGGATTGTGGATCTGTCTCTGGCGCCCACGCCGGCCATCGGGGACAGCGTGGCGGACATTCTGTGCGAAATGGGCCTGGAGTACGCCGGAGCGCCCGGAACCACGGCGGCCCTGGCGCTTTTGAACGACCAGGTGAAGAAGGGCGGCGTGATGGCCTCCTCCTATGTGGGGGGCTTAAGCGGCGCGTTCATCCCTGTCAGCGAGGACCAGGGGATGATCAATGCGGTGCAGGCGGGAGCGCTGACCCTGGAGAAGCTGGAGGCTATGACCTGCGTGTGCTCCGTGGGGCTGGACATGATCGCCATCCCCGGGGATACGAAGGCTTCCACCATTTCCGGAATTATCGCGGATGAAATGGCCATCGGCATGGTGAACCAGAAGACCACGGCGGTCCGCATTATCCCGGTCATCGGCAAAGGGGTGGGGGAGACGGTGGAATTCGGCGGCCTGCTGGGATATGCGCCCATCATGCCGGTGAACCAGTTCTCCTGTGAGGCGTTCGTCGGCAGAGGCGGGCGCATCCCCGCGCCTATCCATAGCTTTAAGAATTAGGTTTTTGCTGCGTCCGGGAGGATTACAAGCGGGGCAGTGTACTCATTCTGGGCCGGGAGCCTGGTGCGTCCGGACAGGACGCCCTGGTAGACGTCGCTGGCGAAAATATCCTGTCTCAGCATCCTGTCCGCGTCCGCGGGCAGGATGTTTTGCGCGTCGGCCAGCTTGGCGATGAGGGAGAGGGCGGAATGGGCCTTGATGGCGCAGAGCAGCGGGGCGGCGGATCTGCGGAAGCCCAGCATCCTGGCATAGGGGGTGTAGTCCAGCGACAGGGCCGTTTCCATGTGGTTTTTTTCGATGTCCAGCAGGATATGCATCAGGCAGCGGCTGATCCGGGTGTAGGTCATGTCCTTTGTCTTCAGTTTTTCGCAGAAGGATTCCAGTCCGGTGTATTCTCCCAGTTTGTTCCGGATGCGGTCCGAAAGGCCGGCGGAAACGTCCAGGTATTTTTCGTAGCCCTGTCCTCTTTGCATCATTAGTTTGTAGTATAATATGGAAGAGAGGTCGTCAGGGCAGACCGATTTCTTATGAAGCAGACAGTCCTCCATAAGCCGCGCTGCCTCTGCGGGCAGATAGGGGTGCAGCAGTTCCGATGTCTGTCCATCCTGCAGGGCCTGCCGGATGGCGCGGGCAGAGGCTGGCTGCGCTGACGGCGCGGCAGGGCGGCCCTGGCCGTCTGGAAGACCCTGCTGCCGCAGCCCGGGCGCTTCCTGTCCGTTCTGAAGGCTGTTCGGCCGCAGCGGCACAGCGCCGTCATGATATCCTGCCCCAATCCGTTTGACGGTCACAGGCAGGATGGAGCTCTTTCTCTTTTTTAAAGCCTTGATATAATCGATTCCCAATATGTTGTTGGGGGAGGACAGTATCTGCTCCCAGTCCCTGCCAAAGGCAGCGCACAGGGCCTGGGCCCGGGCAGCGGGATAGGTGCGGCCCTGCCGGAGAAGCCGCTGCAGATGGCTCCGGTAACTGTCCGGCTCCTCCAGAAGGTACCCGGCAATCTGCCCGAGGGCTTCCGCATCCCCGCATTCGCTGCCGAAGCACAGATGGGTGACCACGCCCAGCCTGTCCAGCAGGGCCACAGCCCCGGCGGCGAACTGTTCGGCGCTGGAGAGGGCGTACAGCACCGGCAGCTCCAGCACCAGGTCCGCGCCGCCCAAAAGGGCCATCCGTGCCCGGACATGCTTGTCCAGCATGGCAGGCGCCCCGCGCTGGACGAAATCCCCGCTCATGACCACGATGGTATAGTCTGCCTCCGTGAGATGCCTGGACTCCTCCAGCTGGTACAAATGTCCGTTGTGGAAAGGGTTATATTCGGCTATGATTCCGTTTACTTTCATGCAGTTCCTCCCGTCAGCATCGGATTGACGATATTTCGTATAAAAATATCAAATGACAATGTGAAAAAAATAACATAGTTGAAAGCGGTTACAATTGCCTAAATGTGGGTGATAGCGGGAATGCTAAAAATATGTGTGTATTGGAAAATATACAATTAATCGCATATTCATTCTTGTACAATATTTTCTTTTTTAGTATAATATGGATAAAACAGTTTGTTAAGAGGGAATATTGTGAAATATTTGCCGGGAAAGAGGCCGATCAGTCATGCGAAATGAATAAAGGGGCAGCGGGAACGGCGCTGGAAAGGAGAAGGGATATGTCATATATTGACAAAATCAAAGAGAGAGCCAAGATTGACAAGAAGACGATTGTGCTGCCGGAGTCCAAGGACAAGAGAACCTTGCTGGCGGCGGCTAAGATTGTGGAAGAGGGCATTGCCGACATCATCATGGTGGGCAATGAAGAGAAGATCACGGATGGTGCAGGCTGGCTGGAAGTGGACCTTACCGGTGTCACAATCATCGACCCCTCCCAGACCTCCAAGCTGGAGGAGTATGTGAACCTGCTGTACGAGACCCGAAAGGCAAAGGGCATGACCCAGGAGAAGGCCAGGGAGATCCTCCTGAACGACTATCTGACATTCGGCATCGTGATGGTGAAGGCCGGGGACGCGGACGGCATGGTGGCCGGGGCCTGCCATTCCACGGCGGATACCCTGAGGCCTGCGCTGCAGATTCTGAAGACGGCTCCCGGCGTAAAGCTTGTCTCCGCGTTCTTTATCATGGACACCCAGTTCAAGGACCAGGGCGACGACGGCGCGTTCCTGTTCGCGGATTGCGGCCTGAACCAGGACCCCAACGCGGAGGAGCTGGCGGCCATTGCGGAGACTTCCTACAGGAGCTTCAAGGCCCTGATCGGCCCCAAGCCCGTCATCGCCATGCTGAGCCATTCTACCAAAGGGAGCGCCAAGCATGAGATGGTGGACAAGGTGGTGGAGGCCACCAGGATCGCCAGGGAGCAGTATCCCCATCTGCTGTTGGACGGCGAGCTGCAGCTGGACGCGGCGCTGGTGCCCGGCGTGGCCAAGTCCAAGGCCCCCGGAAGTCCCGTGGGCGGTAGGGCGAACATCCTGATCTTCCCGAACCTGGACGCCGGCAACATCGGCTATAAGCTGGTTCAGCGCCTGGGCGGGGCGGAGGCCTATGGCCCTATGCTCCAGGGCATCGCAAAGCCTGTCAACGACCTGTCCCGGGGATGCTCCTGGCAGGACATCGTGGGCGTGGTGGCCTTGACCGCGGTGCAGGCACAGCTTGCATGAAGGTATGTTTGGATAATGGATTTTTGCGGGTGATTTGACCAGAAAGGATAAGACTCATGAAGATTTTAGTGATTAATTGCGGGAGCTCCTCCCTGAAATTTCAGCTGATCGACTCGGAGACCGAGCAATGCCTTGCCAAAGGGCTCTGCGAGAGAATCGGCATCGACGGAAGCATGATAACCTACGCCCCGGAGGGCGGCGAGAAGGAGAAAAATGTGACCCCCATGCCCGACCACACGGAGGCCATCCGCCTGGTGCTGGAAGCGCTGACCAATCCCCGGACGGGCGTGGTGGGAAGCCTGGACGAGATCGGCGCGGTGGGACACCGCGTGGTGCATGGCGGGGAGAAGTTCGCGGAATCCGTGGTGATAGACAGCGAAGTGCTGGCGGCAGTGGAGGAGTGCAATGACCTGGCCCCTCTGCACAATCCCGCGAACCTGATCGGCATTAATGCCTGCCGGAAGCTGATGCCGGATACCCCCATGGTGGCCGTGTTCGACACCGCCTTCCACCAGACCATGCCGGAGAAAGCCTATATGTACGGCCTGCCGTATGAATATTATCAAAAATACAAAATCAGGCGCTACGGCTTCCACGGCACCAGCCATTCCTACGTGTCAAAAAGGGCGGCGGACGTCCTGGGGAAAGCCTATGACGATTTGAAAATCATCGTCTGCCACCTGGGCAACGGGGCCAGCATCTCCGCCGTGGAGAAGGGCAGATGCGTGGACACCTCCATGGGACTGACCCCGCTGGAGGGCCTGATGATGGGCACCCGTTCCGGCGACATCGACCCGGCCATCATGGAATTCCTGGCCCACAAGGAGGGCAAGGACATTGACAAGATCATGGAGGTGCTGAACAAGAAGTCGGGGGTGCTGGGTCTTTCGGACAATCTGTCCTCCGATTTCCGGGATCTGGAGGCGGGCTATCACGAGGGGGACGCCAATGCGGTACGCGCCATGGAGGCGTTCTGCTACAGGGTGGCGAAGTACATCGGCTCCTTTGTGGCGGCCATGAACGGCGTGGACGTCATCTGCTTCACGGCAGGAGTGGGGGAGAACGCCCCTATTGTGAGGACTTTCGTGTGCGGGTATCTGGGATACCTGGGGGTGGAGCTGGACCAGGAGGCCAACGGGAAACGCGGCGAGGACATCGTCATCACTACGCCCGGCAGCAGGACCACAGTCATGGTGATCCCCACCAACGAGGAACTTGCCATCGCCAGGGAGACGGTGCGCCTGGTGAAATGACGACATATCTGAAAGGGGAGAGGAGCCGGAGGCCATCTGGCTCCTTTTTTCCGCAGCCAAATTACGGGGCAATTTTATGAGAGTTTACAATTCGGATACATTTATGGTGAAAGTATGTAACAAAGCTGGGCTATTCTCGTATTATAGAGAGGGCCTGACAGGCGCGGGCCATACATAGAACGAAAAGGCAGCCGGAAGAGGCTGTGCCGAACGGAGGAAAAAGCGTGAACGAAAGCAGAGATTACAAAAGCAGCAACAGGAACAGGCGCATGCCGCGCAGGATGAGGGAACGGGAATCCTCCAAGAAACGCAGGGAGATCTATCTGCTGATAGCATGTCTGCTCCTGGCGATGAATGTATTGCTTCTGCTGAGGACGCAGGCCCAGATAAAAGGCCTGAACAAGGCTCTGAGCCAAGTGCTGAACCGGCTGGCGGTGAATGTGCAGGAGGAAGACCTGGGCGATCCCCGGGCCGAGGCCAGCGGGGATGTCCGCAACCCGGGCTATTATTCGGCAGGGGAGCCTGCCGCGGAGCCTGAGAAAGAGGAGTTCGTGGATTACGTGAGCATGTGCGGTCTGCCCCAGGTGGACAAACCGGTGAAGCGCACCAATCGGGAAGTGCTGGACCGGCTGGAGGAGCTGGCCGAGGACAGTGAGCTGATAGACGAAATATTCCAGGGACATGAACAATATTCCGATGATATGCTGAAGGCTCTGGCCAACAATCCGGAGATGGCGGACTTTGTGAGGAATTCCCTGGAGGCCAAGGCGAAAGTGAACAACGCGAAGCTGTCCGTTCTGGAAAAAGGCCAGGAATTTCCCCTGTTCCTACAGTGGGACCCCAGGTGGGGATACGCGGAATACGGCGAGAACAACATCGGCCTCTCCGGCTGCGGGCCCACCTGTGTGTCCATGGCGCTGTATTATCTGCTGGGGGACGAGAGCATCACGCCGGATAAAGTGGCGGAGTACAGCATGGAGAACGGCTATTATGTCATGGGCACAGGAACCGCCTGGGCGCTGCTGGAGGCCATGCCGGCGGAATACGGCATCAAGGTCACCCAGCCCAGCAAGACGGAGCAGAACATGAAGAATGAGTTGGACGCAGGCGGCGTCATCATCTGTTCCATGAAAGCGGGCGATTTCACCGACGGCGGCCACTTTGTGGTCATCTACGGATATGACGAGGACGGCTTTTTGATCAACGATTCCAACTGCGTGGCCCGCAGCAGGCAGAAATGGCCTTACAGCGCACTGAAGAAGCAGCTGAAGAACATATGGGTCTACCATAAGGCACAGAACGGGAACAGCGGAAGCAGCGGGAGGACTTACGACTATGAGGCCAAGGCTGACGCATAACGCGGGGAGACTTTGCCTCAGGGGGCGGAAATTGGCGCAGGAAAATGCGCAAAGGTGCCCTGCCGATGGTCCGCAGACGGAATCCATGCAAGTTTTGCTGGCGCACAGTATATTTTATGGTTGCAGTTTTGTCCAAAAGGTACTAAAATAAGGACATGATTAACTTTAGAAAGAGGAAGCGACCATGAAAATCAGAACAAGATACGCGCCCAGCCCCACCGGAAAGATGCATGTAGGCAATCTGCGATCGGCTTTGTACGAGTTTTTGATCGCTAAGCATGAAGGCGGGGATTTCATGCTCCGCATCGAGGATACCGATCAGGAGCGCTTCGTGGAGGGAGCCACGGAGATCATCTACCGCACGCTGGAAAAGGCCGGAATCACCCACGATGAAGGCCCGGACAAGGACGGCGGCTATGGCCCCTATGTACAGAGCGAGAGAATCAAGACCGGAATCTATATGAAGTACGCCGAAGAGTTGATTGAAAAAGGAGAAGCTTATTACTGCTTTTGCGATAAAGAACGGCTCGCGTCCCTGAAGACCGAGGTGGTGGAGGGAAAGGAAATCACCATCTATGACAAGCACTGCCTGTCTCTGCCAAAGGAAGAGATTGAGGCGAACCTGGCAGCGGGCAAGCCCTTTGTCATCCGCCAGAACAACCCGTCGGAGGGCACCACCACTTTCCACGACGAGCTGTATGGGGACATCACTGTGGAGAACGCGGAGCTGGACGACATGATTCTCATCAAATCGGACGGCTATCCCACATATAATTTCGCCAATGTGGTGGACGACCATACCATGGACATCACCCATGTGGTGCGGGGGAACGAGTATCTGTCCTCCTCGCCCAAGTATACGCGCCTTTACGAGGCTTTCGGGTGGGAGCCCCCCAAATATGTACATCTCCCCCTCGTGACGGATGAGAATCACAAAAAGCTGGCGAAAAGGGGCGGGAGCTCTTCCTTTGAGGATCTGATAGAGCAGGGCTTTCTGCCGGAGGCCATCGTGAACTTCATCGCGCTGCTCGGGTGGAGCCCGGAGGAGAATCGGGAGATCTTCACCTTGGACGAGCTGATTCAGCACTTCGATTACCATAGGATCAGCAAGTCCCCCACGGTGTTCGACATCGTGAAGCTGCGGTGGATGAATGGCGAGTATGTGAAGGCCATGGATTTTGACGCGTTTTATGAGATGGCCGAGCCGTATCTGCAGAAAGCGCTGACCAGGGGGCAGGATCTGCAGAAAATCGCCGCCATGGTGAAGACCCGCATCGAGGTGTTCCCCGACATCGCGGAGATGGTGGATTTCTTTGAGGAGCTGCCCGAGTATGACGCCTCCATGTACACCCACAAGAAGATGAAGACGAATGCACAGTCTTCCCTGGAGGTGCTGACAGAGCTGCTGCCCCGGCTGGAGGTCCAGGAGGATTACAGCAATGACGGGCTGTACCAGATGCTCTCTAAATATGTGGAGGAAAAGGGCGTAAAGAACGGTTATGTCATGTGGCCGATCCGCACGGCGGTGTCCGGCAAGCAGACCACGCCCGCAGGCGCCACCGAAATCATGGAAGTGCTGGGCAAGGAGGAGTCCCTGAAGCGAATTCGCAAAGGAATCGAGCTGCTGGAGAAGGCGGTGCAAGGAGTTTCCTAAGGAATTGTCTACAAATAACTGCTGCAAGTTTATGGCAATTTTTATTGTATTTCCGGGCTTTTGCCTGAAGCAATTGCAGCAGTTATTTTCCGACAATTCCTAAGGTGTTTTATATACTGCAGATTGCCGGAATTTACAGCAAGAAAAGGAGCAAGGTACCTTGTGGGCGGTCTGCAGTAAGAATTGCCCTGTCCGGAGCGCCGCTTCTGCCATCCGCGAAAGCGGACAGGGCGCAGTGCAGGAAACAAACGAAAGAAAGGAGAACAGTTATGGATCTGACGAGTGCGAACGAAGCACAGAAAAAAGCAATCATGCATCTGAGGGGGCCATGTCTGGTCCTGGCGGGTCCGGGAAGCGGGAAGACCTTCGTGATCACCAACCGCATCCTGTATCTTTTAGAACAGGGAGTCCCGCCGGAGAAGATTCTGGTGATCACATTCATGAAAGAGGCCGCCCTCTCCATGCAGAAACGGTTCCAGGAGATGGCGAATCCCGGGGGAGGCGGAGCTTTCTATCCGGTGAACTTCGGAACGTTCCATTCCATCTTTTATCACATATTAAAAGAATCAAAAGCCCTCAAATCAAATGAACTGCTCAACAATTCAGAAAAGAAGCATCTGATGATTCCCATACTAAAGACATACGAGAGCCGCATGGAGGCGGAAGACAAGGAGGCCGGGAACACGGCGAGACAGGACGGACGGAATGCCATGCAGGAGGACGCGGGCCGGATTCTGGCGGCAGTGGGGTACTACAAGAATACCATGGACATGGCGGCCGCCAGCGACATGGCACCGGCCAGGTGGAAGCCCCATTTCCCGTCAATCTGCCAGGAGTACGAGCTGGCAGTGAAGAGGACAGGCCGTCTGGATTTTGACGATATGCTGTACAACTGCAGGACGCTTTTACAGGAGGACAGCAGAATCAGGGCGTACTGGCAGGACAGGTTCCGATACATCCTCATCGACGAGTTCCAGGACATCAATCCGGTGCAGTATGAGGCGGTGAGGCTGCTTTCCGCCAGCCCTTACAATATCTTTGCCGTGGGGGACGACGACCAGGCCATCTACGGTTTCCGGGGCTCCCGTCCGGAATGCCTCAAGCGCTTCCAGGCGCAGTACGAAGCCAGGCAGCTGCTGCTGAACGTGAACTACAGGAGCAAGCCGGAGATTGTCCAGGCTTCCCTGGACGTCATCGAGGAGAACCGGGACAGGTTCCTGAAGCAGCTGCAGGCAGCAGCGAAGCCGGGCAATGAGGACGGCTCCCGTCCGGTGAGCCTCCACGCTTTTCCGGACAGGGAAGGGCAGTACGGCTACCTTCTCCGAAGCATCGCCGCAGGGCTGCAGACGGGGGAAAGCTGCGCCGTGCTTTTCCGGACCAACTCGTACATGCAGGGGGTGGCGGCCAGGCTGAAAGCCGCGGGGATCCCCTATGAGATGAAGGAGCGGGCGGCCAGCATCTATGAGCACTTCATCGTGAAGGACATGATGGCCTACCTGCTGCTGGCCAAAGGCGTGGGAGAGCGGGAGCAGATGCTGCAGGTGATGAACAAGCCTTCCCGATACATCAGTCGGGAGGCCGTGGGGGAGGGGCGCGTGGACTTTGACAGGATACGGGGATACTACGACAGAACCCAGATGCCTGACAGACAGAGGCGCGAGGCCAAGGACAGGCTGTCCGTCCTGGAGCGGCAGCTTTTGAGCGTCCGGAAGCGTCCCCTGCGGCTGACGATCAGCTTCGTCCTGAAAGGGCTGGGATATGAAAACTACCTGAAAGCCCAGGCAAAATCCGACCCGGAGAAATGGGAGGAGTGGCAGGAG
>OFFK01001190.1_pt1 | contig 19575 bp, 14 predicted proteins | sample 1521361 | NCBI WGS metagenome assembly OFFK01 (sample SAMEA3504096, study PRJEB24116) | mouse gut metagenome | biome: mouse gut; feature: mouse-associated habitat; material: faeces | place: Denmark | collected 2011
CCCGGCCGCTTCTGACAGAGAAGCAGATTACGGACTGTATCGAAAGCGCCGTCGGGCATGACGGAGTCCTGCCTGTGCTTCCGATGAAGGATACGGTTTATTTAAGCACAGACGGGAAGAAGATAACAGCGCTATTGAATCGGAGTGAAATATACGCCGGACAAGCCCCGGAGTTATTCCGGCTTGGTTCTTATTACGAAGCCAACTGCCGCTTATTGCCCGAACAAATCTGGCAGATTAACGGCTCCACAGAGCCGGCAATCCTGGCAGGACAGGACGTTGTAATGATTCCCGGCGATGAGGGGAATTTCAAGATTACCACAAAAGAAGATTTGGAAAGATTCCAAAAGATCGTAGATGCAGAAGTACATTCTGCATAATATGGGGGTAGGAAAATGAAAGCATGGGTTTTACACAATATAGGAGATATCAGGTTCGATGGGGTAGAAGAACCAACGCTTAGGGAGCAGGAAGTGTTAGTGAAGGTAAGAGCAGCTGGAATTTGCGGTTCGGACATCCCAAGGATTTATCAGACCGGGGCTTATTCCCATCCCCTGATACCCGGACATGAATTTTCAGGTGAGGTGGTGAAAGTCGGAGCCTTGGCAGATACCGCATTACAAGGGCAGAGGGTTGGTATATTTCCATTAATTCCATGCCGTACGTGTCCGCCTTGCCGTAAGATGCAATATGAGATGTGCAGAAGTTACAGTTATCTCGGTTCGCGTCAGGACGGAGGCTTTGCCGAGTACACGGCAGTTCCGCAAGAGAACCTGATACCGATTCCTGACAGCGTTACATTTGAGGACGCCGCCATGTTAGAGCCGATGGCTGTGGCTGTCCATGCCATGAGACGGATTGGGGGAAGTGCAGACGCTCATATTGCAATCTGCGGCGTCGGCACAATCGGGCTGCTGCTATATATGTTTCTGCGGGAAGCGGGTGTGCAGAATATCTATGTGTTTGGGAATAAAGACTTCCAGAAACAGACGCTCCAGAAACTGGGGCTTCCCAAGGAATGTTACTGCGATATCCGAAAGAACAGTACCCAGCAATGGATTCAGGAACGGACGGACGGCATAGGCGCAGATGTCTTTTTCGAGTGTGTGGGTAAGAACGAGACGCTGAAACAGGCGGTAAACCAGACTGCATTTGCCGGGAAGATTATGCTGGTCGGTAATCCGTCTGGGGATATGGGGCTGGAGAAATCGGTGTATTGGAAGATACTGCGGAACCAGCTTACCGTGAAGGGGACATGGAATTCCTCATTTACGGGAGAAGAGTCCGATGACTGGCATTATGTACTGAAACGGCTCAGGGAGAAACGGATTGCGCCTTCAGAACTGATTACCCATCGTTTCCCTCTGGAAGAGTTGGAAAGAGGGTTTCATATCATGCGGGATAAGACGGAAGATTATGTGAAGATTATAGGGCGGTAAGGAGAAATCCTGCTGCCTTTACTCTATTAAATGGTAGATTGTGTAAGACAGGAAATCGTTTGGAAACATATTGACAAATTTATAGATTTGTGGTTATATTAAAACATGAACATATGAATGATTGTTCATATGAAAGCAAAAATTGCTAGACTAATGAATTATTTTATCAAGCTAGGAGGGATTTTAAATGGAAGAGAAAGAAAGGATGAATATAGATTCTGGTGGGCGTGGACATGACCATTCGCATGCTCAAGAGGAACATACCCATGAGAGTGAATGCGGCTGTGGCCATGACCATCATACCCATGGTCATCATGACCATGATCATCACGGCCATACCCATGAACCCGCCCAATCCGACGACACTCCCGCTATGCCCGCCGGTGTCCCTAAGAGAATTTACATCCTTGATAACCTGGGCTGCGCTAACTGTGCCGCAAAGATGGAGCGGCAGATCCGGGAACTCCCGGGGGTTAAGATGGCAACCATCACATTTGCAACGAAGCAGCTAGCAGTAGCGGCAGACGACCCCGACGCATTGCTCCCCGAATACCGTAGAATCTGTGCCTCCATCGAGTCAGAGGTCACAGTGACGCCCAGAGAGGATGGCATCGTCGCACAAAAAAAAGAAAGCCCGTTTGCAGAAAATAAAAAGGATCTCATAGCAGTAGCGGCAGGCGCCGTCCTGTTCATCACAGGCGAAGTCCTAGAGCGTGCAATGCCGGGTTTTGCTGTCACTCCCGTTTTGTTTATTATAGCATACGCCATTCTCGGGCTTGAGATTGTATGGACGGCAGTAAAGAACCTGGCGAAAGGCCATGTATTCGATGAAAATTTCCTGATGAGCGTAGCGACGCTGGCGGCTTTTACCATCGGAGATTTTGCAGAAGCCGTAGGCGTCATGTTGTTCTACCGGGTGGGCGAGATTTTCGAGGACATTGCCGTAAGCCGCAGCCGCTCCCAAATCATGGAAGCCGTAGACCTGCGGCCGGAGAATGTCAGCCTGATAGAGGGCGGCGACGTGAATATAATCCCGGCGAAGGATGCGAAGGCAGGCGATGTCATCCTCATCCGCCCAGGCGACCGTATCCCGTTAGACGGCAGGATTATAGAAGGGCAGAGCCAGATTGATACATCGCCTGTGACGGGAGAACCTGTGCCTGTGAAAGTATTTCCGGGCAAAGACGTATACTCTGGCTGTGTCAATGACACGGGCGTATTGAAACTTGAGGTGACAAAACCTCTCGGCGAATCCATGGTAACGCGGATTCTTGATTCCGTGGAAAATGCGGCTGCAAGCAAGCCTAAGATTGACCGTTTTATCACCAAGTTTGCCAGAATCTATACGCCTGTAGTGGTTGCGGCGGCTGTCCTTACGGCTGTGGTTCCGTCCGTCTTTACCGGTAATTGGAACTACTGGATTTACACGGCAATCACCTTCCTTGTCATCAGCTGCCCATGCGCGCTGGTTTTAAGCGTCCCTCTTGCGTTCTTCTCGGGGATTGGCGCCGGCTCAAGACAGGGAATCCTGTTCAAAGGCGGCGTCGCCATTGAAGCATTGAAGGACATAAAAGCTGTTGTAATGGATAAGACAGGAACGATCACCAAGGGGAATTTTGTGGTACAGAAAATCGTGACGCTGAACCGTCTGACGGAAAAACAGATTTTGGCTGTGGCGGCAGACTGTGAGTTAGATTCCACCCACCCAATCGGAAGAAGCATCGTCACAGAGGCAAACCAGCGCAGCCTAAAGCTTGTGCGGCCGCAGCAGGTGGAAGAGATATCCGGCAAAGGAATCCGCGCGGTATTCCCGGAGGGAACGGTACTGTGCGGAAGCCAGGGCTTAATGGAAATGTATCAGGTTGACACGAAGAACTACCGCAAGGACGCCTATGGAACCGAGGTCCTGGTGGCGATAGACGGAGAGCTTTCGGGATATCTGGTAATCGCGGATGTGATTAAGGAAGAGGCGAAAGGGGCAGTCAGGCGGATGAAATCCCAGAATCTTGTCACGGCAATGCTGACAGGCGATGCAAAAGACAGCGCCGAAGCCGTAGCGCAGCAGACCGGGATTGACGAGGTGCATGCACAGCTTTTGCCGCAGGATAAGCTTACACATCTACAGGACATCCGCAGGAAACATGGGGCTGTGATGTTTGTGGGCGACGGGATTAACGACGCTCCCGTCCTTGCGGGGGCAGACGTAGGGGCAGCCATGGGAAGCGGCGCAGACGCGGCAATCGAGGCGGCGGACGTGGTATTCATGACCTCTTCCGTAGATGCGATTCCGGAGGCGGTAGGGATTGCCAGAAGGACGGGAAGGATTGCCATGCAGAACGTGGTGTTTGCCCTTGTAATTAAATTCCTGATAATGGTACTGGGATTTCTGGGATACGCAAATATGTGGATGGCGGTATTTGCCGATACGGGCGTGGCGATGCTCTGTGTCCTGAATTCTATCCGCGTATTATATGCGAAAAAATCATTACAAAAATATTAATTTTACTTTCATTTTATGCCAAACGGTTGAAATCAGGGATTCCGTTTGGCATAATTAATAATGGTACTGTATTTTCGCAGTATGGATGTTCATATCCATGGAAAGGAAGGCATAATATGAAGAAGACAGAGGCGGAATGCTGTGAAGTGACGCTTGTCCATGACGATATCGTCCGCCAGATTGGGACGAAGATGCCTGAAGAGGAACTGCTGAAGGAATTGGCAGATTTTTATAAAGTATTTGGTGACTCTACCAGAATTAAGATTCTGTGCGTGTTGCTGGAGGCGGAGGTGTGCGTCTGTGACCTTGCCGAGATTTTAGGCATGACCCAGTCGGCAATTTCCCACCAGCTCAGGGTGCTGAAACAGATGAAGCTGGTAAAGAACCGCAGAGACGGAAAGACCGTATATTATTCGCTGGCTGACGATCACATCCAGACGATTATCAGCCAGGGTATGGAGCATATTACAGAGTAGTTTTCCGGTGTTTTGAATACCGGGCAAAGAGGCGGGGCAACATGACAAAGCAGCAGAGAATAAAGTGTATTGTCTATATTGTAGGAATCATCGTCTATGGCGGGGCAATCGCAGCGTCCATGCGCTATTCGCTGGATAACCGTGTGAAGTTTATCTGGTTTCTGGCGGCGTATCTGATTATCGGGTTTGAGACATTCTGTAGGCTTTGCGAGAGCCTGATGCAGAAGAGGGTCATGACAGAATATATGCTGATTATACTTGCGACGGTGGGCGCTATCGGAACCATGCATTATACGGAGGGTGTATTCGTCATGGCGTTGTTTGGGTTCGGGATGCTGCTTGACGCCTATTCCACTGCAAGCACGAAACGGACGATTCAGAAGCTAATCAATATCCGTCCGGAGTATGCCACCAGGCTGGTCCGCGGCAAGGAGTTTAAGGTAGACCCTTCCACTTTGAAGCCGGGACATGCGATTATCATCAAGCCGGGGGAGCGTGTGCCGGCGGACGCCATGGTAACATACGGGATATCGGATGTAGATACCAAGGCGCTGACAGGAGAGGCGGCTCCCCAGTCTGTGGGAACAGGAGACAGGATTTACAGCGGTTATATTAACCTGAGTGCGGCGATTGAGGCCATGGTAGTAGGATCTTATGAAGATTCGGCTGTCACCAGAATTCTGAGGATGGTAGAAGAAGCCCAGGAGCAGAAGTCGGAAAGCGAGAATTTCGTCGGCTCCTTTTCCAGGTTTTATACGCCGGCGGTGTTGCTGTGCGCGCTTGCGATTATGGTATACCCGTCCATGACATTTTCTTATGGGAACTGGGACGCATGGATTTACCGGGGGTTGATTTTTCTGGTTGTCGCATGCCCGTGCGGTCTTGTGCTGTCTATACCGTTGGCATTCCTTGGGGGGATTGCGTCGGCGGCAAGGCAGGGCATCGTGGTTAAGGGAAGGAATCATTTGGAAGATTTGGCGAAGGCAGATACCTTTATCTTTGATAAGACAGGAACCCTGACGGAAGGGGTGTTCCATGTTACGGATGTACGGGCCTTCCATATGACAAGAGAGGAACTGCTGGGGATTGCCGCCCATGTGGAGAGTTATTCCAACCATCCGATTGCCCAGTCGTTGCTTACGGAATACCGCAGGCAGGTAGATAAGAGAAGGGTGGGCAGGATGCGCGAGATGCCAGGGCTTGGGGTCAGCGCCGTGTTCGACGGGGAACGCGTTTATGTGGGAAATAAAAAATTGATGGATCTGCAAGGCGTCGTTTGTACGGAAGTAGAAGAGCCGGGAACCGTGCTTTATATCGCCATCGGGAAGCGTTATGCGGGTTATATTGTGATTTCGGATTCTGTGAAGGAGAATACGAAGGACACTTTTGATTATCTGCGGGACAAATGCAGCGCAGTCCTTGTAATGCTTACCGGAGATACGGAGAGCGGAAGTATCCCGGTTGCCCGGGAGCTTGATATGGATTATGCTTATGTGAACCTGATGCCGGAGGATAAAATGGAGTTGGTGGAGGATTTCCTGAGCATCCAGGACGCCTCCGAACGGCTGGTATGCGTGGGCGACGGAATCAATGACGCACCGGTTTTGGCGCGGGCAGATGTGGGAATCGCCATGGGAGCCACGGGCTCAGAGGCGGCGGTTGAAGCGGCGGATGTGATTCTTTTGGAGGACGATTTACATAGAATCGTGGACGCAATCAAGATTGCGAAGGAGACGCTGAAAGTCGTCGAACGCAATGTAACCTTCGCGCTGTTCATCAAGGCATTGGTACTGCTCCTTTCAATCGTAGGATATTTCAGTATGAGCGAGGCGATTACGGCGGAAGTAGGGGTAATGTTTATGGCGCTGCTGAATTCAGCGTGGGTTGCGAAATATACCGTGTAGTTACGCGCCAGGGTATATGGCATTGCGACTGGGAAGAGTATTATGGAGAAGCAGATGGGAGATAATTCATGAAGAAAAGAAACCGGAGAAGGCGTACGAAGAAGAGGAGGGCGAATCGGATTGCGGTCGGGATATTAACGGTAGTTTTCCTCCTGTTGTGCCTGTTCCTGTATCTGTGCCTGACCGTCTGGAAGGGCAATCCTTCCGAGGAAGGAATAGAATATCTGAAAAATGGGCAGTATGAAGAAGCAATCGAACAATTCGGACAGGCTGTGGAGGAAGAGATCAATGTGGCGGACGCCTACCGGGGAATCGGGCTTGCCTGTTGGGAGCAGGAAGACTATGAGGGTGCGCGCGACGCATTCCAGAAGGCTTTGGAGCAGAAGACGGAGCAGCCGTTTACGGGAACCATCTACAATCTCCTTGGGATTTGCGAGATGAAGCTGAATAACCCCGCGTCTGCGAAGGACTACTTCCAGCTTGGAATCGGGCTGAAAGGCAACAGCGCAGAGCTTGACCGGGAGATGAAGTATAATTTGATTGTGGCGTTTGAACAGACCGGGGACTGGGAGAGTGCAAAGGCAAAACTTGCCGAGTATACCGCCGAGTATCCCAACGACGCCAATGCATTGAAAGAGCAGCAATTTTTGGAGACAAGGTAAGGGATTAGCAATATGATTGAGTTGGCAAAGGAGACAGAACGTGTGATTCTGGTCGGAGTATGCGTTTCCGGGCAGGAGGACACGGAAGATTCCCTTGAGGAGTTAAAGGATTTGGCGGATACTGCCGGGGCGGATACCGTCGGGAGGCTCATCCAGAACCGGGAGCAGGTACATCCCGGTACTTATATCGGAAAAGGGAAGATAGAGGAATTAAAAGATTTATTATGGGAACTTGATGCGACCGGCATTATCTGTGACGATGAACTTTCGCCGGCGCAGATGAAGAACTTGCAGGACGAGCTGGATACCAAGGTGATGGACAGGACTTTGGTGATTCTGGATATTTTTGCCGCAAGGGCTTCTACCAGCGAAGGAAAGATTCAGGTAGAACTGGCCCAGTTAAAATACCGGCAGACCCGCCTGACGGGATTTGGTACGGCCATGTCCAGGCTTGGAGGCGGAATCGGAACCAGAGGGCCGGGAGAGAAGAAGCTTGAGATGGACAGGCGGCTCATCAAGAGCCGGATAGCCCAACTGAACCGGGAGCTTGCAGATGTCCGGCGCCACCGGGAGGTCACGCGGGAGCAGAGGTGCAGGAACCATGTCCCTGTGGCTGCAATCGTGGGGTATACGAATGCCGGGAAGTCTACGCTGCTGAATGCATTGACCGGGGCGGATATCTTAGCGGAGGACAAGCTGTTTGCAACCCTTGACCCCACCACCAGAAGCCGGAAACTTCCGGGCGGGCAGGAAATCCTGCTGACGGATACGGTCGGGTTTATCCGGAAACTGCCCCATCATCTGATTGAGGCGTTCAAGAGTACGTTGGAGGAAGCGCGGTACGCGGATTTGATTCTGCATGTTGCGGATGTCTCGAATCCTCAGATGGATGAGCAGATGTATACCGTATACGAGACGCTGCAAAGCCTGGGAGTCACGGACAAGCCTGTGGTAACGGTGTTCAATAAGCAGGATAAGCTTGAAGAAGACGCCGGGGTTATCCGGGATTTCCATGCCGATTACACTGTCAGGATCTCTGCAAAGACGGGGGAAGGGATTTCGGAGCTTCTAAAGACCGTGGAAGCTGTTTTAAGGGAAAGAAAACGGTTGATAGAAAGTCTCTATCCTTATCAGGAAGCTGGGAAGCTGCAGCTCATCCGTAAGTACGGGGAACTGTTGGAGGAAGAGTACCGGGAGGATGGGATTTACGTGCGTGCATACGTCCCGGCAGAGATATACGGAAAGATTAATGCAACGCTGTATCCTTAGGGGATTCTCCGAAGAGTTTTCGGTACGCCCGGGTGAAGGTAGAGTAATCTTTAAAACCGCAGTCAAAACAAGCCTGTGTACTCTGTACACCGGATAGAATCAGTTCTTTCGCAAGCAGGAGCCGTTTCTGGGAAGTATACTGCCCAAGGGTATAACCGGTTTCCTGCTTGAATAGCCTCATCATATAATATTTACTGATAAAGAAATGTTCAGCAAGCGTATCAATGCCAAGCTCGCCGTCCAGATTCTCATTGATATACCGGAGGATATCCAGAATCTTAGAGTTGCAGTTATGCGTATCGATGAATTCCAGCCGGTTTTTCATTGCGGCGCGGTTCAGGTGTACCATGAATTCCAGGAACAACACCTGACGGAACAGCTCCGCCGCATATCCGTCGTCCGTGAAAGATTTCTCAAGCTGGGAAATGGAACCAAACAGGGAACTTTTTTCCAATGACGGAATCCGCAGGACGTTGGAATGTTCCGCCTCGGCTTTCTGGAAACAATAGCTGAGGTCATAGGTATCTGTCCTGTAGGCGTTCATAAAATTAACGGAGATATAGACGATGATTCTGTCATATGGGACAGAATTGTCCACATCCAGCCTGTGGATGTCATTATGCCTGACAAGCACAATGTCATAAGGCTTCAATTCATAGGATTTCCCTTCGATAATATAGTTGACATTTCCTTTGAGGAAAATGGTAATCTTGTCAAAGTCATGATAGTGGTACGCCACCTCTCTGGTTTCCTGGTCTGTCAGATGGAATAGGCGGAATTCGCTGTTCAGATACCCTTTTTTCACATATTGTCCCATTTTATACTCCATACGATTTAATGGCATTTTGCTGCCCAGGCGGTATGTTCAGTCGGTTTCTTTCATATCATACTGTAAGATGGCAGTATTTGCAATATAATTGGCATGAATTGTGTTGAAAAGGGAAATAATGCCTGTTATGATAAGGATATCGGAAAATTGTAACCGTCAGAAATGATAAGTGTAAGATGTGCATGGAGGTATGGAATGAAGGTTGTATTAGAGCGTTATCACGGGCTTGGCAATGATTATGTGGTATTTGACCCGAATAAAAATGAATTAGAGCTGACCAGGGAGAATGTGAGGATGATTTGTGACCGTAACGCCGGGCTTGGCTCAGACGGTGTGCTGGAAGGGCCGATCCTTGAGGCGGACGGGATGCATGTAAAGGTCTGGAATCCGGACGGGAGCGAGTCGGAGACCAGCGGGAACGGCGTCCGGATTTTTGCGAAATATTTAAAAGACGCAAGCTATGTCCAGAAGAAGAATTTCAAGCTGTATACCGGCAACGGCCCGGTGGAAGTGACCTTCTTAAATGAGGATGGAAGCCGCCTTAGGGTGTCCATGGGACGGTTATCCTTCCGAAGCGACGATATCCCTGTGACGGGCGAGAGCCGGGAAGTGATTAATGAAGATATGGTATTTGGGCGGACGCTGTATCCGGTCACTTGCGTATCCATTGGAAATCCCCACTGTGTCATCCCCATGAGGGAGATTTCCAAACCATTAGTGTGCAAAATCGGAGACTATGCGGAGATGGCAAGATATTTCCCCAACCGTGTAAATACTCAGATTATGAAGGTGGTTGACAAGGAGCATGTGGCGATTGAGATTTATGAGAGGGGCGCGGGTTACACCCTTGCGTCAGGAACCGGCGCATGTGCAGCAGCAGGAGTCGCTTACAAGCTGGGAATGACCAACAATAAGGTAATCGTCCATATGCCTGGCGGGGATTTACAGGTGGAGATTGAGGACGACTGGACTGTGTATATGACAGGAGATGTCTTCTATGTGGCTAAGATAACCCTGAGCAATGAATTTGCAGAGAAGTTGAGGAATGCCGATGCGGAAGCATAGATTTTGTTAGAAAGATGCGGCAGACTGCCCGAAAGCTGGTATTTATGGTTTATAAAGCTGTTTTGGGGAAGTCTGCCGCAATCTGTTGAAGCCGTTTTACGATTAGAACCGAGAGACAGGACAAACAGAAGTCATGCAGATAATGCCGACAGGAGTGAAAAGAGGAGGTCGCTTATGTATGAGATATATCCGTGTAATGAAGAGGATAAGAAGACCATTATAGACGGTCTAGTTGCCTACAATCTGACCCGTGTCCCGGCAGTGCAGGAACAACTGTTCATTGATTTGAGCAGAAAAGTAGTTTCGGATACTGGGAAGGTGTTAGGCGGTATTATAGCGAGAATGTACTGCTGGAATTGTGCGGATGTGGATGCATTGTGGGTTTCGGAAGCACATAGGGGAACCGGGCTTGGGAAAGAGCTGCTTATGCAGGTCGAGGAGGCTGCCCGTAGTCATGGCGCACGTCTCATTCATCTGGATACGTTCGATTTTCAGGCGCGTGCCTTTTACGAAAGTCTTGGGTATGAAGTATTTGGCGTACTCGAAGACTGCCCGGCAGGGCATAAACGCTATTACATAAAAAAGTTTCTATAAACATTCCTTTCATTCCCTTAAATGCCCCTTTTCGTTCCATTTCCCCGTAGAAAATATAGTTTTTGCCGATATAAAAACAAAACACTCCAAAGAGAGCCATTAAATCAGTGGATTTAGAGAAGGGAGAGAGGCAGGATGCGAGGAGGATATGTGAACACAATTGAGGATCTGCGTTCCGGGCATTACAAAAATTCATACGGAGTAGAGGGAATGCTGCTCACCGGAGATCCCAGCCAAAAAAGGATCATAGACGTATCGGATGAGATGAAAAATCTGGTGTTTGAAAACGTAAAGAAGGCATACTATCAATATAACGGGATGTCAGGGGATAATCAGGCAGAGGAAGAGGCATACCACGGCGCCCGCAACGAGTATTACAAGACCCTTGCCCGGGACGACCGTGTGCCTGCGGCATGGACGTTAAGCAAGCTAGAGCAAAAGCTGGCACAGGAGGTATCAGGGGCCGTTAAGGAGAAGATGCCCGGATGGAGCGTGGGACAGCAGATACCCAAAGACCTGTTAGACGAGATTTTTGCTGACGAGAAGATTACGTCTATTGTCACTGGGGATGTCAAGGAAGTGCTGGGCAAAACAGCCGGTACGCAAGGGACGGGAGACGCCTTGGAACGAAGAGAAGACCAGATTCTCATAGGGCAGGACGATGCAGGCAGCGCAGACAGGTTAAAAGGGGAGGACCAAGAATCAGAAAAGCGTTCCGGCAGGGTCGCCTTTAATCAGGGAAAACGCGCCCGCCAGCTTGCCTCGGCAAAAACAGCGGCGCAGGTTCAGATGGTGATAGGCCTTTTGAAAAAGGATTTGTCAGACTGTGAGTACGGCGTCGCTAACGATATGTGCGATGAAAATGAAGTGGCAAAAGTCAAAGCAATGCTGGAAAAAGCAATGCAGCGCATGGGCGAAGTCTCCAATGCGAAGGAAAGCGAAGAACAGAAGGGAGGAGACAGTTTCCTCATTAATATGCTCATGTAAAAATTACTGTTGTGAATATCCTCAAAATGTTTTAAAATAGAGTCATGATATTTTAAAAGAAAAGGAGTATGAGGATTAGATTGAAGAACAGACAAAAGACCAGAAAAGCGGCTGCTGTCTGCTTGGCAGCCGCATTTGCAGCATCTCTCATCGCCCCGGCAGGTGCAAGGACAGTATATTCCGCAGGGGAATCATCGACGGACAGCGCCGAGGAGTCAGATCTTTCAAAACTCAAATTATCAGAAAAATTAAAACCAGACGTCATGGAAAGCGGGATGCGCGTCGTGGTGATGGAAGGAAAACTTATCACCGCAATCACCGTTTTTCCGCGCAGGATGGATTATTCCCTCCCTTCTTTCCCGGAAGTGAAGCAGAATCCTGAACTGCCAAAAGGATGTGAGATTACCTCCCTTACCATGATACTGAATTACTATGGTTATGATGTTGACAAGACCGTGATGTCAGACGTATATCTTCCCAAGGCTCCCGAGAACCTTCGTTATGGAGCAGACGGAAGGCTTCTGGGAACGGATTTGAACCATTATTTTATAGGAGATCCCAAAGGGGACGGCCATGTCTGCGGCACTGGGGCAATCGTGACCGCGGCGAACGCCTATCTGGGAGAACAGGAGAGCGACCGGCGTGCAATCGACCAGAACGGCGCCACCCCCGAGAAATTATACCAGCTTGTCTGCCAGGGAATCCCGGTAATCGTCTGGGTGACAATTGATATGGCAGAACGCAGGCCGACTACAGGGTGGAACACGGAAGAAGGAGCCTATGTGGAGTGGAGTACTAACGACCATACGGCTGTGCTTGTAGGATATACCGAGAATACGGTCAAGATTGCAGATCCTTTGGAAGGATTGGTAGAATATGACAAAGACAGGTTTGAAGCGGCGTTCGCGTCCCGCTCCAATCAATGCGTGATTCTGCAATAAGCCCGTGACCGCTGGGGGAAAGGAGAAGAGATGTCGCTTCAGTTTATATTCGGGCCGTCAGGCTCGGGGAAATCATACGGCTTGTACCAGTACGTGGTGGAGGAATCCATACGCCATCCACAGCGGAACTACATCGTGCTGGTGCCGGAACAGTTTACCATGCAGACACAGAAAGATCTGGTCATGGCACATCCCAGACATGGAATCATGAATATTGACGTACTGAGCTTCGGGAGGCTTGCCTACCGGGTATTTGAAGAGATCGGAGGCGGGATGCTTCCCGTGCTGGACGATGTTGGAAAGAACCTGATTCTCAGGAAGATTGCAGGGGATTATGAGGCAGAATTAAGCGTGCTGAAAGGCAATATGAAGAAACTGGGATACATCACCGAGGTCAAGTCCGTGATCTCGGAATTCACCCAGTATGATATCGGGGAAGAGGAACTCCTTACCGTCATGGCGTCTATCGGCAGCCAGTCCCGCCTTTATTACAAACTCAAGGATATTTCCATCCTATATAAAGGGTTTACCGACTATCTGAGCCGGAAATACATTACAAAAGAAGAATTGCTGGATAGTTTGAGCCGGGTAATCGGCCAGTCGGAGATGCTTAGGGACAGCGTCGTCGTTCTGGATGGATTTACCGGCTTTACGCCTGTACAGAACAGGCTTCTTTTGGAGCTGATGCGCCATTGCCGCAAGGTGGCCGTGACAGTGACCATGGATGAGCGGGAGGACCCTTATGTGTACAGCCATCCCTACCAACTGTTTGCCCTCAGCAAGCATATGGTCAGCACACTTATGGGCCTTGCCAGAGAGAACCGGGTGGAGGTGGAGGAACCCATCTGCCGATACGAAAGACCTGTATACCGTTTCCGGGGAAATGAACCTCTGGCATTTCTGGAGCGGAACCTGTTCCGTTACCAGACAGGGACATTTGGGAAGGAGCAAGATGCAATCCGAATCCATGCGGCAAGAAACCCATGGGAAGAGTCCCGGCAGGACTGCGAGCTGGCCTGTGACGCAGGGGCCATCCGCCGCCTGGTACGTAAGGAAGGGCTTCGTTTCCGCGATATCGGCGTAATCGTAAGCAGTATGGAGATTTACGGGGACTATCTGAAACGGGCGTTTGATTTGTACGATATCCCAGTATTCATGGATCATAAGCGGAACATTCTGCTGAATTCTTTCGTGGAATACATCCGAAGCCTTCTAAATATGGCACAGAAAAACTTCAGCGACGAGAGCGTGTTCCGTTTCCTGCGCACAGGCTTATCCGGATTCACTACGGAAGAAGTGGACGAGCTGGAGAACTATTGCCTGGGGCTTGGAATCAGAGGCTATAAGAGGTGGCAGGAGAAGTGGCTGCGCCGCCTGAAACATATGCGGGGAGAGGATTTAGAGCGGCTGAACCACTGCCGTGTTGCGCTGGTGGAGAAGGTAGACTCCCTGATGTTCGTGTTGAAACAGCGCAAAAAGACGGTAAGAGACATCACCTGCGCCGTGTATGAGTTCATGGTTCAGGAGAATCTGCAGGTCAGGCTGAAACGGCAGGAGGAAGAATTCCAGGAGGCGGGAGAGCTTGCCCTTGCCAGGGAGTATGCGCAGGTCTACCGGATTGTGGTGGAGCTGTTCGATAAGTTCGTGGAGCTTTTAGGCGACGAGGAGGTCAGCCTTGAGGAATACTGCCAGCTTTTGGACGCGGGGCTTGAGGAGGCGAGAGTGGGCGTGATTCCCCCCAGTACGGATCAGGTGGTGGCAGGAGACGTGGAGCGTACCAGGCTCAAGGACATCCGCGCGCTGTTTTTCATCGGGGCAAACGACGTGCATCTGCCGGGAGCCCTCCTTCGTACCGGGCTTCTGTCGGAGCGCGACCGGGAACATTTCCAGAAGGAAAAACTTGCCCTTGCCCCCGGAGGGAAGGAGAAGGCGTATATCCAGAAATTCTACCTCTACATGAACCTGACGAAACCGTCGGACAGGCTTTTTATCTATTACAGTAAGGTGTCGTCAGACGGGAAGAGCATCCGTCCGGCATACTTGATTCAAGACTTGCGCAGGCTGTACCCGCACCTTGAGGTGCAGGACGAGGAAGAAATCAGCCTTCCAAAGCGGGAATTGACGGAAGAATTGGGGATTGACTGGCTGATTCGCGGGTTCCGGAGCAAAGGCAGCGGCATGGACGAGGTCTGGAAGGAGTTGTATACCTGGTATAAGAAGGATGAGAGATGGCAGAAGAAGGTTGAGAGCCTGCTTGCGGCGGGATATTACCGCCGTCCCATGGACGGATTGACCCAGAAGGCGGCGCGGAAACTCTACGGAGAAGATTTTGAGGACAGCATTACCCGCATAGAACAGTTCTCGGCCTGTGCGTTTGCCCATTTCCTCACCTACGGGTTAGGGTTGCGGGAGCGGCAGCAGTATGAATTTTTATACGCGCGTGAATCGAGCGATTGAATTCCAGGCGGTGGATTTGGGAAATGTCTGCCATGGCGCATTGGAGCGGTATTCTAAGAAGGTGGAAGAAAACGGTTACGATTGGGTAGAAATCCCGGAGGCAGTCCGGAAACAGTATGTAGAGGAAAGCGTGGACGAGGCGGTGACGGACTACGGCAATTCTGTGCTTTACCGCTCCGCAAGGGATGAGTATATGATTGTGCGCATGAAGCGGATGCTTGGGTGTACCGTGTGGGCGCTGACCCGGCAGTTAAGAGCCGGGGATTTCCGCCCGTCGGCATATGAGCTGCGTTTCTCCTACGGGAAGATTGACCGGGTGGATACTTGCACGGAGGATGACCGTACCTATGTAAAGGTGGTGGATTACAAGACCGGGAGTAAGGCGTTCGATATTATTTCCTTGTATCATGGTTTGCAGCTGCAGCTTATGGTGTATATGAACGGGGCTTGCGAGCTGGAAGCCAAGAAGCATCCGGAGCGTGAGGTGGTTCCGGCAGGGGGATTTTATTACCGTATCAAAGATCCGCTGGTGGAGAAGCTTGAGGAAACGGAAATCGAAGAGGCAATCCTGAAAGAATTGCGCCCGGACGGTATCGTCAACTTAAAGGAAGAGGTCCTTTTGCATCTGGATCACTTAAAGGGCGGGGAATCCCTTGCCGTCCCTGTGAAATACAATAAAAACGGCGCATTGGCGAAGGGGTCGAAGACGGTGCCGGAGGAGGAATTCCTGCTGATGATGCGTCATGCCGCCAGAAAGGTTGCCAAATCCCACCAGATGATTATGGATGGCAATACAGAGGCGGCGCCTTACCGCAAGGGAAAGGAAACGGGATGCGATTACTGCCAATACCGGCATGTCTGTGGTTTTGACCGGAAGATTCCCGGTTACGTTTACCGGGAGATTGAGAAGGTAAGCAAGGAAGAGATTCTTGGGTTGATGAAGGCGGATGAGGAAAAAGGAGAGTCATAGAGTATGGGTGTAACGTGGACGAAGGAACAGCAGCAGGTCATTGACGTAAGAGACAGGAATATCCTGGTGTCGGCTGCGGCAGGTTCGGGAAAGACGGCTGTCTTAGTGGAGCGTATTATCTCGATGCTGACCAGGGACGCCGAGCCTGTAGATGTGGACCGTCTGCTGATTGTGACATTTACCGAGGCTGCGGCTGCGGAGATGAAGGAAAGAATCCGGGGGGCAATCGAGAAGAAACTTATGGAATGCCCGGACAATGAACATCTGAAACAACAGGCGACGCTGATACATAATGCCCGGATTACGACCATCCACAGTTTTTGTCTGTCTGTCGTGAAGGACCATTTTCATGCCATTGATATAGACCCGGGATTCCGTACCGGGGAGGAAGGAGAACTGAAACTGCTGCGCCAGGAGGTGCTTGGGGAGGTGCTGGAGGAGAAGTACAGCCAGAAAAGCCAGCGGTTCCTTGATTTTTCACTGGCGTATGGAAACGGGCGGGACGATAAGAAGATTGAGGAGCTGATTCTGAAAATCTATGAATTCTCCCGCAGTTACCCGAGTCCGGAAGAATGGATTCGCAGATGCATGGATGCGTACCGTCCCGACAGCATAGAAGAACTAGAAGCCAGCGAATCCGTGCGTCTGGCGATGGAACATACTATGGAGTATCTGCGGGAAGCCGACGGCCTGCTTACGGCAGGGCTTGCCATTTGTCAGGAAGCCGACGGACCGACGGCATATGAGCCGACGCTTCTTGGCGACCAGCAGATGATAGAGGGGCTGCTTGCAGCCGGTTCTTTCGAGAAAATGGCAAAAGCCATGGCGGGCGTTTCCTGGGTGCGCCTTGCCGCCAACCGGGATAAGACCGTGGACGGGGAGAAGGCGGCAATGGTTAAGGCGATCCGGGATGAGGTCAAGGAGATTGTGAAAGATTTAGCGGGGCAGTATTTTTACCAGAGCGCGGAAGGAATGCTTAGTGACCTTAGGGCGTGCCGGCCGGCCATGGAAGAGCTTGCCGAGCTGGTACTGCTGTTCTCGGCGCGCTTCGAGGAAAAGAAGCGCAGCCAGAATATGATTGATTTCTCGGATATGGAGCAGTATGCGCTAAGGATTCTGGCCGAGAAGACGGCGGAGGGGTTCCGTCCTTCGGCGGTGGCGCGGGAGTATCAGGAGCAGTTTCAGGAGATTATGATAGACGAGTATCAGGACAGTAACTTGATACAGGAGACGATTCTTACCAGTATCTCCACCGTGTCTTCGGGGCGTTATAATATTTTCATGGTGGGGGATGTGAAGCAGAGCATTTATCGGTTCCGCCTCTCAAGGCCAGAGCTTTTCATGGAGAAATTCCATACTTATGAAACTGCCTGCGAAGCGGACAGCCATACGGAAGACCGGGAGAATGGATGCTTGAAACAGAGGATTGACCTGCACAAGAATTTCCGCAGCCGGAAAGAAGTCCTGGACAGCGTGAATTTTATTTTCCGGCAGATTATGACCCAGAAGCTTGGCGGGATTGCCTATGACGACCAGGCGGCGCTTTATGTGGGGGCGGACTATCAAGAGGGGGAACATCTCGAAACAGAGGTCCTGGTCATAGACAGTGACCTTCCGGAATGGGAGGATGAGCCGGAAAATCTGGGAGTAGACGGCGAGTCGGCGGGAAAGCCGGATAAAGGCCGGGAATCCGTGGCATCTGCGAAAATGACCGACCGGGAGCTTGAGGCGCGGGGGATTGCCTCAAGGATACGGGAACTGAAAGAGCGGCATCAGGTTATAGATAAGAAGACTGGAAAGTTCCGCCCTGTCCGGTACTCGGACATCGTGATTCTCACAAGAAGTATCAGAGGATTTGCCGACGTGTTTACGGAGGTGTTGAACCGGGAAGGGATTCCCGCATATGCAGGGACGCGGGAAGGATATTTTGAGGCCCAGGAGATTGGCGTGCTGCTGGACTATCTGCGCATCCTTGACAATCAGCAGCAGGATATCCCGTTAGCGGCGGTGCTTGCCTCCTCCTTTTGCAGAATGACGGAAGAGGAACTTGCGAAGGTCAGGAGTGAATACCGGGAATTCCCGTTCTGTAAGGCGGTGGCCTGTTACCGGGCAGAGGGGAGCGACCCGAAGATTCAGAGAAAACTGGAGGAATGCCTGGGACAGATGGAGGCGTTCCGCAGAATCGTGCCCTATACGCCGATTCATGAACTTCTGTGGAGGATTCTGGAAGAAACAGGATACGGAGACTATGTTTCTGCTTTGCCGGGAGGTGAGCAGCGGCAGGCGAACCTTAACATGCTGGTGGAGAAAGCGAGAGCCTTTGAATCCACCAGTTACAAGGGGTTGTTCCATTTCGTGCGCTATGTGGAGCAGCTCAAGAAGTATGATGTGGACTACGGGGAGGCAAGTATCGAGGACGAACAGGCGGATACTGTGCGTATTATGACCATCCATAAGAGCAAAGGACTTGAGTTCCCTGTCGTGTTCGTGGCAGGTATGGGGAAACGGTTCAACATGCAGGACGTAAGGAGCAGCGTAGTCCTCCATGCCAGGATGGGCGTGGGCTTGGATGCCGTTGACATTGAGAAGCGGACGAAGAGTCCCAGCATCGTCAAGAAGGCAATGCAGAAAGAAGAGGCGTTAGACAGCTTAGGAGAAGAACTGCGTGTATTGTACGTCGCATTTACCCGGGCGAAAGAGAAGCTGATTATTACCGGGACAATCTCGAATCTGGAAAAGAAACTGGCAGGATATGAGCTTGCCGGCGGGCAGAAGGAGGAGGCTCTGCCTTTCGGCCGTCTGAGTAAGGCCAATACCTACTGGGACTGGCTTCTTCCGGCGCTGGTACAGATTCCGGAGGATGTGCCAATCGTAAAGAAAATACTGACCTTCGAGGATATCGTGCGGGAACAGGTAGAGGAAGAGACGGCAGGGCGCATCACGAAGGCCATGTTGGAGCAGTGGGATACGGAAACCGTCTATGAGTCGGCGATGCACGAGACGCTGAAGGAGCAGTTTTCCTACTGTTACCCCTATACAGGAAGCCGGCGCCAAAAGCTGAAGTTCACGGTGTCCGAGCTAAAGAAACGAACATACCTGCTGGAAACGGCAGGGGAAGAGCTTGGAGAGTTCGGGGAAATGCCCTACGAAGAGCCGGATGTGGTTCCCTTGGTTCCTAAATTCCTCCAGGAAGAAGAGGAACTGACAGGGGCGTCCCGGGGTACGGCATACCACAGGCTGATGGAGCTTCTGGATTTTTCCGGGGAATATGATGAAGAAGGACTTAAAAGAATTCTTAAAGATTTCGTGGATACGGGAAAGATGCGGCAGGATATGGCGGACTGTTGTGTCTTATTCTGCTGCTACTGTGGGGTGCAGTGGATTTTGGACGCTGGCGGCGGCGGGTGGTGGATTTGGGCGGAATGACAGGACAGGCGGCTTTGTTAATGTCTCTGCTGCCGGAACCCAGGAATATGGAGGAG